>Ga0172380_10009073_pt1 | contig 10682 bp, 24 predicted proteins | sample Leawe162metaG_FD_119747 | JGI IMG/M metagenome (GOLD analysis project Ga0172380, IMG submission 119747) | Leachate microbial communities from a municipal landfill in Southern Ontario, Canada - Leachate well 162 metaG | ecosystem: Engineered > Solid waste > Landfill > Unclassified | place...
CCAGAACATCCCGCTGGAAAAGATACTGATCGAGACCGATTCACCGTATCTAGCACCGTCTCCTTACCGTGGAAAAACGAATCAACCAGCCTATGTGAAGCACGTTGCTGAAGAGATTGCCAAGCTGAGAAACATATCAGTAGATGAAGTGGGTGAAGCGACCAGTCATAACTTCAATCAACTGTTTCATTTGACGTAATCAGCTTTGCAGCACCGTTTCAGCCCCATCCAATTGTCGCATAATGTATATTATGTCAAACGCCATCAGCGAGAATTGGGCGGTCATCCTGCCGCTTTTCCTGCTTATCCTCTGGGCGATTCCACGCCATCATCACCACCCCAAAAAAGAGACGGTCAAACTGTCCGATTAGATCAGGAGGGTATTCATTGGGGATGATGCCGTGCTGTACGATGACGATCTGCTGTTCGGCGACCCGTCCGAGGTCGCCAACTTTCTCGGGGTGACTGCGCGCACCCTGCGCCGCTACAAAGCCAATCCAGAAGCGATGCCAGAGGCCGCCAAGCGTTTATTGCGCTTGCGGCTTGAGGGCGACCTACGTGCGGTCGGTGGGAACGCTTGGGAGGGTTTCTACTTGGGGCGCGATGGGAAGCTCTATGCCCCGATGTGGGAACGTGGCCTGTCGGCTGATGTGGTGAAGGGGATGTTCTTTACGATGCAGGAAGCGGCTGCGCTGCGGGTTCAAGTGCGCGATCTGCAAGCTCGCGTCGAGGCGTTGAAATCAGGTATTGATTATCTGCGTCAAGGTGGACGGGTTGCTGCGCTTCAACACCTTGGCGATCTCGCGCCCTTGCAGGTACGCCACCAAGGCCAAGGCCGCCGTACAGCATAGCAACAGGTATTGGGGACGGGTCATTGTCCGACCATGTTGTGGTGTTCGATGTGGCGATCTATCTTGCCTTCAGCTGAGTCCGCCGACTTCTGCGCATTCTCCGCCATCAATATCGCCCTTGTCAGGTCAGCTTTGATGCCCGCATAGACCCCCGCACCCGTTGCCACCGCCAAGATCAGGTTGAGCAATAGATCCCCGTTCATTTCTTACCCCGCACGATCATGGTGCGCTCACCGAACAGGTAGAACATGGCCACGCTGAACAGGGTGGTCGTGGCCTCATCCGTTGGATTGCTCACGAAGGCCGCCAACAACACCGCCACCACCAAAGGCCGTTGCAGCTTGCGCACCGCTTCCACCCACGGCACGGCCTGCCCTGCGCTGTCCGCCTCTTGCAGAATCTTGAACTGTTCCACATCCAGCCTGCGCAGCTCGATGACTTCGGCGATGTTGGTGGGTTTGACGGTATCGGGTGCGATGAAGCGTTGCACCAAGGCTTCGCCCGCTTTTACCAGTACGGGGGCGAAGGCTGCGAGGGCGGTGATGGGGTCGAACATCAGTATCCTTTCGGGTGGGTGATATCGAAGATCAGGCCGCCCAACGACGAGCCAGCGTCATAGAACGGATTCACAGCAGGATCGAGGGCGTTTGTAGTGACGGCATTCCCTGCACCTGACACGATGCCTACGGCAAGGTCTACCGCCCCGCCCCCGATATCTTTACCCATGCCCTTAGCGCCACGAAGCGCCAGCCATGCCAACGCCACGCCAGCAACGACCACGCCAGCAACTAGCATTGGATTGTTCTTTACGATGCCCGAAATACTCATGCCATCATCACCCCGTTGTTTAGTTGCGCCATGCTGTACGGCTGCGCGCCGTTCTCGTGCTTGATGATCGCCTCCACCAATGCGACCTTGTGCGTATTGACATTGATGATGGTGTCCGGTGTCACGCCGATGGCCTTGCTCACTGCTTGCGCATAAGCGTCGGTGTTGTTCTCACTGCTTGGCGCATAACGGCTGATGATCTTGCGCACGGTGTTCAATCCGTTCTTGGAATAGTAATTTCCGATGAGGATGGACAAGGCGCGGATGCCGTATTCCGGCGTGATGAACTGCACGAAGTTGGTGTCGGTCTGCGTAGGACTCATGCCCTGCCACCTGGCTGAACCGTGGCGGATGTTGCCCGGGTTGTTGTTGCGAATTCCTCGAGGTGTAAGCATGTCTTTAATGTCCTCTTTGCGTTGGTAGCCTAGCAGTGCCAGCGATGCCACAAGGCCAACCAATAGCCAGCCTGTGCGGGTCATAGTTCAGCCCATGCCAACTTGTTGAAGTTCGTCCCCGTGATTGAATACTGAGCACCCACCGGAACGATGAATGAGATAGGCATATACAACCCGCTTGCATTTCCGCATGTGAATGTTGTGGCGATACCACCAACAGAATAGGACAGCGTGCACGATGCAACGGTTGCTTGCCAGTGAGAGCGCACCTCTATCGGCTTGCCAGTGTTGTTGGTGTACACCGTGCCGGATTCCCTGTTTGCAGTCTGATCGACCCATGACTTATTGTAGAAAGACCCCGCCAATGCGTTGTCAGCAGACGCTTGCGCAGCAACAGCAGACGCTAGAACCGCTGCAAGCTGCGTGTGTGTGACACCGCCTTTGATCGCCATGTCTTAACCCTCGATCACTTCGACGTTGTTGGCGGTCGCGTCTGCTGTTTCCATGCACACGCTGATCGCGCCCGTGGGAACGTAGCCTTGGGGAACATAGCTTTGACCTGGCTGCAAGCGCAAACCAGAAGAGACACTCGCCGCCGTGCCATCGACACGCACACGCAACACTCCCGCCGCTGAGTTGTTCTGCACCTCGATAGACTTGCGCGCTGTGTTGGCTGCTGCTGCCACTTGTGCGGCGTTGGTCACGCTCTTGGCGGTCTGTGTGAATGTTCCTTGGTTGCCGATGATCTGGACGCTGCCCGTGGTGCGGTCGTATCCGCCATTCCCCTCGCCCACTACGATCTTGACGGCCTGAGTGGTTGCGCTGGTTAGCACCAATCCTTCGAAGCCATCGGATGGACGCGAAGAGAATCCAAACTCCATGTTTCTGGCGGTAGCAAACACTCCTTGGTTGCGCACGAACTCAACGTCAATCCCTGCCGTTGTCTCAAGCAGGTGGAAGTAGTTTCCGCCGACATAGATTGGAAGTGCTACGCCAGCCGTCAGGTTGATGGTGATGGTTCTCATTGTTTGTTACTCCATACAAGTAATGCGACCACGGCTAAAGCGGACACGCCAATGATCATCTTGGTGCGGTTGTCCATCTGGCCCGAGGCTTGCGCCTGAGTGCTGGAAATAAAATTCTGTGTTGATGCGATGCCGCCCAAAATGCCCGAGAGCGCATCCGATGTGGTGGAGAGCAAGCGCCCGTAGTTGTCGCTCGATGTCGCATTCGAAGCCATCACCACGTCGAACGCGCCTTTGATTGCGCCACCGTCCAATATGTTGGTCGTGTTGTTGCTGCCGCTGTTGGAGATAGCCGGACCGCTGTTCGAGTTCACAGATCCATCGACGTTATGACTGCCGATGCTGCTGTCGGTAGTTGATTGTTGTTGACTGTCTGAGTTAAAGCACATGTGCCGCCCTTGTCATTTTGATGTTCTGATCGTTTGCCTGTGTCACCACGAAGCCAAAGCGGTCACACAATAAGCGCCTGATCCTGTCGTCTTGAGTGTTCGCGTCGATGGTGCAGTGTCGGAACTGGTCGAGGCTCTTGCCGATGCAACCCACCACGCCGCGAGAGAACTGCGAGAAGGCCAACTGCATCAGGCCGCGCCCCGCTTCGCTTGGTTGGTATGTCAAAAAGCATCCAGCGTCTGGATACCGCATCACTACCCAACCGCGCTGCTCACCTTCCAGCACGTACACAGCCAGAGGGTGCGAAGGGTGCGGCGATCTGTTCAACACCTCAGAACAGAATGCCGCATCTTTCATTTTTTGAGCATCCGCACTGCGATCAATCCAGCGACCACTAAGCCGCCGATCAGCCACCAATTGGTCGGCGAAGTGTTGCCGCTGTTCGCGCCGTAGTAACGGCCACCGAACACGCCGCCGAAATCGCCCGCATTGTTGTTCTGAGTGAGTGCGGAGGATGCCGAGGATGTACCCCCCGACATGCCGCCACCTGAAGAGAAGCCCGGAATCATCCCGCGCCTACTTTCTCAAAGCGAAATAGCCAACCAGCGCCAACACCGCGACACCACCCACGACATACATCATCGGGATGCCAGCCACCGTGCCGCCGACTGGCTTGCCTTCGTCGTATTTAACGCCCGTTGCAGCGTCCACCGAAGTGGCCGGAGCAGGAGCAATCAAGGTCGAAGCTTGCGCCCCGATGATGCCCTGCGCCGTCTTGTTCAGGAAAGTGCCCCAATCTTCCATGGCGCACCCCCTTACAGGTTGCCCAAGCGGTCAAGGTACTCGATCACAACATAGCCGTTGTCGGCTGCACTGAAATCGAACAACCATTCAACCGATTGCGCTTTGCGGGTGTCGAAGGCGTTGCGAACGTTGCCGTCCAGAACGTAGTCGATGGTGTACATGTTCGTTTGTGGAACACGGCCATGACGCTTCTGTTCGTACTCATTGCGAGCTGTGGTGGACACATGGTTCTCGATGCCGTCTTCCTTCACCGTTGCGCCTGTCATGTTGCCGCCATGGAACACGTGAACGCGCTTGATGATGGCACCATTCACAAGGCCGAACGGGAAGTTCAAAGGCAACTGCCCTGCACTTGCCACGCTGAATCCATAACGGAGTTGTTTGCAGATCAAGCCAGCCAGCGGAGACACGGAGCCATCGCTGGCACGTTGCGGCGCTGCTTCATGTAAACGCGCTGTCAGAGTCGGCGCAGTCGCTGCACCGATATCGACTTCTGTGGTCAGAGACGCGATGCCTTGAGAGGTATCGAGTGCACCGATCATGCGGTCTACTTGATCCAAGCCGGTCAAGTCCTCGAACGCGATGTCCAAGAACGCCGCATCTGCTGTGATGCCACGGTATGCGTTGATTTTGTCGATCTGAGTGCCGGAACCTTCGAAGATGGCTTTGCCGTTCGCACGCAAACGGAACATGGTGATCAACGCCTTGGTGAACGTTGTGCCGCCGAGGTTCAACTGCATGTTGTTCAGCGTCTTGCCAACGGTGATCTGGTTGGTTGCTTGGTTGTTCGCCGCTACGTTGGCGAAGGGGAGAGAGTTACGTACGATTTTGCCGACGCTCATGGTGTCCCCCTTAAACCGACAGGTATTGGTTGACGAACGGAGTGTTGCGCGCCACGACCACACCCGCCACGCCCAATACGGCTGTCTTCACAGCGGCGTTCGGTGCGTAACGATATGCGGCGTAGAGAGCTGCGCCAGTGATTGCGAGTTTGATCAGTGCTGCTTTGTCCATTTGGTTTCACTCCAAAAAATTGGCTGGTATCTATCCAGCAAAATTGCCCGGTACTGCATGGAGTGAACTGTGAACAAATCTGTGATGGGGCGAAACGGGCGGTAACCGTTACGGTTACAGAAAATCGACTACTTCACGTATGTGATTTTTTTAGTGCGGAACTCTTTTTGGATGGCCTGATAGCCGCAAAGCGCGGCGACTTCCTGCATTGGAACGCCCAGATATTGGCTGGCGACTTTCTGATCAGGCGGATGTGGCAACTCGCCAACGTGCAGCCATGAGAGCGACCCAAGGAACGCCTTGTCCATCGATGCCGGACGCTGCGACAAGCCGAACACATACAAGCCGAAGCCACGCCCCATGAAGTTCACCAATCGCCAACCGTGCGGCGCATTCCCCGCTTGAGTGACGCTGTGCAACTCTTCCACCACGAACAGGATATTGCGAGAAGCGATGGCGATCTTGCATACCACCGAGAACGCATCCCGGTCTTTCTTCTCATCGAGGGTGGGCACGAAGACGATGTGGAACTTCCCCTTCGGCCCCGCCTTGTCCAAGATGCGCAACACTTCCATCGCGCTCGAGGTCACTATCGAGTTCGGATAAAAATCGGCGTATTTGTCTATCGCTTCTTTGGGCGACCAGATCAGGCTGCGGTTGGTGATGGCTGCGGGTAGCTTGCGGATGCGTTTCTTCAACACGGTCGATTTACCGCACCCGGTCACACCTATCACCGCCTCGAAGTTGGCGGCGTTGCTGTTGCCTTTGTCAGCCATCAGGCGCGTGGTTCTGCCGCAGGTCCATCGACCACAGGCGGCGCGATAACCTGCGGCGCTGCTGGCGTGGTTTCCGCTTCTGGCTTCTTGTCGTTGGATGCCATCCACGCATTGAAGCCGCGCATGGCCAACGGCATGGCAGCAAAGGCAAGTTTCACCCATGGGGATTTAATCCACTCGCCAACATCGACCTGATAATGGTTCAACAGATCCGCAACAGGTTCGTGCATGTCCAGCCACTCGGAGTCGGGTGCGTCTTTGAGGACAGGAAAAGCCATCGTTATGGCAGGACGGAGGACACCGAATAACATCGCCACTTCTGCCGTGCGGTCCTGCTGCACGACAGGCGGTGCCAGATCTTCCGGTGTTGGTTGTGGGGTAGGTGCTGATCCAGCATCCACCAAAGCGGCTTCACCCAATAGGGCGCTCAATTCTTGATTTTTTATCTCTTCGGTCATACCGCCCCCTCGATCAGCAAGCCGACACGCTTTGGCTTGGTGGGGGTTGGTGCGTCTTCGGTAGCATCCGCCTTAGCAGGTGCTACCGGAGAGGCACCCGCGCTAGGAATAGGCGCGGGTGCGGTGGTTCGTTTTCGGAGGTGAGGGTGTAAGGTGTAGAACTTCTCCACCCGGCGAGTCTTTCCGCCAACACGAAGCTGGCCATCACATTCAGTCTCACAGAATCCGAACGGCTCCCCGTTCTTGTCTTCCGTTACGCGCATGCCCTGCTTGTATCCACAGTGCGGACAATCGATCATCCCCAACAAATCACCTTTGGCCATCTTTCACCATCCCTTCTTTGAGATAACCCAAACACCCGCGCCGATGACTACTACGCATACACCCAACGCAATCAATTCAACACACACGAAACCAACACCAACACCAACACCAAATTCGAACGCTTCACGCATTTTTCACCATCCTTTCTAGTTCACTAATGCGGGCATCCTGCGCCGCGAGGTGCTGCTCTTGCTGTTGGAGATATACCAGCAACATCGTCCAAGCAATTTCTATTTGCGCAGCCTTGTCAGCCTTGCCAAAAATCGGCGCTGTTTTAATGGCTTGGCCTTGAATAAACATCTCTTTGATTGTTATTTTTTCGCTCATGCGTGAAATCTTAAGAAGCCGCCCAAACGATGCCATGCGTATCGGCCTCGTTCTGCGTAGGTGTCTGAGTGGGTATGCTTGCGCCCTGCTAGTTCATCCAGTAAAGCCGCGACACCTTCCGCGCCTTCGTCCTGTGCTACGCGCAACACCTCAAAGCGCGCATTGCGGCTCAACACAAGCCGCCATTGTTCGTGATCGAGTACCGTTACAAACTCGCGGTCGTCTGCTTCTTCCGCCGCGATCTGCTCGTCCGTCTTTTCTTCTTCCACGATCTGCAATGCCGCGCGCAACTTTGGCGACCAGAACAACTGCCGCTTTCCCTTGAACTGCTTGCCAAACTCTTGGAATAGTTTGCCCGCTTCGTTATCGCCGCGAACGTAATCAGCCAGAAGGGTAAAGGGGGTGCGACCGCCTAGCCGCTTGCCAACTTTGGCATATGCTTTTGTCAGTTCGTGCGATGCGCCCCAGGTGTTCTCTGTGATTAGCTTCGATGCCTCTGTCGCTTCATGCCCGAACTTCGCAACGTATTCGGCAGCATAGTCACCGTTCGAAACATCAAACGCCGCCTTCATCATGTCGTTGATCTGCGACCGATCTGCCAGATCAGCCTTAATCAGCGTTTCAATCCAAACCATCTGCAAGGTTTGCAGTTTGTCCAACTGCCCCTTGGATGCAAAAATCAGATCGTGCGTGTGAGGATGCCAGCCGTTCTCTTTGCCGTGGGTGACTTCCAGTGCGCGGATGCTACCCACCGCCCCCGCTTCGGACATGGTGCGCTTGTATGCACGGGAGTTTTTGAACTTGCGCAGTGCTGCGCTGAATTTTGCTAGGTTGTCTGCTAGTAACTGATGGTCGAGGTGCGGGAACGTGAGCGACATCAGGAACACTTCGCCCTTCTGCTTTGCCCATGCGTTGATCGCGCCCTGCAATTCCTGCCGCCTTTGCTCGGTGATGCGCGCCGCGCATATTGGGCAGTGCCACACGCTGCCGCACGTTGCCAGATTGCCGTAGGTTGCCCCAGTGGGTGACCTGTACACCGACACCCCCGCGCTGCTCATGGTGCTGCGCTGGCAATGTTCCACCCGCTGCCCCCTGAGTAATCCCTGCGCCGCCCGTTGTAGCTGAAACCGCGCCTTGCGCCCGATGTTGACCGCATCATCGTCCACTGCCTTTTTTGGTTTTGGTACTGACTTGGGAGCGTGTACAGTATTCGCAAAGATACCAAGAGAAGTGCGCACCGCGCCGCTGAGGTCTTGCCGTTGGTCTATTCCCATAGCGTTACGCTCCGAAATAACCGATGGAGAAGGCAGCCACCAACACCAAAGCGAAGCCACCCAACACCTGACGGACAAACACCACATGCATCAATATGCTTAGTCCACTCATGCTGCCCTCCGCTGCTCAAACTCAAGCGAAGTTGCCTCATGCCGTGCCATACCGAAATAGAACTCGGGGATGCCTTTGATGGCTAGGCCGTTTTCAGCGGCCAGCATGTTCAGGCGACGAACTGCGTCTTGGGCTTTGTTCAGCCCGTCTTGATAACGAGCCAGTGCTGTCAACTGGAAGTCGGTCAGGGGTTGATTCATGCTGCACCGCCAATCTCTCTAGCCAGTGCATCTGATGCCAAATAAACGAAAAGACAGGAATTGGATTTAATCGCCTGATCAAGAACTGACTGGCGGTAGGCCATCACGTGCCCGTTGTGCAGTCGCATCACGTTCATACCGCACCCCCTTCCGACACCTCCGCCACTTCGAACCATGAATCACGGAGCGAACACCACACCGCCCCTACGGCTGCGTCCAACTCCGCATTGCCATGGATACCAGCAACGGCTTCGAGTAACTGGCCAACCGAGTCGGATAGGGTATCGGTTACGGTAGGAGAAACGCCCTTGGCAATGATCTGCGCAAGGGCGTGGTCGAAACTGGTTCCTGTAACTGCTGCATGCTCCGCAACTGCGGCGATGGTCGAATCTTCGAGATGTGCTACTAAGCGATTTAGTGCCATTTTGCGTGCCCTCCGAGGCTGGTTTGGTGTTCCCCGTGCCGCTGCGCTGGAGGGTGCAGACGGGGGGGAACGGTGCGGACACTATCAGAGGGTGTTTGGTACTGTCAAGCCGTGAGGGGATTGACTATCAACCAACAGGGGTATGGAATACAGCCCATGCAGTAGGGTAACCGTTACCGTACTGGCGCTCTTGGAGGGGCAAACCATGAAAACAACTAAAGATTTTATCGAAATGCTGAAGGCCAAACACGGCCTAAAGTCAAATTACGCTGTAGCAAAACTGCTGAACCAAACCGACACCGCTGTCGCTCGATGGGCGCATGGAAAGAACTCTTTTTCTGATGAAACAGCGATGCAGTTCGCGGATCTGCTAGAACTCGACCCAGCTTATGTTGTTGCCTGCATGCACGCTGAACGCGCGAAGCTGGATGCAGAAAAGAAACTCTGGGAACGAATCGCCACCATGTCCATCGGTGTCACAGCAGCCGTGCTTTTCGCTATCGCCCTGCCCTACGCCGCATCCTATGAGATGGAGATTCCAGACTTCATTCCAGAGGCTCAGATTTCAGCCTTGTCAGAGCCACTGTATATTATGTCAAATGAAAAAAACAAACGAAAAGGCTCACAGGAATACTGTGAGCCTTTTGCATTTTGGTGGGAAGTACAAGTTTCGAACTTGTGACCTGTCGCGTGTGAGGCGACCGCTCTACCCCTGAGCTAACCTCCCAATTGAGTCCTCGAATTTAATCACGACCATCTCTGGCGGGTCAATTTCTTTGAAGGCATAACCATCTGTCGTAGAATGCGCGCCTTCGATTCAAGCCCCAACTTCAGGAAAGCAACATGACCGTCCGTACTCGTTTCGCACCCAGCCCAACTGGTTACCTTCATATTGGCGGCGCCCGTACCGCGCTCTTTTCTTGGGCCTATGCGCGCAAGCATGGCGGCACGTTCATCCTGCGTATCGAAGACACCGATGTCGAGCGTTCTACCCCCGAGGCGGTTCAAGCCATCTTGGACGGCATGAAATGGCTTGAATTGAACTACGACGAGGGGCCGTTCTACCAGATGCAGCGTATGGATCGCTATAAAGTAGTCATCCAGCAGATGATCGACGCCGGTCAGGCTTATTACTGTTACAGCAGTCCTGCCGAATTGGATGCCATGCGAGAAGCCCAACGTGCTGCAGGTGAAAAACCGCGTTATGACGGCAAATGGCGTCCTGAGTCTGGCAAGACTCTGCCGCCCGTTCCGGCCGATATCAAGCCAGTCGTACGTTTCAAGAACCCAACCGACGGCGTCGTTTCCTGGAAAGACATGGTCAAAGGCGTCATCGAATTCAGCAATACCGAGTTGGACGACCTCATTATTGCCCGTTCCGACGGCACCCCAACCTACAACTTCTGCGTCGTGGTGGACGACTTGGACCTGGGCATCACCCAAGTCATACGTGGCGACGACCACGTGAACAACACTCCGC
>Ga0172380_10009074_pt1 | contig 10682 bp, 3 predicted proteins | sample Leawe162metaG_FD_119747 | JGI IMG/M metagenome (GOLD analysis project Ga0172380, IMG submission 119747) | Leachate microbial communities from a municipal landfill in Southern Ontario, Canada - Leachate well 162 metaG | ecosystem: Engineered > Solid waste > Landfill > Unclassified | place...
AACATCCGGCCTGGATTACCTGGTGGTCGGCGATTACCTGCTCAGCAAGCGGCAATGGGACGGGCGCGAATTGAGGACACTGAAACCGGCGTTGCCGAAAGCGGCGCGGCTGGTCAAGGAAGATTGCTGGCGGGACAGTGCAAAACGCAGCGCGCAATGTTACCTGGAATGGAATTATGACGGCGGCAGCCGGCACGATATTTCAGGCCTGGTCTACGATGTGCTGACTTGGGCCGATGCCGAGGTCCGCCTTGACGATTTGATGCATCAGTTAAGTTTGACGACGAAACAGCAGGCGTCGGTATGTCATGGCATGTCCGAGTTATGGTCGTCGCGGTTTGTTATTTTAAAACCGTAATAACAGAGACAACGATAGCGCTCAACGATGAAAGAGTGACATTAAGTTGTCATCTCTTTATTGTTTAAGGGGGGCTGAATAATTACAAAAAATCATTCAAACAACGCAAGGCATAGAAGGTTACAAGCCCGCCACAGCCGAAGTTATCCAAAAAGTTCAGCACACGGCGACAACATGGCATCCAAGTATCACCTGGAAAATAATCTGATTTATCTTGCCGGCACGAATATTCCGCAGAACAAAGGGAGAATAAGCGTGCTATCCATACCTTTTGTTTTTGATAACTGTCCCGTCTCAAGTTGGTAGCCCAAATTTCATAGGATTTCGCTTGAGTAGAAGGCGCATCCCGGTAATGTTTACGCCTATTTTTAAATTCCGCCGACGCGTGTTTACCGAATGCGCTTAGACAGCTTTCTGTACAAGAGAACTATGAACGAGACCAGCGAAATAAAAAAACTACAGGTGGGCAACGCACAATGGATGGAAGACCCGCTTTGGTATAAAGATGCCGTCATTTACGAGCTGCACATCAAAGCTTTTTATGACAGCGATAATAATGGCAGTGGGGATTTTCCCGGGTTAATCCAGAAGCTCGATTATATCCAGGACTTGGGCGTAAACACGCTTTGGTTACTGCCCTTTTATCCTTCTCCAATGCGTGATGACGGTTATGACATTGCTGATTATCGCAACGTCCATCCCGAGTACGGCACCATGGCCGATTTCAAACTGTTCGTAAAGGAAGCACACCGCCGCGGCCTCAAAATTATCACTGAACTGGTCATTAATCACACTTCCGATCAGCATCCTTGGTTTCAGGCTGCGCGCCGGGCACCTGCGGGTTCAAGCAAACGGGATTTTTATGTATGGAGCGATTCCAACCAGAAATTTCCCGAGACGCGGATTATCTTCAAAGATGCCGAGAGATCGAACTGGACCTGGGACGAAGAAGCCCATGCTTATTACTGGCATCGTTTCTTCCACCATCAACCGGACCTCAACTTCAATAATCCAATGGTGGTGAAAGCGGTCATAAAACTGATGCGTTTTTGGCTGGATCTAGGCGTTGACGGCATGCGTCTGGACGCAATTCCCTATCTGTGCGTGCGTGAGGGCACCCAAAACGAAAATCTGCCGGGAACGCATGCCGTAATCAAACAAATGCGTGCGGTGCTTGATGCGCATTATCCTCACTGCGTTTTTCTCGCTGAAGTTAATCAGTGGCCGGAAGATGTTCGCGACTATTTCAGTAATGGCGATGAATGTCACATGGCGTACCATTTTCCGCTCATGCCGCGGATGTACATGGCCATTGCCCAGGAAGATCGTCATCCTATCGTTGATATCATGCGGCAGACCCCAAATATTCCAGACTCCTGCCAATGGGCTGTTTTTCTTCGTAATCACGATGAGCTTACCTTGGAGATGGTCACCGACAAAGAACGTGACTATATGTACCAGATGTATGTTGTTGATCCGCGCGCACGCGTGAACGTCGGCATTCGGCGCCGGCTGGCCCCGCTGATGGACAATGAAATCGATAAGATCAAGTTGATGAACAGCATGCTGCTGTCCATGCCGGGTTCGCCCTGTCTCTATTACGGCGACGAAATTGGCATGGGAGATAATTTCTTCCTGGGCGATCGCAATGGTGTACGGACACCCATGCAATGGAGTCCTGACCGTAATGCCGGGTTCTCGCGAGCCGATCCACAACGTCTATATCTCCCCCCTATCATGGATCCGGTCTATGGCTTCGGGTCAGTCAATGTGGAGGCGCAGCAACGTGAGCGTGGTTCGCTGTTGAACTGGATGCAGCGAGTGCTGGCGCTACGCAAAAATCATCAGGCATTTGGTCGCGGGAAACTGGTCTTTTTACATCCCAGAAATCGCAAGACACTCGCCTATTTCAGATTGTATCAAGACGATATTATATTGTGCGTGGCCAACTTGTCCCGTGCCGCTCAGGCGGTTGAGCTTGATCTTTCTGCGTATAAGGGATGCGTGCCGGTGGAATTAATGGGCCGTGCGTCTTTTCCGCCAATTGGTGAATTACCCTATCTCCTTACCTTACCCGGCCATAATCATTATTGGTTCAGGCTGGCCAGTGGTGAAGAGATTCCAGCCTGGCACGAGGAGCACTTACTACCCGAGGAACTGCCGACACTGGTGCTGTTCGATGGTTGGAACAGCTTCTTCAATGATCGAGTTGTACCTTCACGTATTACCATAGCTGAGAAAGTCCGTAATCAGCTCGAAGAAGAGGCATTACCGCATTTTGTCGCTACGCAACACTGGTCTGGCGCTAAAGACGTCGTGCTTCGACGTGTTGTGATTAAGGATTATGCCAAGTGGGGGTGTGATGGCAAAAAGTGGCTGGTAGCATTGTGCGGCGTTGAAGGTGATTTAGGTGAGCCATATTTCTGCTTTTTGCCATTGGCGCTGGCGTGGGAAAATGGCGATGAGAAACACCTGCGGGCCATGTTATCGACCACTGTGGCCAAAGTGCGCCAACAGGCTCAAATTGGCATATTGGCTGATGCTTTTGCCGACGAGTCGTTTTGTCACGCGTTGGAAGAGGCCATTCGCTCACGAGAAACGCTAACTTGCGCAACAGGCACTATCCGTTTTTCACCTACCGACGCTTTTGTTTCACTTAGCAAGGAATCTGCCAATCTTTCAATAAGATCACTTGGCATACAGGGCAGTAATACTAATGTCGTATTGGCTGAACAGTATTTTCTGAAAGGCTATCGGCATCTGGAAATCGGCATGCATCCGGAGTTCGAGATCGGGCGTTTTTTGACTGAGGTGGTGAAATTTCCCAATACAGCGCCAGTGTTTGGCGTAGTTGAGTATGAGGACTGCGGAGGTCGAAAAATGACACTTGCTTTATTGCAGGGATACGTAAGAAATCAGGGTAACTGTTGGAATTATACCTTGGATTATCTTGGGCGATTTCTTGAGGAATGCCGTACAGCAGGCGAGCCACCCAAACCTGCGGAGCAAACACATGCGGCCTATCTGGTTCTAGTACGCACGCTTGGTCAGCGGACTGGCGAACTACATAATGCGCTAGGAAAAATAACCGGTGATTCCGCCTTTGATCCCGAGCCTGTTAACGATTCTGATCTCTCGAACTGGATCCAGCATGGGCAAGCCGAAGCGCAAACGACGCTGGCTCTGCTCAAAAGTCGGGAGACAGGGCTTGCAGTATCTGTGCTAGCACAAACGTTGCTCGCTCAACGCATCACACTTTCAGAACGTCTCCAGGCCTGTATTTCCGGACAGTTTAAAACTGTCAAGACACGTTACCACGGCGATTATCACCTGGGGAACGTGCTACTCACCCAGAATGATTTCGTTATTACTGATTTTAAGGGGGATCCTACCAGCCCTTTCGTCGAGCGCCATCACAAACACTCGCCATTGAGGGATGTGGCCGACATGCTGCGATCGTTCAACTATGCCGCCCATACCGCACTAGCGCACGCCGGCGCAGAACAACCCAAGGATATGGAAAAATTTGAGCCATTTGTAGGTGACTGGGAAGCAGAGGCTGGACGCGTTTTCCTAGCAGCTTACACTGAAGCTGTGGGTAATTCAGTGCTTACATCGGACGCACCGCTACTCGATCTTTTTATACTGGAAAAGGCGCTTTACGATGTGCGCAACGAGATTGAAAAGCGGCCGGATTGGGTAGTCATTCCACTACGCTGTATCATGTCGCGATTGTCAGCCGCGATCTAAGCGTTGCAAAGAAACGTAGGGCGCGCCGCGCGCGCCTTTTCCGGCACCGAGCCGTCGATGGCGCGCACAGCGCGCCCTACGATGGGAAAAGCTTTGAATAACCCATATTCAAACGTGAATAATTTTGACCAGAGGATTCAAGATGACTAAGCCAATAACGATGATATGGCCGGGACGACCCTATCCGCGCGGTGCATTTTGGGATGGTGAAGGGGTGAATTTTGCCATTTTTTCCGAGCATGCCGAAAAAGGTCGAATTGTGCTTGTTCGGCGCCAAGGGAAAGAGCGAAGTTCAGCGTGTGGAACTCAAAGAGCGTAGCGATTTAGTCTGGCACTGCTATCTGCCCGAGGCCCTTCCCGGATTGCTTTATGGTTTCCGGGTGCACGGACCGTACCGTCCAAAAGAGGGGCATAGGTTCAATCCGAACAAGCTGCTGATAGAACCCTATGCAAAAGACATAGTGGGGACGCCGCTTTGGAGTGACGCCCATTTCGGCTATCGCATAGGCGGCAAGGACGACGATCTTTCTTTTAGTCGTCGCGACAATGCCAATGTCATGCCGAAGTGCCGGGTTATCGATCAGACCTTCGCTTGGGGAAATGATCACGCCCCCGACATTCAATGGTGCGACATGGTGATTTATGAGTTGCACGTCAAAGGCTTTACCATGCAACATCCTGATATCCTGCCCAAGTTTCGCGGCACCTATGCCGGATTGGCGACGGACCCTGCCATCGAGCACCTCAAGGGGCTGGGCGTTACGACCGTTGAACTGATGCCGGCGCATACTTTTCTTGACGACCGCCACCTGGTCGAACGAGGCGCGCGCAATTACTGGGGATATAACTCCATAGGCTTTCTGGCGCCCGATTCCCGTTACTCGGCCACTGGCCAGATCAGTGAATTTAAAACCATGGTGAAGACACTACATAAGGCGGGCATTGAGGTGATTCTGGACGTGGTATACAACCATACTGCCGAAGGCAATCAGCTGGGGCCGACACTCTCTTTCCGGGGTATCGACAATGCTTCCTACTATCGCCTGGTGGCTGATGATCCACGTTATTACATGGATTTCACCGGCTGTGGCAACACCCTGGACATGCGACAATCTTGTGTGCTGCAGTTGATGATGGATAGCCTGCGTTATTGGGTGCTGGAAATGCATGTAGACGGCTTCCGTTTCGATCTGGCGTCCTCACTGGCAAGAGAGTTACACGCAGTGAACCAGTTTGGCACCTTCTTCAATACCATCCGCCAGGATCCTGTCCTGAGCACCATCAAGCTGATTGCCGAGCCCTGGGATCTGGGCGAAGGCGGCTATCAAGTGGGAAATTTTCCGTTGGGCTGGTCGGAATGGAACGATAAGTATCGCGATAGTATTCGTGCCTACTGGAAAGGCGATGAAGGGTTGATCGGAGAACTGGCAAAACGCTTGACAGGCTCCAGCGACCTTTACGAACGCAGTGGGCGGACGCATGGCAGCATCAATTTCATCAGTGCACACGACGGCTTTACCTTGCATGACCTGGTGACTTATAACGACAAGCACAACGAGGCCAATCAAGAAGATAATTCCAGTGGCACCGACAATAACCGTTCCTGGAATTGCGGCGTCGAGGGAGAAACCGATGATCCAGCGATCAATGCCTTGCGTGCCCGTCAGAAGCGCAATCTACTCGCGACTCTGCTGTTTTCACAGGGGGTTCCCATGCTGCAGGCAGGCGACGAGATCGGGCGTACTCAGCTGGGTAATAACAATGCCTATTGCCAGGATAACGCGATTAGTTGGCTCTCATGGGAACTGAAGCAACAAGATCAGGATTTGCTTGCATTCACCCAACGTATTATCAGCTTGCGCAACCAGCATCCCTTGTTCCGGCGGCGTTATTTTTTTCAGGGAAGCCCCAATTATGGCGGCGAGATAAAAGATATATTCTGGCTCAATCCCGATGGATCCGAAACGAGAGATGATGACTGGAATCAGGCATCTTCGCATTGCTTGGGCGTTTATTTTGCAGGCGGTAAACTGATCGAAACCGATGGACGCGGACGGCGTTTAAAGGATATTAATCTGCTGTTGCTTCTGAATGCGCATCATGAGGAAATCGCATTTATGTTGCCGCAATTCGAGGATCATGAGCATTGGGAAGTGCTGCTCGACACGCAGGATGCTATCGGTATGCCGGATGTTACACGTTACAAGACGGAGCAAGCTTATCCATTGGGCGGGCGGTCGCTGGTGCTGCTGAAACAGGCGTAGACAACATGAAACGGGTGCACGAAATGGCATTTGGGTCCAGGCAAAGTGAACTATGAAAGATCCTGAGACACCCACAGAGCTTGCCGCTGGCCATGATAGTGCGGCTGAGAGCACATCTACTGTGCCGGTTACGCTACCATCCGCATACGCGGATAACGCCTCTCGCTGGCTATTGACGCGGGATGACAGTGGGCGGGAAGAAGCGTTATTTCAGCCGCCCGCACCGCGCATTCCATTGTCCACCTATCGCCTGCAATTCAACCGCGATTTCACCTTTAACCAGGCACGCGAGATTGTTCCTTATCTGAGCGCGCTGGGCATCTCTCACCTGTATGCTTCGCCTTATCTGAAGGCGCGGCCAGGTAGCCGGCACGGCTACGACATCATTGATCACAATGCACTGAATCCCGAAATTGGCACTTACGAGGAGTTTGAGCAGCTTTGCACAACCCTTGCCGAACACGGCATGGGACAGATACTGGACATGGTTCCCAATCACATGGGTGTACAGGGCGCAGATAACAACTGGTGGCTGGACGTGCTGGAAAACGGCCAGGCGTCCGCGCATGCCGGATTCTTCGATATTGACTGGTCACCGATAAAGCTTAAGCTGCACGGCAAGGTGCTATTGCCGGTATTGGGCAACTCTTATGGTGCGGTGCTGGACAATGCCGAACTACAACTGCGCTTTGATAAGGTATGCGGTGAATTCGCTATTTATTACTACGAGCACCATTTTCCGGTTGATCCGGCCGAATACCCGCAAATTATGGGGTATCGCATGGATACCTTGAACGAAAAGTTGGGGCAGGATAATCCGTTACTGATGGAATACCAGAGTCTGGTTACCGCGTTCCGTAATCTTCCTACCCGTGATGAGGGTTCGCTTGATCGTCAGCTTGAGCGTAGGCGCGACAAGGAAGTGTATAAGCATCATCTTGCCGGTCTGGTTGCGCAATCTTCCGACATCGCCGGGTTTCTGGAAGAAAACCTGCGCCTCTTCAACGGCACGGCAGGGGAGTCATCCAGCTTCGATCAGCTCCACCAATTGATTGAGGCACAAGCTTACCGGCTGGCTTTCTGGCGGGTGGCCTCGGACGAGATTAACTACCGGCGATTTTTTGATATCAACGATCTTGCCGGGCTGCGCATGGAGAACGACGCCGTTTTCGATGCTACCCATCAGTTATTGCTGCGGCTGATTCAGGAAGGCAAGCTGGATGGTCTGCGTCTCGATCATCCTGATGGTTTGTACGATCCGGAGGCTTATTTTTGCAAGCTGGCCGAGCAGTGCGGACAGACAGGGCACTCGCCTTATCTGGTGGTGGAAAAAATCCTGGCAGTACACGAGGATTTACGCTCCAGTTGGCCGGTGCAGGGTACCACAGGTTACGAATTCACTAACCTGCTCAACGGGCTGTTTGTGGCTACCAGTGCCGCCGAGCGTATGGAGCGTTTGTATAAGAGCTTCATCGGAGAGCCTATTAACTTCGATGACCTGCTTTACCGTTCCAAGCAGTTGATCATGAGGACCGCGCTGGCGGGGGAGCTGAATGTATTGGCCAACCTGATCTCGAAAATCGCTGAAGCTGATCGTCATACCTGTGATTACACGCTGCACGGATTGCGTACGGCATTGGCTGAAATAGTCGCCTGCTTCCCGGTTTATCGGGGTTATATCAATGCCCGCGGAGTTGTGCCGGAAGACCGGCGCAACATCGAGCAGGCAACGGCAGCGGCTAAACGCAGAAGTACAACGGCGGATACCCGCATTTTCGATTTTTTGCGTGATGTACTTACGCTTGGCGCGGCAGATGGAAAATCACCTTCGTACTCTGAGCAGGTGTTGGCATTTACCATGAAATTCCAGCAATTCACCAGCCCGGTTATGGCGAAAGGGTTGGAGGACACCAGCACTTATATCTACCACCGATTGCTGTCGCTCAATGAAGTCGGCGGCGATCCGCGTCAATTTGGCGTGACCCTTACCGCCTTCCATCGCGCCAACCAGACGCGCGCAGAGCATTGGCCGCATTCGATGTTGACCACTTCCACTCACGACACCAAGCGTAGCGAGGATGTGCGCGCCCGGCTTAATGTGCTGTCTGAAATACCGGCTGCTTGGCGGCTGGCGCTCAGACACTGGAGCTATGCCAACCGAAGCCTCAAACAGCCGTTGGACAGAATGCTGGTGCCCACACCCAACGATGAATATTTCATCTATCAGACATTGCTGGGTATTTGGCCGGCTGGTGAGCCGGACGGCAATAATATGGCGCGTTTTTCTGCCCGGCTGAAGGACTATTTGGTCAAGGCGGCGCGAGAGGCCAAAGTCCATACCAGTTGGATAAACCCCAATACGGCCTATGAAGACGCCGTCCTGGCATTCGCCGATGCGCTAATAAATGCGCCGGCTGAGAGTGCATTCCTTATGGATTTTCTGCCTTTTCAACGGCGGATTGCGCGACTGGGAATGTTCAACAGCCTGTCGCAGACATTGATCAAGCTCACAGCACCGGGTGTACCGGATATATATCAAGGTTGCGAATGTTGGGATTTCAGCCTGGTGGACCCCGATAACCGGCGGCCGGTTGACTTCGGTCACCGCCAAATCCTGCTCGATGCTTTGCAAGCGCTGGCCACGCAGACATCTGAACAACGAATAACAGGGGTACGCGCGTTGTGTGACACACTGGAAGATGGCCGGGCCAAATTGCTGATCGTCAGGTTAGCGCTGGCGTTACGGGAACGCTGGCCGGAAGTGTTTCAGCAAGGAAGCTATTTGCCGCTGGCAGTCAAGGGAGAACATGCGGCTCATCTGTGCGCCTATGCGCGCATTGCCGCTGGGCGCATCGCCATAACGGTGGCGCCCCGTTTCTTCGCGCGGCTGCTGGGTGAAGCCGATACGCTCCCTTTGGGAGAAAAGGTTTGGGGGGATACAGCAGTGAACCTGCCTTTTCATCAGTTCGATAACCAATACACATGCGCCTTCACGGGGAAGGTGCTGAAGCCCCACCAGCAGCTATCAGGATGGCGCCTGCCCGTCGCACAAGTGCTGACAGAATTTCCGGTGGGGCTGATCATCGGTGAAAACGTGCAAGCTTAAGTCTTGGGAGCAATGGAACAGCGGATAATTGGCAAACAATTTGGTAACTATTCAGCCCCTTGCTGTAGGGCGTGCTGCGCGCGCCATCAACGGACCGGCACGTTATCCACGCGCCGGAGAAGACGCGCGTTTATGCCCCAGAGGGTACAGCACGCCTACATCAGGCAAGGATCTGAACAGTTACACAATTTGAAGCAGCAATATTTGAGTTTTTAGTGGCTTACTTGGAACAATAATTATGAGCGAACAGATAACTACCGAATTGGTCAATGGCCGCCGATTTCCAATTGGGGCGGAGCGAGTACCCGAAATAGGTGTACATTTTCGTGTTTGGGCGCCTGAAAGAAAGACAGTGAAACTGGTTATTAATTCTCAGGCTGAAGATGTTGATCCTCCCCATCCGCCGACCGAAATTGAACTGCAAAGTGAAGGCAACGGTTATTTTTCGATCATTTTGCAAGAGGCTTGCGCAGGAAGCTTGTACCGCTACCTGCTGGATGATGACCCGCAACCGTACCCCGATCCCGCCTCGCGTTTTCAACCCCAGGGTCCGCACGGACCCTCGCAAGTAATTGATGCATTAACGTTCGACTGGACGGACGCCGCCTGGCCGGGAATTGGAGCCCAAGGACAGGTCATTTATGAGATGCATATCGGCACGTTTACGCATGAAGGCAATTGGCTCGCAGCGGCCAAGGAGCTGCCTGAACTGGCCGCATTGGGCGTGACTATGTTGGAGATCATGCCGGTGGCCGATTTCCCGGGCCGCTTCGGCTGGGGTTATGACGGTGTCAATTGGTTCGCGCCGACACGGCTTTATGGAACCCCGGACGAATTCCGCTATTTCGTTAATCAGGCTCATGCCGTGGGTCTCGGCGTCATTCTGGATGTGGTATTCAATCATTTGGGCCCGGATGGCAATTATCTATCGAAATTCTCCAGCGATTACTTTTCTACCCGCTATCAGTGTGATTGGGGTGAGCCGCTAAATTTTGACGGACAGAACTCAGATGCAGTGCGGGAGTATGTGCTCGCTAATACTACCTATTGGATTAAAGAGTTCCACCTTGACGGCCTGCGTCTCGATGCAACCCAGCAAATTTTCGACAGCTCCGCTGAACATATTATTGCCGCCATCGTGAAGGCAGTGCGTAGCGCCGGGGCGCCGCGCAAGACATTTATCGTTGGCGAGAATGAGCCGCAG
>Ga0172380_10009075_pt1 | contig 10681 bp, 10 predicted proteins | sample Leawe162metaG_FD_119747 | JGI IMG/M metagenome (GOLD analysis project Ga0172380, IMG submission 119747) | Leachate microbial communities from a municipal landfill in Southern Ontario, Canada - Leachate well 162 metaG | ecosystem: Engineered > Solid waste > Landfill > Unclassified | place...
CACCCCAGCCCTCCCCTTGAAAGGGAGGGAGCTACAGCAGTCATCGCCAAATTCGCATGACCGCTGCATAAGTCAAACTTTTGTAGTCCCCCGGCAGAGCCGGGGGTTTACCTCACTTAATTAGAGGTAGCACGAACATGACACCGAAGACGATCCAGATATTCCTTCCGAGCGGCGATCCTCAGGGCATCCGCATTGCCGAGATCACTACGCGCATAGTGCAGCTGATCGAAGTGCCGCGCAGCCTGTTGCCCGACTTTTTGAAGATGCCGGAAAGCGACCAGGTTGCGCTGTATTTTCTGTTCAGCGAGGAAGAGGATGGTTCCGAGCGCAAGGTGTATGTCGGGCAGACCGGCGATTTGCGCGCACGGCTTACGAAGCACCACAAGGAGAAAGAGTTTTGGGAAAAGGCGCTGGTGCTTATCTCGCGCACCAATAGTTTGACCCAGACACACGCGCTATTTCTTGAGTGGCACTCCATGCAGGAAGCCAAAAAAGCCGGGCGCTATTCCACAGAAAATGGAAATGAAGGCAGCAAGCCGCATACGCCCGCACCGCTGGAGGCTGACTGTTTTGAGATATTCGAGACGGGGCATACCTTGCTGGCGACGCTGGGCTATCCCATCTTTGACCCAGTTGCCAAGTCTGCTGTATCCGCAAAGCCTGATGAATTTTTCTATTGCAAAGCTTCGGGGGCAGATGGCCGTGGTATGTACACCGAAGAAGGTTTCGTCGTATTGAAAGGCTCTGTCGGGCGCAAAGAAAATGTTGCTTCGCTCAAAGGTACGGCGGGCGAGAGGCTGCGCAACAGGCTGATTGATTCCGGTGTAATGCGGGTTGAGGGTGACACGGTTGTTTTTGAGAAAGATCATTTATTCAGGTCACCCAGCATGGCGGCTTTGTCGCTCATGGGAAGAACCACGAATGGCTGGGTTGACTGGAAAAGCAAGGACGGGAAAACTCTGGACGCGGTGAAGCGGCAATGAAATAAGTAGCCGGATTCCGCCCCTGTTTTTTCTACTGTACAAAGAGCGGACATCCCGGCAGGCTTCACTGTCAGCCTTTTCATAATATCTCCAGCGTCCCCTTAGGCCGATTATGTAGACTGCTTGATTATGGAGAATTGCAAAATAAAGTTATCACGAAAGCCAAGCACCAAGCGGCTTCCATGCAGAAATTGGTTGTGGGAAATCAACATAATTTCCGGAGCTAGGAAACTGCATGTAAAAGCAAAATCGGCCGTAGATTTCCTGTGAGACCGCACAGGGGCTGGTAGTGTCGCGATGACGGTCCTAAGAGTGTCACTTCGTTAAAATCTCACTCCCCTTGGAGGATTGAGGATTATGTAGACCTTTGCATTAACGTCTTCCGCACCAGCCAAGGTTTTAGGGTGGGTGCAGAGCATCAAGTCCACATAATCAAGCAGTCTACATAATCGGCCTTATGTGGAGCGCTCCATAAGGCCGAGAACCGGCTACTCATAGCAAGATGGCGGACCGTCTCCATCGGGTCGATTGCTGCTTGTCACGAAGTTCCGCTTTCGGGCAGCGTGATTCCAAATTGCCTAGAGGTGGTTGAGCAAAATTATTAAGGATCGTATAAATGGCTGACAATGCCAACCAACATCCCGTCATTCCCGCGTAGGCGGGAATCCAGTATTTCGCATAGATTCCGGCTCGCGCGTTGCGCGTCCGGAATGACGATATAGTTGTAACTCATTTATACGATCCTCAATAGATGCTGCAATTTGACGGTTTGTATCAGGTCAAATCTGAACTACAACAAACTATTTGGAGGATTGCTTCCACCATGCCTCCATGCCGCCTTCGTAATTGCGCGCATCGGGCAGACCCGCAAGCTGATGCACCATCCAGGCGTAGCCGGAACGGATTCCGCCACGACAGTAATAAACAATCGGTTTATTTATGTCTACGCCATTGTCTCTCAGCAATTGTCTGAAAGCTAAGGCATCCAGCGGGCGGCGATCGGCACCGGTGTAAAACTTGTCCCACTCGATGTGGATAGCGCCCGGTATTTTGCCCATCAGCCATTCCATCGTCGAGCGCGTATCGATCAAAATCATCGGGGTTTTTCGCTGTTCAATTTCGGCGGTGGATATATCCAGTTGGGGCGCAAGCTTGAAATTGTAGGCAGTCTTTGTCCTGATTTTTGGCGTTTCCGGCGTTATCGTGAAGCCGCTGTTGCGCCATGCCTGCATGCCCCCGTTCAATATGCGGATGGGGCCAGCATGTCCCATCCAGGCGAATGTCCAGCTCGCCCACCCTTCGCCGCCCCAGCTTTTATCGGCATCACCGTAGATGACGATGGGGGTTTTTTCATCGACCCCCATGGCTCCCAGCGCAGCAGCCATTTCCTGCGCGGGTAATACACGGTATGGTATTCCCGCACCGTCGGTTCTGGTAAAGTCCTCCCATGAAAATGATAACGCGCCAGGGATGTGGCCAGCTTGCCATTCTGACTTGGGTCGCGCATCAAGGATCACCTGTTTTGAAAGCTCACCGTTCAGGGCGTGAGCTTCAATCAGGCGCATATCGCCAGCCAGCGCGATTTTTCCTGCAAACGAAATTCCGGACATGATAAACAGCAGCGCCAACCCAAGTTTCAATCGGCAACTTTCAAAACGGTTTATTTTCTGGGGTATCTCGCTCGTCATCGCATTTTCCTATTCTGTTCTGGCTTTTCAGGCCGATCTTCGTTTGTCCATACCCACGCTCGTGGGGGTGTCCGCGCTCATCATGGCGCTGCTCTCCATCGCCCTGTATCTGGGTGAAACAAGGACTATGGGCTGGTCGCCATGGGTGATTATAGTGGGAGCCGTTGCATTCAGGCTCATGTTCCTGTTTCGCCCGCCGGAACTTTCCGACGACATCTACCGGTATCTCTGGGACGGGCTGACCATTTTACACGGCACTAATCCGTATGCCTTCGCCCCTGCCGACGCGAAGCTTTTTGATGCCAATGCTGCCGCGCTGCTCAGCCATGTCAATCACCCGCATCTGGTCACCCTATACCCGCCTGCGGCACAAATATTTTTTGCCATCGGGGCATTTTTTGGCGGCATTACAGGAATGAAAGTGCTGCTGGTTGCGTTGGATATTGCTGTTTGCGCAATCATCATGCGCATCCTTGCACATTTGAAAATGCCGCCGTCGCGGGCGTTGCTTTATGCCTGGCATCCCCTGCCAATATTGGAAATTGCGGCTTCCGGGCACATCGACGGTGCGGGGATATTTTTTCTGATGCTAGCGCTTCTGTTACTGCTTTCCCGGCAGAATTCGCCGGGTTCATTATTTGCCAGCAACGGATGGGCTTCAGCAGTAGCGGGCATCGCCTTTTCGTTTGCCGCGCTGGTTAAACTTTTCCCACTGGTTTTTTTTCCTGTATTTTTATTCCTGGTTGGCCAAAAGGGTTGGTGGCGGTTTTGTCTTGGCGCGGCTATCGGCGCCACCGCGCTATCCGCTCCATTTTTTCCCGGCATTTTCAATATGCTGGTTACCTTGGATATTTATGTCCGCAACTGGGAGTTTGCCGGATTTGCATTTCAGTCGCTCCACGAAATATTTCCGTCTGGGCAAACCGCGCGGCAGGTACTGGCTGTTGCATTTCTTCTCATCACCGCCACTTTGTATGCTTTGCTGTTCCGCAAACGCGAGAATCCGGTTGAGGCTGATGACACTTCATCACTTTGGCTGGCAGCATTCAAAACCTCTTATTGCATCGTGCTGGCTTTTCTGCTGCTCACACCGACACTGCATCCGTGGTATGCGCTTTATCTGGCCTGTTTTCTGCCGTTCGTGCCTGGCGTTGCCGGGCTAGTGATGACATGGGCGGTGCTTCTCTCATACCGCGTGCTGATAAATTTCACGCTGCTCGGGGTGTGGGAGGAAAACGATGCCATACCTGCCCTTATCTGGGGTGCCACCGTGGGTGCGCTGATGCTGGGCTGGTTTATCCGCAAGCGCAGGCTTAGCGGGTGCTCATAACAATCCCGCTCCCCATTTTGTTTGACTGCAGATGGTAATATTAACTTGCGGTAACTACCCAGATGCTGCCGCTTTTCTCCTTCCCCCCTTCCAGGGGGAAGGGACTGGCGTTATGGCTATTTTTGAGCATATAACTTCGACCTGAGCAGTTACAACTTATGAATGAAAAGAAGGTCGCAAGGTGCGACGAAAGTGCGCTGGAGCCATGAGCAGATTTTTATTGTTACTACAAGGCAGCGGTCAATACCGAATGAGGCGATGCTGGTGTGCGCAGGTTATCGCGGCTCTGTTTTTATCTGTGTGTCTGCCGCAGCAACTTTATGCTTTTGATTTTGCCCTGTGGGACGCCATTCTGAAAAAAAATACACGGCCCTCAAATCACGAAGGGATCGGGTACATCGGTTTCGATTATGCCGCCACCCTCAATTCGCGTGATTTTGACAAGCTTGTGGCCGGCCTGGCATCGTTTTCAACGGGGCAGCTTGGCGGCAGAGAAGAGGTAATGGCGTTTTGGATAAACGCCTACAATATATTTGCTGTAAAGCTGGTACGCGAAAATTTCCCCATCATCTGTATCAAGGATGTCGGGAGTTTTATTTCACCGGTATGGGATAAACCGGCGGGAAAAGTCGGCGGAAAAATATATTCCCTCAACGATATTGAGCACAAAATACTCCGCCCCATGAATGAACCGGCCATACACTTTGCCATCGTATGCGCCTCTGTTTCGTGCCCTGACATGCTACCGGAAGCTTACACACCCGCCGCCTTGAAGAATCAGTTGAAGTCGCAAGTTAACCGGTTCCTTGAAAACAAACAAAAGGGGATGCGAATAGACCGCAAAAACAAGACGGTGCATCTTTCCATGATTTTTGACTGGTATGAAAAAGACTTCACACCGGCTGGTGGCATTATCAGTTTTCTCAACAGCGAATTGGCGGGCAATCGCAACATTCCGGCGGACTATGCGATCAAGCACCTGCCCTACAACTGGGACTTGAATGTAGCCCGATGAGCGCGCCGACTCCCTCATTCAGTTTCATTGTTCCGGCGCTCAATGAAGCAAAGAACCTTCCGGCGGTAATGGAGGAGATCGCATCCATCGCAAGGAAGAGCGCTGTGCATGACTATGAGGTCATCGTGATTGACGATGGCAGTACGGATGGGACAGCCTCTGCGGTTGCCGGGCTAAGTTCCAGATACGGCAATATCAAATATGTCCGCAATGAAACCAGACAAGGGGTCGGCAAAAGTTTTCTGGCGGGTGCCGCTATCGCACAGAAAAAATACTGCCTCATCGTGCCGGGCGATAACGAGTTTGATTTGGATTTTTTTCCTGGCGCGGTTTCCATGCTTTCCACCGGCGATTCAGATTTTGTCGTTACCCACGTATTAAACCCGTGGTTGCGCCCGTTCCACAGAAGGGTGATCTCTTTTCTCTACATCAATATTTTCAACCTGCTGTTCCAGACTGATTTCAGATACACCAATGGCATAGTTATCTATCCTACCGATTGGATCAGCTCGGTGAGATTGGTATCATCCGGGTACACCTTTCAGAGCGAAGCGCTTTTAATGGCTTGGCACGAGGGCAAGCGGTTTGCCTGCGCCGGGATGAATATTCGCCCGCGCGCTCACGGCAAGTCCAAGATGTTTTCTTTTGGCGTTATTGCTGAAATTTTGGCTTCGTTGGTGCGGATGAAGCTGGCTCACCATCGACCTCACCATCGGCGGTCGCTTACTGGAACAGACAATACCGGTTCGAAATAAAAGTGTGATCACTTTTTCTGTCCAATATTCCGAATCATCAAAGCCGTTGGCAGGTCGATAGTGCCAGATCCGGCAATTCTGCGGCATAATGCGCGCCTCGTTTTTTTGAAAGTCTGACGCAATGAAAATCACGGTAATCGGTTCCGGCTATGTCGGCCTCGTCTCTGGCGCATGCCTCGCCGAATTGGGCAACGATGTTGTCTGTCTGGATGTCGATCCGCGCAAGATCGACATTCTCAACAACGGCGGTGTGCCGATCTACGAACCCGGCTTGGAAGAGGTCATCAAGAGCAACGTCGCCGCAGGCCGCCTGCGCTTCACCACCGATGTAAATGAGAGCGTGGCGCACGGGCTGGTGCAGATGATTGCGGTGGGCACGCCTTCCGGCGAAGATGGTTCTGCCGACCTGCAATATGTCATCGCCGCCGCGCGCAGCATCGGCCGTGCCATGACCGAATACAAGGTGATCGTCGATAAATCCACCGTGCCGGTCGGCACCGCCGACAAGGTCAAACAGGCCGTGCAGGAAGAACTGGACAAACGCGGCATCCTTAGCCCCTCCCCTGATAAGGGGAGGCTGGGAGGGGTTGGTTTTTCCGTAGTGTCCAACCCGGAATTCCTCAAAGAAGGCGCGGCCATCGACGACTTCAATCGCCCCGACCGCATCGTCATCGGCGCCGAGGACGAACGGGCGATCAAAGTGATGCGCGAGATGTATGCGCCGTTCCAACGCAACCACGACCGCCTGATGGTGATGGACATCAAGTCCGCCGAGCTGACCAAATATGCCGCCAACGCGATGCTTGCCACGCGCATCTCGTTCATGAACGAACTGGCCAACCTCGCCGAAAAAGTCGGCGCGGACATCGAGCATGTGCGCAAGGGCATCGGCTCCGACCAGCGCATTGGCTATCACTTCTTGTATGCGGGCTGCGGCTACGGCGGTTCGTGCTTCCCCAAGGACGTGCGCGCCCTGAAGCGTACCGCCGAAGAATACGGCCTGCCGCTAAGAGTGCTGGAAGCGGTGGAAGAAGTTAATGATGCGCAGAAATCCGTGCTGCTGCACAAGATCACCCGGCGCTTCGGCGACAACCTGAAAGGCAAACACTTCGCGCTATGGGGGCTGGCATTCAAGCCGGGCACCGACGACATGCGCGAGGCGACCAGCCGCGTGGTGATGGAAGGTCTATGGGCAAGGGGTGCGACCGTCACCGCCTATGACCCGGTGGCGATGAAAGAGGCGCAACACATTTACGGCAAGCGCACCGAATTGCGCTATGCCGATAACCCCAAGGATGCGCTGCACGAAGCCGATGCACTGGTCATCGTCACCGAGTGGAAAGCCTTCAAATCCCCGGATTTCAACATCATCAAGGCACGCCTGAAACAGCCGGTCATTTTCGATGGCCGCAACCTGTTTGAGCCATCCGACATCGAGGCTCTGGGGATCGAATACCACGGGATCGGGCGCGAAGGGTAGAAGATACCTGCCTTATGTGCAACCCCTTGTCGGGCTTCGCACGACATCTTTATCCGGCAGGTAGAACCCGCCCTTGATTCGTTTACGATCAACAATTGCTTAACCAAGTGCCATGAGAGAAGTACTCCAATTAGATTCGCTTCATAATTTCAACCTTGGTTCAGTCGGCGCTCTTGTTTCGTGTGTGTGGGGTAATCGGGTTACGTCAGCTATTATTCTTTCGGTCACCGTTCACAAGAGTTAGCCAGTTTGAAAAATAGGTTGTCAAATTATCAAAATGGAGAATGTATATGGGCGCTCGTAATATGCAAACCAACAACGCACATGAAAGTATGCATACGCTGGAGGATGGCGAACATCTGTCTCCGATTCGAGCATGGCAGCTTTTTTTGCCTATTGTGGCCATTGCCAGCCTGATTACTGGCGCAATTTATATTGTGCTTCCAGAGAGTATTCCGGTATCTGTTCGAGTCGTCATTCTCTGCGCTGCATTTGCTTTGATTTTGCTGTCTGGTATTTACAGAAATGTTGTTGGCCCGTTGCTTGCTGTATCTCGCAGCAAAGAACCTTATAAGGACGCAGAGCTGACAAAGAATGCTTTATTGGCGCCGCTGCTTCGCCGCATGGGGAGCGAGCTGGCAAGCATGATGGTCGTCGTCAACAAATCGAGCACGACCATACAAAATAACTCGGTTTCTCTTGCCGAAACATCCAATCAGGTGGTCGATCTGGTCAAGAGCATCGATTTGATGGCGACCAAGGCCAACGAGATTACGACAGCCTCTTCTTCTATTCGCGATGCGGCCCAACATGTTTATTCGTTCTCCGAAAAGGCGGTTGCGGAGGCTCGCAAGTCGCGTGCCGACAGCATGGCGGGCCAATCTGCTCTGGCGCAAGTGGTTAATGAGGTTCGCGACATCGAGCAACATACAGCGACAACGTCGGAAAAAATCATCACCCTGCGCAAACGCTCGGAGGAAATTCAAAAAATCGTATTGGCGATTAAGGAGATTGCGGATCAAACCAATCTGCTGGCGCTCAATGCTGCCATAGAAGCCGCCCGTGCAGGCGAATACGGTCGTGGTTTTGCTGTTGTTGCCGATGAAGTCAGGAAACTGGCTGAAAAAACTTCCAGTGCCACCAAAGATATCACCCAGCAAATTTCCGATATTCACTCCGAAACGGAAACAGCCGTCGATATCATGCAACGGCTCGGCGCGCGGGTAAATGACGGGGTCACCAGCATCGAAGCGGTGGGAATGCAACTGGGCACGATCCTCAGCCATTCTGTGACTCTCGAGTCCGAGATCATGGGCATCTCGGAACATGCGACCCGTAATCAGATGGAGGTGACAAATATCCTGGATTCCATCGCCGTAATGCGCGACCAAATGTTCGACGTCGAGGGCAGGATGAAAAAAGTTTCCAATAAGGCTTATGACCTTGCGGAAATTGGCGAGGGCTTGCTGGCGACGATGGTGGAAGCCAATGTCGAATCCATTCACAAACAGGTTTATCAGGTCGCGAAGGAAACATCACAACGCATAGCTCAAGCTATGGAGTCGGCGATTGCGGATGGCCGGATATCGTTGGAGGCTTTATTCGATCGCACTTATCTCCCGATCCCGAATACCAACCCGGCAAAACATAGCACCAAATTCGACAAATTGCTGGATGCTATTTTGCCAGCCATTCAAGAGCCTGTCTTGACATCACACCCGAAATTTGTTTTTGTCATTGCAGTGGACGATCACGGGTATTGCGGATGCCACAACAAGAAATTTTCTCAACCGCTTACAGGCGATTACAAAAAAGACCTGGCCGGCAATCGCACCAAGCGCATCTTCAATGACCATACCGGCCTGCGCAGCGGCCAAAACAAAGAGGCGCTACTGATACAGACTTACCAGCGTGATACAGGAGAAATAATGCATGACCTGTCTGTGCCCATTATTGTAAAGGGCCGCCATTGGGGCGGGCTGAGGGTAGGCTACAATCCGGAATGATCAGAAAGGTATCACCGCTATATAAGCGGAAAATGAAGCACCTTCCGCCGTATGAGATTTACATTCGGCGGATAACGCTGCGCTCATCCGCCCTTGTATGATATTACTGTATCGATAGGGAATTTGAACAACACCGCGTTAGCCAGGTCAGAAATCAAAGGGGTCAGGTTCGGATTAAGTTCGAGGTTCGGATTAAATTCGCGAACAACAGGGGACCACGGATACACCAACTGGTCGAAAGGAGTCAGGTTCGCAATATTTTGCAACGTCGCAGACCACGTTTAGAAACGGCGCATACACGGGTTGCCGTTCGCTACGCCGCTATCGGCATAACCTCTTGATCGATTTTGTCGCCCAGTTCGTTTTCGGCGATTTCCAGATCGTACTGTGTTTGCAGGTTCATCCATGTTTGCGCGGACATGCCGAACAAGCGGCCAAGGCGCATGGCGGTGTCGGCGGTGATGGCGCGTTTTCCGGTGCAGATTTCATCAATGCGGCGCTGGGGGACGCTGGTGAATTTTGCGACCTTGTAGCGAGTCAGCCCCATAGGTTCGATGAAGTCATGCAACAGGATTTCGCCGGGATGCACGGGCGCAAGCCTTTCGCCGGTGACGATGTTTCCCCATTTCATGTTGTTCAATTCTTCGCGTTGAATACTCATTTCATTCTCCTAGTGGTAATCGACGATTTCCACTTCTTCTGCATGTCCGTCTTGCCATCTGAAACAGATACGCCATTGGTCGTTGATACGGATACTCCATTGTCCAGCTCGATTGCCACTTAGCTGTTCGAGTCGGTTGCCGGGCGGAATCCGTAATTCTTCGATTTTGCTCGTGGCATCAATGAGCTTGAGTTTCCGCCGGGCTATTCCCTGAATCTCTTGCGGAAGTTTGCGAACGAACTGCCCGTCAAACACCGCAGCCGTAGCCTTGTCAGCAAATGATTTGATCATGTTGTAGTTTCCTTTCACAGCGCCATCACGGCGTTAGTTTGGTGGCTTGGTCAGGATTGACTTAGCGCATGGATGCTAACCGATTGCGGTAGTATCGTCAATCGTTACTACCTCCGCTTAGTTGCCGTTCACGGTTGCTATTTTCAGTGCAAAAATTTAATGCACGTAATCGGTTAATGAACGCGGAGGCAAATTAATGAACGCGTGGTCAAGTCTTGCATTAACGCATTCCACTCGAAACTACGCCGTCCAACCTTTGTTGAATCCATTGCCAGAAAGAAGTTGCTGCCGCGTTTTAGGTTCTCGGTGCTGGTGGAAGCATGGCAGGAATCAAACAGGGACCACGAATAAATAAATAAGGTAATCCCCCGGCTTAGCCGGGGGACTCACTAGGTTTGACCGGGCGCTACGGTCAGCCTGATTCTACTGACTTGATCAAAAGTTAGGAGAATCAAATGAAAGATTACCA
>Ga0172380_10009076_pt1 | contig 10681 bp, 10 predicted proteins | sample Leawe162metaG_FD_119747 | JGI IMG/M metagenome (GOLD analysis project Ga0172380, IMG submission 119747) | Leachate microbial communities from a municipal landfill in Southern Ontario, Canada - Leachate well 162 metaG | ecosystem: Engineered > Solid waste > Landfill > Unclassified | place...
CGGGGCTAGCGTCAACCAAGCCTCGCTTGACGGCAAGGATAACGATGGTAGTGGGAGTACGGTGAGTTTTAAAATAAAATTAACTTTAAACCAAAATATTTTCTTGAAGTAAGTTTTATGAATCTGGGCAAAACGACAGAAAAAAAAGAAGAAAAGGGAGAAGAGTTGAAGCAAACGTTCAACTTAGTCTTAGCGCGTTATTTTATTTGGGTAATTGTGTTTTTTTGTCTGCTTGTTCTAATCGGCGGATATTTATTCTTTTTAAAACCCAAGTATGACTATATTTCTAATTTGGCGGTAGAAAACAAAACCAACCAGGAAGAAGAATACTTAAGCCGTGAACAGACGCTTGAAAAAATAAAGAGTTTGCTCGGCTCTTATCGAAAAGTTGATGCCGCTAGCATTAAGAAAGTTAACCACATTCTGCCAGCACAATATACTAAAGAAGAAATTTTTACCCAAATCGAATCAATTGTGAAGCGAAATGGTTTGATTCTCGCTTCAATAAACTTGGAGGCCGAGGAGCAAGACAAGAACTCTTTAATCGATTGGGTAAAAAATAATGAGACGGACACGTCTTTGCCAGCTGAGGTAAAAAGAATAAAGGTTTCAATTGATGTTGTAGGAACAGATTACTCAAGCCTGAAGACTTTGCTTGGAGCCCTGGAGAATAATTTAATGCTAGTAGATATAGTAAATCTTGAATTTCAGCCTAAGGGAGATTCGACAAGCATTATTTTTGACACTTATTACTCTAAATCGTAAGCCTAAGATGTTAGTACCAAAAAAAGTAGCAAAAGATAAATTGATTCTCTATTCGGCGATGATTTTTTTGTTTTTGTCGGCCACGGGGTTTTTTCTTTACAAAAATTACACTCTAACTCACGTTAAGCAAGAAGATATCGTTGTGCCGGCGCTGGAAGAAAATAATGTTGCTAGCGAGATTGATCCGCTTGATCAAGTAAGCATGCCAGACAACAAGCCGAGTGTACCAGAACCGCTGACAGAAACAACAAAGGTTTCTGCGGGAGATTTTGGCTTGCTGGAAGATTCAAAGTTTAAGCAATTGCAAGAAAATATTATTAACAAAATTGATTTAAAATTGGGTAAAACAAATCCCTTTGTCCCCAACTAAGAATGGATAAACAAGAAGAACTGCTAAAATTAATAGTCGAGAAAAAACTCCTTGACGAGGCTAAGGTTTTGGAAATCAAGGATAAGGCTAGAACTGCTGAACAAAAAGCGGAAGATTTTATTGTTAGCCAAGGTTTACTAGACGCGGAGAAGATCACGGAGTTAAAAGCCGAAGTTTACGGCTTCCCTTACGAAAGCCTTTTAGGCAAAGAAGTTCGCAGCGATGTTTTAAATATTATTTCTTTTGAGGCGGCGGAAAATTATGAAATCGTTTGTTTTGATAAAAGCGGTGATAAGATAAAAGTCGGTCTCACTGATCCGGAAAATTTTAAGGCCCGGGAAGCCGTTAATTTTTTAGCCAAAGAGGAGGGGTTGGACGTTGATTATTATTTAATTTCTGAACAAAGTTTTAAAAAAATATTTAAGCAATATAAAGACTTAAAGAGCGAGATCGACAGGGCTCTTGAGATTAGAGCTGAGGAAGAAAGGGGCGAGTCTTTAAAAAAGAAAAAAGGCCCAGAAGGGGATTTAGAGGAAATTATAAAAACCGCTCCCGTGGCTAAAATAGTTTCTGTGATCGTCAGGCACGCGGTTGAAGGTCGGGCGAGCGATATTCATATTGAACCGTCACAAAAAGAAAGCCGCGTGCGCTATCGCATTGACGGCGTTTTGCATACTTCTTTGGTTCTGCCGAAAAACGTCCACAGCGCGATTATTGCCCGTATAAAAGTTTTAGCTAATTTAAAGTTGGATGAAACCCGCATCCCGCAAGATGGTAGAATTAGGCTGGAGATCGATGAGAAAAAAATCGATTTCCGCGTTTCAGTTTTACCGCTAATGGGCGAAGAAAAGGTGGTGATGAGGATTTTAGATACCGCCAAGGGCGCCCCAACTCTTGAACAACTGGGTTACGATGGTCGAGCCCTGCGCATTATTAAAGAGAATATTAAGAAAACTAACGGCATGTTTCTAGTAACCGGACCGACTGGTTCGGGAAAATCGACTACCCTGTTTTCCGTTTTAAACATGCTTAATAAGGAGGGCGTGAATATTTCCACCCTAGAAGATCCGGTTGAGTATTTTATTAAGGGCGTTAATCAATCGCAGATTCGGCCGGAAATAGGCTTTACCTTTGCCAGCGGTCTAAGGTCTCTGCTTCGCCAAGATCCGGACATAGTTATGGTTGGAGAGGTTCGCGACAATGAAACCGCCGAACTGGCTATCCACGCCAGTCTTACCGGTCATTTTGTTTTATCTACCCTCCATACCAACAGCGCCATCGGCGCAATCCCCAGGCTTCTCGATATGGAAGTTGAGCCGTTTTTACTTGGTTCAACTTTGAACGTGATTATTGCCCAAAGGTTAGCCAGAAAAAATTGCCCTTATTGCCGAAAAGAGGAAAAGTTGCCGCCGGATATTGTAGCCGACATGGAAAAAGAAATGGCGACCGTACCTGAAAGTATTATGAAAGAAGCCCTAAAGGATTTCACGACAATAAAGGAGACCGTCGTTTATCACGGTTCCGGCTGTGCTCGTTGCGGTAACTCCGGCTATAGCGGACGGGTGGGAATTGTTGAGGCTCTAGACATTAACGATAAAATAAAAGATTTTATCATGGAAAAGAAAAATTTGCGACTAGAAGATGTCCGGGCTAATCAAGATTTTACCAGCATGAAACAAGACGGCATTATTAAAGTTTTGCGCGGAGAAACAACAATGGAAGAAGTTTTGCGGGTCATTTCCAGTTAACAGAATTATTATACTAATTATTTTTTAAGCTTACATAATATGCCTGAAAAAAATAAAAAGTCAAACGGAGAGAGCATAAAAATTCTTCTGGTTGAAGACGACCCTTTTTTGTTGAGCATGTACAATACGAAATTTGAAATGGAAAATTTTGAGGTGGTAGCGGCCGAAGATGGCGAGAAGGGGCTGAAGCTGGCTTTAAAAGAATCGCCTGATATTATTTTATTAGATATTATGCTCCCTAAGCTGGACGGTTTTGAAGTTCTAAAAGCCTTGAAAGCTGACGCGAAAACAAAAAACATTCCCGTTCTGCTTTTAACTAATTTGAGCCAGAAAGAAAAGGTACAAGAAGGACTAGCCTTGGGCGCTAAGGATTATTTAATCAAGGCCCATTTTATGCCTTCGGAGGTGGTTGATAAAATAAAGAAAATAATAAACGAATAAGATTTTCCGTATGGAAGTGCCATCAATTTTTTTAAATAGGTTGTTAGCCGAAATGGCGAAAAGGGGTGCATCCAGCCTTCACCTTTCTGTCGGCGCTCCGCCGGTAGCGCGAGTCGCCGATAAGCTGACACCGCTCGAAAACGAAAGCATTTTATCCGCCGATATTTTAACCAAAATCGTCGAGTCTTTTATCGAGGAGGACGAAGTTAAGCGCTTAAAGGAAGAAAAAGAGATCGCGATTATAAAAATTTTTGGCGGAGATTTTCGTTTTTTGGTAAATATTTTTTATCAAAAAGATTTGCTCTCTCTGTCTTTTAATTATATTGCCAATAACCTGAGGCGCCTTGACGACCTGTCGCTACCTGTCCAGCTCAAAGAGAAAATTAACTTAAACTCAGGCCTTTTAATCGTGGCCGGTCCGAATGATTCGGGAAAAACTTCCACCGCGGCCGCTATTATCGAAGAGATTAATAAAAACGAAAAAAAATACATAATTACTTTAGAGAATCCGATTGAGTATCTTTTTGTTAATAAAAAAAGCATAATCGAACAAAGGCAAATCGGCCGTGACGTAGTTTCGCTGGCGACCGGCTTAAGGCATTGCCTAGAAGAAGACGTTGACTTAATTTACGTCGGTGAAGTTAAAAGAGAATTTGAGGAAGCAGTTCCCCTAATTTTACAACTAGCGGCTGGTAATTCTCTGGTTATCCTGGAAATCAATGCTGATAATGCGGTCAGAGTAGTGGAAAAAATTCTTGACGCCGGAAAAGCTAAATCCTCCTCGGAAGCGACGCGTTACATTTTAGCCGACGTTTTGATTGGCGTAATTGCCCAAAAGTTAATTCCTCGCCTAGGCGGGGGTATGGCCTTGGCCAATGAAGTCTTGACTGTTAATTCCGCCGTTAAGTCTTTAATCCGAGAAGGAAAGATTTACCAGATTGAAAGTATTATTCAAACTTCCCGCCAGGACGGTATGATCGGTATGGAAAAGTCAATTGAGGATTTATTAAAGAAAGGCGATATTCAAGCGACCGAAGTTCAAAAAATAAACTAAAAATTTTATGGCGATTTTTAAATACAAGTCATCCGATCAGGACGGAAAGCCGATTGGCGGTTTAATTGAGGCGGTTAATGAAAAAATGGCCGCGGAAGTTTTGCAGGAAAAGGGGTTATCGATTATTTCTCTCGAAAAGCAAGCTGAGGTGAGAAAATCGATTGACATCATGGCGCTTTTGAACCGAGTGAAGATGAAGGATATTGTTGTTTTTTCCAGGCAATTTTCGGTTATGGTCTCGGCTAATGTCAGTTTGGTTCAGGCTTTGCGGATTTTAGTTGAACAGACGGAGAATGTCACTTTGAAAATGATTGTTTCGGAAGTGGCGGACGAGGTGGATAGCGGTTCGCGTTTGTCTGACGCCCTAGGTAAGCGCCCAAAGGTTTTTTCTAATTTCTATGTCAATGTTATTAGGTCTGGTGAAACCTCCGGTAAACTAGATGAAGTTTTGAATTACTTGGCTGATGAGATGGAAAAAGACTATGACATGATGAGTAAGATTAAGGGCGCGATGATCTATCCAATTTTTGTTTTCTTTGGCTTGGGCGCGGTCGGCGTGGTGATGATGGTTTTTGTGGTGCCGAAATTAACCGCCATTCTGACGGAAACAGGCGCGGCCTTGCCGATAGCGACTAGGATTTTAATTGGCATTTCCAAAGCTCTTTCAAGTTATTGGTGGATTATTTTAATCGTTATCGGCGGTTTGGCGGCCGGTATTAGGTTCTATTTAAATAAGCCGGGCGGGAGAAGACAATTTGATTTATTGAAGTTAAAGTTACCGGTTTTTGGCAAGCTCTTTCAACGTATTTATTTGGTTCGTTTTACTCGATCGATGAATACCTTAATTATTGGCGGTGTGACGATAACGAAGAGTTTGAAAATCGCTTCTGAGGTAGTTGGTAATGAAATCTATAAAGAGCTAATCCAAAAAACCGGCGAGGCGGTTGAGGACGGCGGTCCGATCTCTAGTGTTTTTATTGAGAGCAAGGAAATTCCAAAGATGGTTTCGCAGATGATGAGCATTGGCGAGAAAACCGGGAAATTGGATATAATCCTTGGTCGCGTGACTGATTTTTATTCTCGGGAAATTAATAATATCGTGGCTAATTTAATGACTCTAATGGAACCGCTGATTATGGTGGTCATGGGCGTGGCGGTTGGTTTGATGGTGGCGGCGATTATTTTACCGATGTATAACATGGCGAGTGAATTCTAAATAGTCTAAAGTCCGAAAAGTCGAAAGTCAAAAGTCTTGGGCAGACTAAATTTTTTCAATCAGTGACATTCGACTTTGGACTTTATGACTTTTGACTAAATTTATGATATAATGTGGATAACTAATATCGTCTAATTTTTTATTTTATTTTTAAAATTATTCTCCCGGTGATTAGTTTAATTTCTAGGATTAAGCTAGTGACTACGGGAAATAAGAGGGGAGGTGAATTATGAGAAATAAAAAAGGTTTTACTTTAATCGAGTTATTGGTTGTTATCGCGATCATCGGTTTATTATCAACTTTAGCCGTAGTGTCTTTAAACAACGCTAGGCAGAAGTCCAGAGACGCAAAGCGCGTATCTGATATTAAACAAATACAGACTGCTTTAGAGTTGCTTTATAACGATGCTAACTCTTATCCAGCCACAGTCGCAACCGGAGGTACAATCGCTTTTGGCGGGACAACTTACATGGGCGCAGTCCCAAGTAACCCAGCGCCTCGCGCTGATGGCACTTGCGGAAACGTTGACTACTCCTACGCTGTAGTTGGAACTACTTCCTATAATCTGACTTATTGCTTGGGCGCTGTTACCGGTGGTTTGAGCGCAGGCATTCACACTGCCACTCCAGCCGGGTTATAGTTTGATGTTAATCTTGCGGACGCGTCCGGCTTTCTCCTAGGATTGACAGCTTGACGTCGCCAGAGAACAAGATATATTTTAAGGATTTGTTTTAGATAAAAACTCCCCCTCCCGAGGGGGAGTTTTTAGTTAAGGTTAATGATGATATAATTAGGGGTGTGGTGTTTAATTTTAATAAACTTGTGAATAAAAACAAAACAACCAGGCTTCTCGGTATCTTCGAAGAGGCTATCTTATTGCTAATTATCTTTTTTCTCCCTATAATTTTTGATTTTTTCGGAAAAAATTATAATATTTTCGACTTGGAGAAAGTTGTTTTTTTTAGAGTTTTTTTAATGGTCGCTTTAATTCTTCGTTTGGCTAGGATTTTTGTAAAAAAACGCTCAGTTGCACCGTTAAATAGAATTTTGTTAATTCTGCTTTTTGTGTTCGGCGCTTCCTTGTCTATTTCAACTTTTTTTTCGATTCACCCCCAGCTTAGTTTTTATGGCAGTAATATGCGCCAACAAGGCCTTTATTCTTTTTTAAGTTATTTACTATTTTTTTTGCTGTTGTTTTCTGATTTGCAGGAGCTAAACTCATCAAAAGAGAGTATAAACCCAAAGGTAAAAAGAATTATTCTCGCTGTAGTTATTCCCTCGTTTTTTGTTTGCCTGTACGGGCTTATGCAACTTGTCGGGCTTGACCCCATAAACTGGAAAGACAAAATAGCTGACACACGGCGAATTTATTCTTCACTTGGCCAACCAAATTTTTTCGGGCAATATTTAATAATGGTGATTCCGCTCAGCATTTATTCTTTGGCTTTTATAGCTAAACGTTTTTTTTCTCGATCCCTTGTTTTTTTTCTAATTTTGATACAAATAACGGCTCTAATTCTTACTTATAGCCGATCAGCTTGGCTAGGGTTTATTGCTAGTGCCGGTTTTTTTGTATTTTTAGTTTTACTTAGCCGGGGACTTAGAAAGACGGCCTGGGGTCTTGCGCTTTTAAGCGTGGTTGCCGGTTGCATTATTATTTTTAATGTTATCGCTACATCTACGTCTGTTGCAATTGCTACCGATCAAAAACTTAATTTTTCCAATCGCCTGCAGAGTACGTTTAAGCTCGAAGGCGGTTCTAATAAAATGAGGGTGTATTATTGGCAAGCCGCCTCGAGAGAGTTTGTGCAAGCCTCTTGGGTAAGAAAATTGATCGGTTATGGGCCAGAAACTTTATCTGACATCTATGTTAAATACTATGCTCGGGACTGGGCCGTGCACGAAAAAGTTAATTCTATTCCAGACCGCTCGCACAACGCTCCTGTTGATATTATTCTACAATTTGGAGTTTTGGGGCTACTTGCTACTTGCCTTTTTTTAGGATACATATTTTTTTCATCCTTTAAATATCTTAAAAAAAATAGGAATTTAAATCATGAATCATGGCTAGTTATTTTTATAATCGCAATATTAGTTGGTTATTTTATAAATAATTTATTTAGTTTTTCTCTAACCGTCGGTTACGCTTATTTTTATCTATTGTTGGCTATATTGGGAGTTATAAGTATCGGAAGCCCAAAAGACACCAGCGAGTTGGGCCAGAGGGCTTTTTTTAACCCCGCCTCTAAGGTTTTAATTTTTACTACAGCCATTTTTGTCTGCGGCATATTCTTTTATTATTATAATTTTAATGTCTGGCGGGCTGACTCTTATTATCTAAAGGCGAGGAGGGCGGAAGCTAAGCGCGATTGCGTCGGCCTTTTGGATAATATGGAGAAGGTGGTAAATCTTGACCCAAACAACGTTTTCTATAAAGAGCAGTATATTTTTTATAATGCCAGTTGCATTGAGGCAGTAGAATCTAGGCAGAGCCGTAAAGATCTTTATGCTAATGCCGAATCTATGCGGGCGACAATAAAACCGAAGGATTATGGTTTTTATACCCGGCTTAATATCGCTCACGCAGAAACCATTTTTGGTTTTTATATTGATAATGAAGAATACAAAAAGGCAGAAAAAGATTTCCAAGATATTATAGCTATAAATCCTTTTTTTACCACCTCGTATCAGGACTTAGGTCGGTTGAAATTATGGCAAAAAGACTTTCCCGCCGCGATAGATTATTTTAAAAGCTGGGAGCGGGCTTTGCCTTCTCTTAATAATCCAGGTATTAACGAAGACCACAAAAAAGAGGTTAGGATAGAGCTCATTAAACTCTACGAACTGATGGGCCTGACCTACGATTTATTGGGAAACGACAAAGAAGCTGTGGGTTACTATAGCCGAGCTTTAGAGTTAGATCCTTTTTACGTACCTCTTTATAAAAAAATTGCTGATGTTTACTATAAAAAAGGAGATTTAGATAAAGCAATCTGGTATAATAAAAGAGGCTATATGCTTAATCCCCGAGACTATAATTGGCCGTTCGCTCTTTCCTTACTCTATAAAGAAATAGGGGATAAACACCTGGCTCTGGAGTACGCAGGGAATGCTTTGAGTTTGGCGCCGGATAACTCTAGTTTAAAAAATTTTGTAACTGATTTAAGGCGATAATGATGAGTATTTTTTGTCTTTATGGATTTTTCTATTATTATTGTAAATTTCAATACAAAAGACCTTCTTGAAAATTGCTTAAAGTCAATTTTTTATTATTGCCCCGGCGGTAATTTTGAAATAGTAGTGGTCGATAATAATTCTGCTGACGATAGTTTGGCGATCCTTAGGAAAGATTTTAGCCAGATTAAAGTTATCGCTAACCAAGAAAATGTCGGCTTCGGGATTGCGAACAACCAGGGCGCAAAAATCGCCCAAGGGGAGTTTCTCTTGTTTCTAAATAGCGACACGATTTTTAATGAGGATATACTGGCGCCTATAAAAGAATTTTTTTTGGCTAATCCCAAGACCGGTATTGTCAGCCCGCGTTTAGTTTTGGCGAACGGATTTAACCAAAGACACGCTTTTGGTCGTTTTCCTAATTTAAAAAGGCTTTTAGCGAGAAGCGTGGACTATAAAGAAGAAGTTAAAGGTATAAGGGGGGTAGACTGGGTAAGCGGAGCCGCTTTAGCCATCCGTCAAAACGTTTGGCAAAAAATCGGAGGTTTTGATGAAAAATTTTTTATGTATTTTGAGGATGTTGATCTTTGCCTTAGCGCCAAAAAACTTGGTTTTTCGGTTTATATCCTGCCCAACGCACGGCTTACGCATCTAGGAGGAAAAAGCATAACCGCCTCGCGTTCCCGGAAAAAAATGTATTTTGACTCGCAGGACTACTTTTTTAAAAAACATTACGGAAATATTCGCTTAATTTTATTGAAAATTATCCGTTGGCCGATTAAAGTAATTTTTGCCTAATAATTTATGTTATACCTTTTTTTATCTTTTGTCTTTCTCCTCGGCTTGATTATTGGCTCTTTTTTGAATTGCCTAATTTGGCGTCTTTATAAAAAAGAGGGGATGTGGAATCGTTCTTATTGTCCTTTATGCCGGAAACAAATCGCTTGGTATGACAACATTCCGGTTTTTAGTTTTATAATTTTGGGCGGAAAGTGCCGCCATTGCCGTAAAAAAATTTCTTGGCAATATCCAATTGTTGAGTTGACAGTCGGATTGTTATTCGCCCTGGCATTTTATTTGAACTTGATTCACATTGATGATTTTAGCCAAATTTTTAATTTTAAATTTTTAATTTTAAATTTACGTGATTGGTTTTTAATCGCCGTCATGACCGTAATCTTCATTTACGATCTGCGCTGGTATTTAATTTTAGACGAAGTTACTTTGCCGGCCTTGCTTTTGGTGTCCGTGGCTAATATTTTTCTTGGCGTCGGGTGGTTTGGTCTCCTGGTCTCTGCTATAATTGGAGGTAGTTTTTTCTTAATTCAACTTTTAGTCTCTAAGGGTAAGTGGATTGGAGGCGGCGATATTCGTTTGGGCCTACTCATGGGCGCGGCTTTAGGCCGGTTTGATTTGCTAATCGTGGCTTTAATGCTTTCCTATTTTTCTGGCTCAATTGTTGGCGTGGGTTTAATTTTATTAAAGGGTAAGAAGTGGAATTCTCAAGTTCCGTTTGGAGTTTTTCTCTCAAGCGCTACGATAGTTACTATTTTTGGGGGCCAAGCTATCCTTGATTGGTATCTTGGTCTTATCTAGTTTGGCAAAAGGTTAATAATTTAGTATAATATTATAAGGTACTAATATACGAATCTTACGAATGATACTAATATCATACGAATAGGCGACGACGAATTAGTATTAATTCGTATCACTCGCATTCATTCGTATATTGGTATCATATTTTTGCATTATAATTAGTCTACTAACTTTAAAATCATGAAGGACAATATTATTGCTGGCTTAGATATCGGCTCGACGGCCGTTAGATTAGTGGTCGGCCAAAGAGTGATGGATCGCGAAGGAGAGAAGCTCCAAATTGTCGGCGCGGTATCGGTTCCGGCTGAAGGTATAAA
>Ga0172380_10009077_pt1 | contig 10679 bp, 26 predicted proteins | sample Leawe162metaG_FD_119747 | JGI IMG/M metagenome (GOLD analysis project Ga0172380, IMG submission 119747) | Leachate microbial communities from a municipal landfill in Southern Ontario, Canada - Leachate well 162 metaG | ecosystem: Engineered > Solid waste > Landfill > Unclassified | place...
ATTATGTTTGCTGAGCATAAGTTATGATGCTCAAAATTCTAGTAATGAAGATTTCCTGCGATTCTCAGAAGCCGATGAAGTTCAGAGCAGTGCTCGTTATATGAACAAACAGGGACTTCTCAATGAAGACACTGATTCATTGATATCGCATAGAGACATTACAGAAAAAATAAAGCCTAATGAAGAAGTTGAGGGAGACAGGCCCATGACTTCAGTCATGGGTTCATGACTCCCCTTTTACAGAATAGTGTTGATGAATTTGTTCAACTTAATAGATTTTCTTCCACGGCAGCCATGAAATCCCACACTGACGATAAGGATAATCTCGTGTTTGAGCTTGAATTGTCTGGTGTGAAAAAGCAAGATATCACTATAAAATCTGCCGTTGGCTTAATTTATTTATCATGGGCAAAGAAAGGTATTGTTAAGAGCTGTTTTTGGAAGCTTCAAAATGGCTATAACACAATGTCTCTTAAAGCAAAATATGAGGGAAATGTGCTGGCGATTACCATTCCAATAAATAGATATCCTGAATTAAAGGCATGCATTATCGAGTGAAAGTGACGAACTTACGGTTAAAACCATAGGTACTTATTTTGAGTGGAGACTATTTTAAGTCTGTACAAATGAGCTACCCGCCATTTTTAATGGTGGCTTTTAAAAGCTAAGCTCATCAGATTAAGTATTCAGAAACGAATACTACGATAATTAAGTTATGATACCTTTGGTTGACGCACTAGACCACTGCTCTATCGTATATATTTAAGTTTAGCTGAGGTAAGGCTATGTGATATATACATGCAAGCTTAATTATCATTATCGAAGTGAAGTCGGATTCTTGTTATGGTAATAGTAATAAGATACGCATAACTTGTCGCAAGACAAAGTTTTATAAACCCGAAAGGGAGCTCTTGAATAATGAGTCCACGACAAGTTATTCAAGAGTCTGGGATAATAGCTCAGTGGTTAGAGCAGGCGCCTTATAAGTGTCAGGTCGTGAGTTCAAATCTCACTTGTCCCGCCAAGGAAAATTATGAATAAAAAATGGATAAAAATTGGAGCTATTTGTGAAGTGGCAGGAGAAGGACTTAGTTTATTTAAAATTGTGGAAATTAACCAAACTTATGTAGGTCTCATTGGTTTGTTTGGTGATTATTTTCATGGCTTTGAATCTTTTGACAATTTAATTCATTCTTCTAGAGCAAGAAGTGCGGAAAAAGATTGGCCAATATATCAAGGGATACTGGCAAAACTTACAAAAGAAGAGCAAAAAGTGCTTAAAAGGATTAGGAGTTATTAATAATGGAAGAAGTTGGAAATCGTAAAGCAAAGCTGGGCTATGTATTTGTTTGTTTTGCTTGTGGAAAAACAAGTGAATGGAAATATGGATTTGATAATGCTGGAATTAATTGCCAGAAGAGTCGTGGATGGGATGAATCTTGCATGATGAACTCTGAAGAGGTGTCTTTATCCAAGTTAGAATTTTCTGAAGGCGGAGAGGTTTTTAAGAGTTTTGTTGTGAAAGTTAATTAAGATTAGAGTTTATGACAAAAGAAGAATTCCTAAAAAGAGTATTGACAATTCAAAATAATCCAGAGTTAAAGGATTGCAAAGTTTCTAAAGCAATTCTTGATGATTATCCAAATGTGACTTGGTTCCCAATACATATTGTATATTCCAAAGGGATTCATGAAGGGGAGAGTTATAAATATGAGAGTGATGATATTGTAGAATTTCTTGGATATGATGAAGAAAATTTGTATCAAGCAATTGAGGATGGAAATTCAACTTATTCGGCAAAAATTGGGCGATGGGCGGATGAGAGGACGAATAAGAGAATAGAGAAAATTCTATTATCATCAGGAAATTAATCAATGAAAATCAAGATGTTGGGATTTGAAATAACTCGTTTAAAAAACTATCTGTCAATTCGTTTGCCAATTGATAAGTTTTGGCCATTTTTCACAATTGAAAAAAATAATGATGGGAGTATTGATTTGGCAATTTATTTTTGCAAGAAAGGATATAGTTTAACATTTGACAGATGGGATTAAGTGATCAGCGAATTTCGTCCAATGGTAGGACTTCAGCCTTCCACGCTGACTATGCCAGTTCGAATCTGGTAATTCGCTCCAATTAAGTATTCGGCCTTGTGGTGAAAATGGTAGACACAGCAGATTCAAAATCTGCCGCTAGCAATAGTGTATCGGTTCGAGTCCGATCAGGGCCACTGATTACAATAATTATTAACAAGGAAAAATAATTGTGAATATTTGGGTGATAATTCATCAATATGAACGCTGTGGAAGTACAAATTTTGAGTTGATTAAAGCTTTTGCATATCAAGAACGGGCTCTGCTTTTTTTGAAGAATTTTAATTTAGTAAACAAAAAATGTGAAGTCCCTGGTTATGCACCTAATGATTTTTATTATCTTGAAGAGGTAGAGGCCGATGATGAATTAAAAATTGGCGACAAAGTTTATATAATCATACAAGATTGGTCCAAAGATTATGACACAAAATTTGCATTAATTCGAGCATTTGCTAATATTCATCGGGCAGCAGAAGTTTCAATTAAGTTAAATGATCTATTTCATAGTGAGGATGACACTATTGGTGACATTGATTATTATCTTAATTATTGCAATATAGATCTTATTTTGGAAGGCGGTTTGAAAAATAAGGATGAGCTTCTTTTAGAACTTGTTCGACAAATTCCGACAGGTGGCCTTATTGAAAATATCAGCGTAGCATTTATTGTAAAATATAATCATGGATCACTTGGAGAAACTGGTAATTCAGCAGGAGACCTTTTTGGTGGAGGCGCTGATAGTTTTGAGGTTCATTCAAAATTCTTTTCTTTGCATGAGGCTTTAGAAGAACTTGCAACGAATCAAATTTATGAATATCAAGGAGTTAGAGTGTGGGTAGGAAGAGATGCCAAGCGATCATCTGATGAACTTGAATCTGAAAATAATAAACCATTTATTCTGAAATAATTAAGTAGTATGTATCAAAGATTATTGGGAAAAGAATTAGATCAATGGGCAGAAGCTCGGGGGATTAAAAGATATCAAGGACTTTTGTCTCCTGATTCTGATTGGGAATTCAAGGGAGAGATTGAAAAGATTCTTTTAAAATCTAAGGGCCCAAATTCAGAAGGGTTTATTAAGTTTGCTAGATATCAGGATGCTTTTGGAGAATTTGAAGTTCTGGGACGACCAATAGCGAAAGATTATGAAGGGGATTTTCTTTTTGAATTACATCCTGATTTGAAAGAACAACTTAAAGATAAAATACCTTTGCTTATAATTGATGACTTCAGTGACAATTGTAAGAAAAATTTTGTAAAAAACTTTCCAAAAAGTTCTGGTTCTACTTTTTTTTGGGTCTTTAATTTTGATTTAAGAGAGCAATTGGGTGGGGCGTGTTACGATGGGCTAACTGATCAGCTTCCATGGTTTGATTTTTATTGATGGAGGAAATAATGGATCCAAATGTCTGTCTTAAAGAGTTATTGGAGGCGATTGAAAAATTAAGAGATGTTGAAGGAATGTATGATCATGATATTGTAGTTGCTTTGCCCAGCATTCGTGATTTAATTGAGTCAACTTGCGATTCAGTTCAAGCATTGGATAAGTGGCTACAACGTGGTGGATTTTTGCCAACTAGATGGGAAAAATAAGATTGATTCTAGCCAGTTAGAAATGGAAATATTAAAAATGATTAATGCAAGAGCGCCTCCCGATTAATAATTAAAATGGTAAATTGCATAGAGAAGATGGACAGCCTTAGAAGTATTAAAAAAAATGATTAATAATGCTAGAGCGCCTCCTATCAGTGGAGAGGAAAAAGGTTGAGGAGAAAGATTTGCCGATGTTTCTAGAAGGAAAATATTAAAAATGATTAATAATGCAAGGGCACCTCCTGTATAATATACATATTCCAATTAATAAATTGGAATTATTATATTGGGGCCAAGCTCAAAATGGCAGAGTGGTGGGTCTATTGACTCATGCGTTTGCGGGTTCGATTCCCGTTGGCTCCACAAAATATAACAACATTCATTAAAAGGGAAAATCATGATAGTACCTCCTTCTGTAGAAAAATCAACTAAAAAAGCACGCCGATATGTTCATTGGAGATCAAAATCAAATGATAAAAGTACCGCCCGAAGAACGTGGCGAAGAATTCTTAATCAACAAATCCGGGAAACAGATGATTGGGATGAATATGTTCCAATTACTAAAACTTTATCAAGTTGGGATGTTTATTGATAACAGGTGAAAAATGGAATATCTACATTTGTCGGGAAGAGATTTAGATCAATGGGCAGAGCAGCGGGGAATTAAAAGATATCAGGGATTTATTTTCCCTGATTCAGATGAGAAGTTCAAGGAAGAAATTACCAAAAGCCTTCCCAAAACTGAAGTTAATTTGGAGTATGGGTTTATTACCTTTACATTTGTTGAAGGCGGGAGTGAAGTGCGGGGTCGATTAATTTTGGTTGATGAAGAAGGCGATTTTCTTTTTGAAGCTCATCCTGGTTGGGTAGATCGCATTAAACATTTATGCACTCTCATTGATGTTAGCTGTTTCAGAGAAAAAGAAGCCTTTCACAAAAGATTCCCAAAACTATCTAATAGCAAGTTTTTCTGGATTATGAGAGAAAACATTAAATGTTTGGATAGTTATATGGGAGATGGATATTCTGATAAATTGCTTAAAATTGATTCAATTGATTTCAGCTTTGATTGAAGAGGAAATTTATGAATAATGATGTTTGGCCGCGAAACTCGATGTATGTGGTAATTCACGATGGCGGGATAATTAAGATTTGTGAGAAGAACTGCTTTAATGCTAAGGGCTATGCACAATGTTCTATTTTCCCGTATACCAAAGAAGGAAAAGATGAAGCAATTATTTATGCGCATTCTTTAATAAAAGAAGAAAAAGCAAGAATTGAAAATAGACTTAAAAATTTAGCAGAAAGTGAAGCTTTACTTATAAGTCCTACTTTGAATCCTGTTAAAGATTATTCAAATAGGAACTATTCAAATTGGTTTTTTGGGGGAATAGATTTGGAGGGAGCAGATTTTACAGGAGCTGACCTCAAAGGGGCTACTTTTAAAAATGTAAATCTTAGAAGAGCAAATTTTGAAAAGGCGGATCTTGGAGGAACTGAATTTATTAACGCAGACCTTGATGGGGCAAATTTCAAAAATACTAAGATTGATGATGCTATTTGGATTGACTCAAATTTGGATGGGGTTGAAAAATGAAACTTCAATATATAAAAGGCGATGCAACGAATCCTATCGGGCAAGGAAATAAAGCAATCATACATATTTGCAATAATCTGGGTGGATGGGGCGCGGGATTTGTTAAAGCAATTTCAAGAAAATGGGCCGCTCCAGAAATTGCTTACAGGAAATGGTTCAAAACCGGGTCCTATAATAATACCAAATTTCAACTTGGTGAGATACAAATAGTTAAAGTAGAGCAAAATCTTTCAATTATAAATATGATTGCTCAAAATGGATATAGTACAGCAAGAGTTCCAGCCATTGATTATAAGGCGTTGGAAGTTTGTTTGAATAAAGTGGCTGAATATATTCAAAAAGAAAATTGTTCAATTCATGCGCCAAGGATAGGGGCTGGATTGGCGGGCGGAAAATGGGATATTATTGAAGAATTGATTGATAAAACAATAACTGGAAAAGTTTTCATTTACGATTTGTGAGGAAATCTTAATTTAATTTTTGAATAAGGAGTTAAATAATTGAATAAAGTTGAAAGATATAAGGAAGTTTTTGAGAGCCATTTTAAGGGCGTAACTGGTACTTTTAATGGCATAACTTGTGCTGAGTTGGACAAATATTCTGAAGAACTTGATGATTTATGGTATTCCATGACTGAACAAGAACAAAATCAAATTGAAGATTGGAATTCCCAGTGTTGCAAGGATTATTTTAGTTAAAAATAATTTGATTTTTGATATTGATTATGAGCAAATTTTTAAATGACATTCAACTTATAAATGATATTTTTTATGGCAACGGGGAGTCGGTGGTAGCTTCCTATGAAGTAGCGATGTTATGGGTAATATGTGCAAAGGCAGCGGTTGTCACTATGCTAACTGACCCGGAGAGGTGGACTTCTGATGAATTGCATAAAGCTCAAATTGAATGTGATGCTGCGTGGAAAGAATTGCGTTGGTGGGAGAAGCGTGAAAAACGAGATCCAATTCCATACGTTGCCCCAGTAGCAATTGCTAGACCCAATGCCATTAAAGCTAAATATTTTAGGTGAAAAAAAAATGAGTATTTCAGATATCTGTTATTCTGTGGGTGCTTTTGGATATAGTTTTCTAGGTTGTTTTTGGACGGGACTGGAGCGAGGACTTGGTAGGGCTCCATATAATTTGAGAACTGTTTCAGTATCTTCTCATAAACCTATTCAATATCAGCCAATTCAAAGTAGATATTGCAATACTTGTTTTCGTTCTACGAAGAAGAGGCATTGCAATCCGCGGCAATATCAAAAAGAATTGCAAATTCGGACTGGGGTGATTCGATGAGAACTTTTGTTTGTTTGGCAAAAACTGTAACTGGAATTATTCTTGCAGAAAATCAAGAGGCGGCTAGGCTTCTTTTCATTAATGCCCGGCCCGATATGCAAGTGGAAAATTTTAAAGTAGAAGAATTGCAAAGTGAAAATGAAAATGGAATAATTGTAGAAGCTTTGAAGGGGGCATTTGTAACTTATTTTGAAAAATACCGAAATTGTAATTCTCTAAGTGGGCTTAAAGATGTTGTAGCCGGATCATTTTTGAATGATTCAGCCCCTAATTGTGATAGGGGAGTAGGGGTGGATTATTTAGAAGAAATTGGAGAGATTTTACCGAGGGGTGAATTGATTGAGATTGAAGAAGATTGGAAAGATTACTGGGAAGATTGGCCCGAAACTTGGTGATGAAAATATATGTATCAAAAGCTATCAGGAAAAGATTTAGATAATTGGGCGGAAGCACGGGGAATTAAAAGATATCAAGGATTTTTGGCCCCTGACTCGGATGAGAAATTCAGGGAAGAAATTGCCAAGAATCTTTCAAAGTCTAAAGATAATTCAAGAAATAAATATATTACATTTTCAATATGTGGTGCTGAAGATTGGCCGGATGATATTGAAGTTCAAGGGCGGCCAATTTTAATTGATAGGGGCACAATTCTTTTTGAAATGCATCCTGATTTAATCAAAATCAACGACGGTAGAATTTGTCTTGTTACAATTGATTATTTTTGTTTTGTTGCTAGAGAGATTTTTCTAGATCAATTCTCAGAACTATCTGATTCTTATTTTTTCTGGGCTACTAAAGATGAAGTAAATAGATCTAGAGGGGAAAATTTTTATGAAGAATTGTGTAAAAATCTCCCATCACTTGATCTTGATTTTTGAAATAATTTTTTGAAAAGAGCAGCATGGTGGAATATCAAAAGCTATCAGGAAAAGATTTAGATAATTGGGCGGAAGCTAGGGGAATTAAAAGATATCAAGGATTTCTCTTCCCTGATTCGGATGAGAGATTCAAAGAAGAAATTACGAAAAGTTTGCCATCTAATTTTGAAAAGAATGATGGTTTCATTACATTTGATTTGAATGGATATGAGATTCATGCCAGGCTAGTTTTGGTTGATCAAGAGGGCGATTTTATTTTTGAATTGCATCCCGATCATACTGCATTAAAATCAGTAATTCCCGGTTGTTTTCCAGCAAAATCAATTAAAACAACAGATTTTTGGGAAAGATACCCCAAATTATCTGATTCTTTTATTTTTTACATTCTTCGAGATGATATCACAGAATTGGATAAGTATATGGGGGCGGGATATGCTTATAAATTATTGAGTATGGAATCAATTGATTGGATTCTTTAAGGATTTTTAATGAAAGTAATTAATTCTGAACCAGACAAGAGTGTTGTTAAAACTATAATTTGTATGCATTGCGGGGTGACGATTGAATACGTGCCAAATGACATTAAAGTTCTTTGGCGCGCAACCGAGATTGATGGTGGGATTGAAGTTGGAATGGGATTTGAATGTCCTAATTGCAATAAGAGAATAGTTACAAAGAGAATTTAAAAATGAGTTATTCTGATTTTAATCCTGTAACTGATTATTTATATCCAATTTATAATCCAAAACTATTTAAGAAAGTAGTGAGTCGTGCAGCATACATAATTAAAAAAATACTTATTAAAACTGGATTTGATACGATAGCATTTACTGGGTCATCTGGCGCTGCAATTGCTTATCCAGTTTCTTATAAATTGGATGTTCCCCTAACTCATATTCGAAAAGGCAAAAGACATCATTGTTCTTATCAAGTTGAGGGAAGGTATGATATTGAGAAATATATTATTTTAGATGATCGAGTTGATTCAGGAGATACACTGCTTAGAATTATTAAATCAATGAATAAAGCAGTACATGAACCTGAACTTGTTGGAATTGTTTTGTATAACGAGCCACAATCTCTGCCCTCTAGTGATTGGGTTTATCATAAAAAACATATAGAACAAGTAATTGGTATTGATAAGAAAGTTGAAATTTTTAATTTTTGTTTATATTAATTGGAAAGAAGTAGAACTTGAATATTCAAAAAGTATTGTCACAATGGGGAGAATTTAGTTGGTCGGCTGGATCCGAGTTTTTCATTGAAACTAAAATAGGAAATTTTATTTGGTATAATCCTCTTCTTGGTGGAACAAATATAATTCACCCAATATCTTTGACATTGAAAGAATATATTAAAGGAGAGGGAGGATTTGTGAGAGGTAAGGGAAAGCATTGTATTCGAGAGTATTGTGGCGAGAATATTATTTTCAAAGGAGATTATTTGAATGAATCCATACAGAAATTCTGAAGATAGTTCTGAAGTTAAATGTGCATTTAATTGCATGAATGGAGATTATGAAGGGGGTTTATTATCAATATCATTTTCCGTAAAAGAATTGCTAATAATAGTGGAAATAAATAAAAGTGATATTATTGGCATGGCTTGCATGACTGGTATTAAACTAATTACCATTTTTAATGGAAATAATACTTTAAAAATAACAAAGAATGACCCGTCTCTCCCGTCTCTTTTTAAGATTGAAAAACAACTCTTTAATCTTATTGGAAATATATGGCAGATGGAGCTTTTAATTTCTTCTTTGAATGGATTTGTTCTTGAGCGTGGAATTATCGAAGAATAAGTAAAAGTTGGTCAGCTGGAACTGAATTTTTTATTGAAACTAAAATTGAAAATTTCATTTGGTATAATTCTCTTCTTGGTGAAACAAATATTTCTTTCAATGTCAAAGATCAATTGCCGGCTATCCCCTTAAAGGGCAGTGGTTCGCAAGAACCTAATTGATTAGACTAAGTGAAAACTACGTTAAAATAGCTATCATACCCAAGAATATTTATCCTAGTTCTTGGCTCTATGGTTTATTATTAAACAGTTCTAATGGCAGGAACAGTGTAATAAACATGACAAACTATTTTAACATTGTCTAAGGGTATATAACTCTATTATACAGGAGGTCTTAAGGACATGGTGTATATTTTAAATCGCGAATGTAGTTGCGGTTCTGGTGAAATTTCATATCCAATTTACGATGCCCAGAGAATATATCTATGCCGGGTTTGTGAAAAATGCGAGGCGCAAAAACTTGAACAATATCCAGCGTGGGTTATAAATGGATATGACCAGTCAGATATTGATGAACCAATTGAGGGGGATTAGGATTTTTTGGATGAGTTGATGAGCTACCCACCATTTTTAATGGCGGCTTTTAAAAGCTAAGCTCATCAGATTAAGTATTCAGAAACGAATACTACGATAATTAAGTTATGATACCTTTGGTTGACGCACTAGACCATCGCTCTATCGTATATATTTAAGTTTAGCTGAGGTAAGGCTATGTGATATATACATGTAAGCTTAATTATCATTATCGAAGTGAAGTCGGACTCTTGTTATGGTAATAGTAGCAAGATACGCATAACTTGTCGTAAGACAAAGTTTTATAAACCCGAAAGGGAGCTCTTGAATAATGAGCCCACGGCAAGTTATTTATTCAAGAGTCTGGGACTATAGCGCAATGGTAGAGCAACAGGCTTTTAACCTGGAAGTTGAGAGTTCAAGTCTCTCTAGTCCCACAAAATATATAGAGGGGGATATGAAAGAAAATAAAAATGCATCGAAATATTCCAATCATTTCAGATATTTTGACTTTAATAGTGTTTGTCATAACTTGTATTTTTGCCTGGTATTTATTAATTCAACTTTTTATTAAAATTTTTGAGAAAGCTAATTTCTAATGAACATCGAAAAAATGATTGAAGAATTCTACGCAGAGGGTACTTTTGAGGATATTTTAGAAGAAGATATTAACCCAGAAAAAGTAAGAAGACTTTTTGAAGCATATATTCAAGGAGGAGAGATTGCACTTAAGGCTTTTTACAAAAATAAAGATTATGAATTTGAACATGTCTGTCTCGCCCACTCCATTATTACTGATAATCAATAACCCATACTTAAATTAATAACCCACACTGATAAATAGTTTGGGCCTAATAGGAAGGATCTAACCAATCTGGAATAAAGGGATAAAGTTCATAGGAAC
>Ga0172380_10009078_pt1 | contig 10677 bp, 5 predicted proteins | sample Leawe162metaG_FD_119747 | JGI IMG/M metagenome (GOLD analysis project Ga0172380, IMG submission 119747) | Leachate microbial communities from a municipal landfill in Southern Ontario, Canada - Leachate well 162 metaG | ecosystem: Engineered > Solid waste > Landfill > Unclassified | place...
AATATTTGCAAGACGCCTATTGCGAAGACGGCATTACCGTTAATTCCGGCCAATTTTCCAATCTACCCAGCGCCGGGGCGCGCGCAAAAATGACCGCCTTCGCCAGCGAGCATGGTTTCGGCCGGGCCATGGTCAACTTCCGCCTCCGGGACTGGCTGATCAGCCGCCAGCGTTACTGGGGCGCCCCCATCCCGGTCATCTACTGCGAAAAATGCGGCATCGTACCGGTGCCGGAAAAAGACCTGCCGGTTCTTCTGCCGGATAACGTTGAATTCCGCCCGACGGGCGAATCGCCCCTCAAGCGCTGCGAGGAGTTCATGCGCGCAAGTTGCCCGAAATGCGGCGGGCCCGGCCGCAGGGAAAGCGACACGATGGACACCTTCGTGGACTCGAGCTGGTATTTCCTGCGCTACCTTTCGCCGCAGGATTCCACCCGGGCCATTGATCCCGAGGCCTGTAACCGCTGGCTGCCGGTGGACCAGTACATCGGCGGCATCGAGCACGCCATCCTCCACCTGCTCTACGCCCGCTTTTTCACCAAGGTCGTCCGCGACGCCGGCCTGGTAGGCTTCGACGAGCCCTTCGCCAACCTCTTCACCCAGGGCATGATCTGCAAGCGCAGCGAAAAGGACGGGCAGCTCTACAAGATGTCCAAGTCCAAGGGCAACGTCGTCAGCCCGGACGGGCTCATCCGCGACTACGGCGCCGACACCGTCCGCCTTTACACGCTCTTCATCGGCCCGCCCGAAAAGGACGCCGAGTGGAGCGATTCCGGCATAGAGGGCGCCTTCCGCTTCCTGCGCCGGCTGTGGCGGCGCGTATACGAGGACCACGCACTGCTCAGGGAATTTTCGGACAAGCCCGATTTGTCCGCCATGGGCCCCGCCGAAAAAAACCTCTACCGCAAGACCCACGAAACCATCAGCAAGGTTACCGGCGACCTCGAAGGCGCGTTCCATTTCAACACCGCCATCGCCCAGATCATGGAGCTGATGAACATGCTCGACGATTTCAAGCCCGGCCCCGGTTCAAGCCCGCAGATGAAGGCCGTCTGCCGGCACGCGCTTGAAACCATCATCCTCCTCATCTCGCCCCTGGCGCCGCACATCGCGGAGGAATGCTGGGCCGCCATGGGCCACGCGCCCGGCATAATGGCCGCCGGCTGGCCGCAGGCCGATCCAAAGGCCATGGCGAGGCAGGAGGTCGAGATGGCGATCCAGGTCAACGGCAAGTTCAGGGGCACCATGAAGGTGGCTGCCGGGCTGGACCAGGCCGCGGCGCAGGCCGAGGCCCTGAAGCAGCCCCAGGCGTCCAAGGCCATTGCCGGCGGCAGGGTCGTCAAGGTCATTTTCGTGCCGGACCGGCTGATCAACCTGGTGGTCAAATCTTAAGGGCGTGTTGCCCAAATCGTGATGGGGCTTGAATTCCGGGGTCATCGCCCCCGGCTACAGAAAAAAATCCCGATATTTCTGCTGTAGCCGGCTCCCGCCTTGCGGGACAAGCTCGGTGCTTGCCACGCCGTTGGCGTGGAGGCCGGATATAATTTGGGCAACACGCCCTTAAGTATTTCTCTCTCGAAGGCAGAAAGTTCGCAAAGGTGAAATGGGATTGAATACTCTTTCCCTCTATTCCTTGGCGGGCTTGGCGAGAAACAAAACTGAAATAAAACCTCAAATGACGCGTTTCAAGGAAATAATTTCCGGCATCCGCGCCTGCTTCGCCATGACCCGCGGCGAACGCCTGGCCATTCTCCTCGTCGCGGCCTTGTTCATCCTCGGCCTGGGCCTGCGCTGGCTCCACCTGAGCCGCGAGCAGTCCGGGCCGCTTGATGAAATAAAAACAGAAATTAGTCCTTCCCAAAAATAAATTTCCGCGTAATCTTTGCGCCATGGGCGATTTAACATTCCTGCGCGACCTGGCGCTGGTCTTGACCGCCGCCGCCGCGGCGGCCGTGCTGTGCCAGGCGCTAAAGCAGCCGAAGGCGATCGGTTACATCCTGGCCGGGTTAATCCTGGGCGGGCTGGGAATTTTCCGCCCGCTCATCGCCGACCAGAAATCCATCCATACCATCGCCGATCTCGGGCTGATTTTCATGATGTTCTCCATGGGCATGGATTTCAACCTGCGCAAGCTCAGGAACGTGGGCGTCTCCGCGCTGGCAATCGCGCTGGTGGATGTGGCCGTGATGGTGACGCTCGGCTTCCTGCTCGGCCGCCTGCTGGGCTGGAACGCGGTCGAGAGCATCTTCCTCGGCGCGATCATCTGCGACTCCTCCACCGCGGTCATGACAAAGATGGTCGGCGACCTGGCCATGAAAAAGGAGCTCTTCGCCCACGTGATCCTCGGGGCTTCGATCATTGAGGATTTGCTGGCCATCGTGCTGATCACGCTCCTCACGGGTATCGGCATGACCGGCAACATCGCCACCGGCTTGGTCTTCGGCAAGATCGGCGCGCTCATGATTTTCATGATCATGCTCCTCATCGTGGGCCTCCTGGTGCTGCCGCGCCTCATTGACGGCCTCAGCCGTTTCCGCGACGACGAGCTCCTGACCATTGCCGTCATCGGGATCTGCTTCGGCGTTTCGCTGCTTTCCATCACCCTTGATTTCTCGCTGGCGCTGGGGGCCTTCATCGTCGGGGGCATCATGGCCGAGGCGCGCCAGCGGGGGCGCCTCGAAATGCTGACCGGGCCGATGCGCGACGTGTTCGGCGCCGTTTTCTTCGTGGCAATCGGGCTCATGGTCCACCTGAACGAAATGGTCCGGCACCCCGGGGTGCTGCTGCTGCTGGTGGCGGCGGTGATCGTTGGCAAGTTCCTGGGCTGCGGAACCACCGCTTTCCTTACCGGCAACGACCGGCCAACCTCCGTGCGCATCGGGTGCGGCATGGCGCAGGTAAACGAGTTTGCGCTCATCATAGCCTCGCTCGGCATAAAGATGGGCACCACGCGCGATTTCGTCTACGCGCTGGCCGTGGGCATATCGCTCCTGACGACCTTCGCCAGCCCGTACCTGATCAAGAATGCCGGCGCGATAGACGGCTGGCTGGAGGCTGCGCTGCCCCAGCGCGCCCGGCGCGCCCTGGCGCGCTACACCGCCCGCACCGGCCGCCGGGGCGAGCAGCAGGGCGAGCTCAACCCCATCATCGTCAAGACCATCCAGCGCAGCCTGCTGATCATCTTGATCAACATGGCCTGGATCGCCGGGCTCTTTATCGTGGCCGCTTACGCCGCCGCGCGCCTGGGGCGTTTCGCCGCGGCCGTGCCCGGCTTTCTCGGCGGGCCGAACGCGGCCTTCTGGTTCGCGGCCGCGCTCCTGACGGTGCCCTTCGTGGTGGCCAACCTGCGCAAGATGAGGGCCCTGGCCATGATCGCCTCCGAGATCCGCTTCCCGCGCGACATGGATCACCCCCGCTACGCCATACCGCGCCTCGTGACGGAATGGGTGCTGACCGGCGGCGGCGTGATTGCCATGCTGCTGGTCATCCTCTTTTTCGGCTCGACGGTCCTGCCGCCGCAGCGGACCCTCGCGGCCATGGGGGTCATTATCGTCGTGCTGGCCGCCATATTCTGGAAATTCAATATCCGCATTTACAGCAAGGCCCAGGTGGCCCTGCGGGAGGTCTTCACCGGCAACCAGTCGTGGCTTAACCTGGTTTCGCCCAACTCGGCCCAGGAGATTTTCAGCGAGGCGCACCTGGTGGATACCGTCATCGCCACGCAAAGCCCCGCCGCCAACAAAATGATCCGTGACCTCAACCTGCGCGCCACATCGGGCGTGATCATCATCGGCCTGGAGCGCGAGGGCAACATGGCCGTCAGCCCCGCGGCCGACGAGGTGCTCATGCCGGGCGACCGCATCTACATGCTCGGCACCGGGCCCCAGCTCGAAAAGGCGCGCCACCTGATTGTCGGCTGAAGGCACCGCTTGTGCGCCGGGCGGTTTTTACTTTACAAAAGCGGCCGCTTGTTGAAACTTCCACGGGTTACAGGCAAAGCACTCTGGAAAAGCCCGGGTTGATCCCGGCTTGAACCGGCCGCGAAACAAATCAAAACAGGATTAACGGCATGAACACAAACGTCTGGGCGGAAGCGGGCGGAAACATCCTCAAGGAAACATTGCGTCAGGAGGCGCGCGCGCTGCACCAGCTGCACCAGCCTCCGGCCATGAAAAGCGAGTGGCTCGCCCTGCGCCGCCAGGTGCGCCAGCGGATCATGGACTCCGCCGGCTCTTTCCCCCCGCCCCCGCCGCTGTGCGTCCGCGAGCATGGCACAATCAAGCTCAAGGGCTACCGGATCATCAAGCTAACCTACCAGAGCCGGCCGGGCTTGCGCGTCACCGCCCTGCTCTTCCGCCCCGACGGCCCCGGTCCCTTCCCGGCCATCCTCAACATGCACGGGCACTGGTCCCAGGGCAAAATTGCCGGCCGCGTCGTAGACCGCTGCCAGGTTTTCGTTAAAGCGGGATTCGCGGTCCTGAGCGTGGACGCCATCGGCGCCGGGGAGCGCTGCACGGTGCCGGGCAAATTCGAGTACCACGGCAACCAGCAGGGGGTGGCCCTCTTTTCCATCGGCGAATCGCTCCTGGGCATGCAGGTTTATGACAATATGCGCGCGATCGACCTTCTGCAAACTTTGGACGGCGTGGATGGATCCCGCATCGGCGCCACCGGTGCCAGCGGCGGCGGCAGCCAGACCATGTGGATCTCGGCGCTCGACCCGCGCGTGAAGGCTTCCGTGCCGGTCGTTGCGAACGGCACCTTCGAGTCCTGCGTCACCACCGGCAACTGCTGGTGCGAAACCCTGCCGGACTGCCTCAAGATCTCCGAGCAGTGGGCGCTCATGGGGCTCGTGGCCCCCAACCCGCTCCTGATCCTCAACGCCTACCGCGAAGGCATTGATTCCTTCAAGCTCAATGAAATGCTCCGCTCCTATGCCGACGCCCGCAAGATCTACGCGCTCTACGGCGCGGAGGAAAAAATCGCCTACAAAACCCTGGACCGGCCGCACGGCTACTGGCCGGAGATGCAGAGCGCCGCGCTCGGCTGGTTCAAGCACTGGCTCATGGGCGAAGGCTCCTCCCTGCCGCAGCCGCTGCCGGCGGTGCCCGCCATTCCCGAGCGCCGCCTGATGTGTTTCCCCGGCAAATCCCGCCCGCGCGAAGTTATGCCGACCGGCGCATACGTGACGATCCAGGCGCGCCTTCTCAAAAAACAATTCCTGCGGCAGACCGCCCTTGACCGCGCAAAAAAAATAAGCGACCTGGCGCGCCTGGTCAGACTGCCGGGCGGCCCGGACCTGGCCGGCTGCGGGCCTGTGGTGCGCGAGGAATCCGAAGGGCACGCCGCGCTCAAGTTCACCGTCGAATCCGAAAAGGGCGTCCTGATCCCCTGCACCCTCATCCTTCCGGCCGGCAAAAGCACAACGGCAATCATCGCCGCGCACCCGGACGGCAAGGAGGCCTGCCTCAAGACTTCCCAGGCCCGCGAGGCGCTCGCTCAAGGCAAGGCGCTTTGCCTGGTTGACCTGAGGGACATAGGCGAATCGCGCTGGTCGGCCGGCGACGACCGGGCCTGCCTGTTCTCGGCGCGCACCGCCTTACTCCTGGGGCGGACCATCGCGGGCGACTGGGTCAAGGACCTCATGGCTGTGCGCGCCGCGCTGCCCGGGCTCATCGGCCCCGGGAAAGTTGAACTGATGGGGTTCGGCGCCAGGGGCACGCCGGGGCTGGACGATCCCGCGGCCAAGGCCCGCGGGGCCGTGTTCGGGAACGGCGAAACCGCCGTGGCCGTCCTGGCGGCCGCCGCGCTCGGCAAAAACTTCAGCGGCGCGACCGTCGTCGACCTGCTGGCCACTTACGTCATGAACGGCAAACCGCCTGTCCAGCGCTTCAGCGTCCTGGTCCCCGGCATCCTGAAATGGGGCGATGTTTCCCTCATTGCCGCCCTGGCAGGCTGCCCGCTTAAGGTCAAGTCGCTTGTGAGCCCGGAAGGCAAACCGCTATCAGCGGCGGCGCGCGCCGCATGGGCCGGCGAAGTCCGCAAGCTTGCCGCCCGGCTCGGCAAAAGATCACCCTTGTGAACATAATCTTCGCGGGGAAAAAATGAAAAAAAATGCATTCCTGAAATCCCAAAGCGCCCAGGCCGGCCAGCTTGACCTTATACTCGACCCGCGGGCCAAGCTCCTGCCCACGCAGATCATGCGCGCCATGGTAGTTTTGAAGGATGGCTCCCTGCTGACGACCGAGGAAGGTAATGCCTGCTTTTCAAATGATGACGGCCGCACCTGGACCAAGCGCCCTATCTTCAAGGACCCCAGGCGCAGCGCCCGGTTCGAAAACGCCTTGATCCGCTGCAAAAGCGGGACGATTGTACTGGTCTACATGGACCAGTCAACCCTGCGCTGGAAATGGGATGACAAGAAGAACGAGCCCGCACCCGGCGCGCGCATGGAGGTCTGGTCGGTGCGCAGCACGGACGGGGGCAAAACCTGGTCCGAACCTGTTCGGCTTTTCGACGGCTACTGCGGCGCGATCATAGGCGGCATCCAGACCAAAAAGGGCCGGATCATCGTACCCGTGCAGCGCCTGCTTTACGATCCCGGCCGCCACGCGCAGGTGACCTACCACTCCGACGACGAGGGGCGGACCTGGGAGCACAGCAACATCATTGACATCGGCGGGCGCGGCCACCACGACGGCGGCTTTGAAGGCATTTTGGCGGAGCTCAGCGGCGGGCGGCTCTGGATGCTGATCCGCACCAACCTCGAAAAATTCTGGCAGGCCTTTTCCGACGACAACGGCGCCTACTGGCGCACAATCCTGCCGACCAATATCGACGCCAGCAGCGCGCCGGCTTACATCCTGCGCTTATCCAGCGGAAAACTGATGATGGCCTGGAACCGGCTCTACCCCGAAGGCCTTACGGCCAGGCAGAAAAAGCAATGGGAGCGCGCCGGCGGCGACAGCCGCTGCCAGCCCGTCGCCTCCTGGCACCGGCGCGAGCTTTCGATCGCGTTCTCCAGGGACGACGGCAAGCGCTGGACGAAGCCGCTGGTGCTCCTGCGCGGGAAAAAGCTCGGCTACTCCTACCCGTTTATCCTCGAGCGCCGGCGGGGGGAAATCTGGGTCATCACGCGCTTCAACCAGAAGGTCGCCGTCAGCTTACGGGAAAATGATTTTATAAAATGAGCCGGTTTCAAACTTTTTTGCCACAAAAACGCACAAGCCATGCCATGCCACAGGCCGTAGAAACACAATGATCATGTGAATCTTGTGCCTCTTTGTGGCTACATTTGATTTACTTAAAAAAAATACCGGATTTTTACTCCGTCCACTCGGTGATGGCGGCCATGGCGGAGCAGTCAACGATATCCTCGGCCGAGCAGCCCCTTGAAACGTCGTTGAACGGCCGGCGCAGGCCCTGCACCAGCGGCCCGGTTGCCACCGCGCCCGCGAGGCGCTCGGTGGCCTTGTAGATGGTGTTGCCGCAGTTCAGGTCCGGGAAGATGAAGACGTTGCAGTGCCCGGCCACATCCGAGCCGGGGGCCTTGCGCGCGCCGATATCCGGGACAATGGCGGCATCGAACTGGAACTCGCCGTCTATCTTGAACTCGGGCGCCATGGCCTTTGCCTTGGCCGTGGCCTGGATGACCTTGTCTATGATGGGATCCTTGGCCGAGCCCTTGGTCGAGGCGCTGATCATGCCCACGCGCGGCTCGGCGCCGGTCAGGGCCTTGAAGGTCCGGGCGGTGGAGACGGCGATATCGGCCAGCTGGTCGGCGTTAGGGTTTATGTTCAGGCCGCAGTCGGCATAAAATAAAGCGCCGTTGAACCCCATATCCCTGTTCTGCAGCTGCATGATGAAATAGGCCGATGCGATCCGGATGCCGGGCGCGGTCTTGAAAAGCTGCAGCGCCGGCTTGATCTTGCTGCCGGTGTTGTGGTTGTAGCCCTTCGGGTTGCCTCCTCCGGAAACGTAGCCATGGGCGTCTCCGGCGCAGACCATCGCCGCCGAAAAGGCGCAGGTATCCATCAGCCACTCGCGCGCCAGGTCGGAGGTCATGCCCTTGGCCTTGCGCATCTCCACCACCATCTCGACGTACTGGCTGAACTTGGGCCAGGCGCACACGTCGGCCAGCTCCACGCCCTTCAAGTCAATGGAGCTCTCGCGGGCCAGCTTTTCGATGGCGGCGGCATTGCCCACCAGGACCGGCCGGGCCAGGCCCGTCTCAGCCATCCGGGCGGCCGCCTTCAGGTTGCGCGGGTCGTCGCTCTCGGTCAGGCATATCTTGCGGTTGAGTTTCCTGGCTTTCTCGCGCACCATTTCCATCACCGTCATGCTCATTTTTGTTCTTTCTCCTTATTTGCTTGCTTTCTAAGTCGGCCTTTAACTACAACTGAAAATTTTTATCGCCTCTCGTTGTTCGGAGCAGTGCGAATACCGGACAATCCGTCAGTTGACGCATTGTCCGGATTAAGACGCGATCAGCCTTTTACCAACCAGGGTTTTTATCCAAGATGCTCAATTCATGCCAGTCATTATTGACTGAAATGAATATACCCAAAAATATCTCCGCAAATATGTGTCATATTTTAACAGAACGATCTAAAACTAAAAAATTATTCGCCATGCAGATCAGCGCAAAGAGAGTATCAGCATGCCGCCAAATGGCAATTCATTCCGGACCGTTACCGCCAGGCTTCCGCCGCCGGAAGCCGCGCGCACTCGCGCCGCGGCGGGCCGCTGCAAGGGCAAGATGCAAGTCGCTTCCTCCACCGCCCGCGCGCGCGGCACAATGATTTCCGGCGCCGCCGGGTCGGGCGAAAGGTTGATCGCCGTTACCAGGCGCCCTGAGGCGCCTTCCATGTCGATGGCCATGCAGCGCGGCGCGCGCAGCACCATGGCCGGCCGGCTGCCCGGCCCGGCCAGCCTTTTAACAAGGCTTTGCGCCAGGGCCTGGCGCTGGAAATTTAAATTCCAGTTTGGCCACTCATCAACCATGGGAAAGGCGCTCACCGCCACCGTCCCGCCGAGCGCGTTGCGATAAACCGCCAGGGCCGTCCCCAGGCGCCGTCCGTGGCAGTCGATCAGCTCGGTCCAGATCTCCGCGCCCCGCCGCGCCTCCATTTGCATGACCCGCCGCATCAGGTTGCAGCTGAGGTTGAATCCCGGCCGGACGCCTGTTTGCCCTGACAAGACCTTTTCCATCGCGTAAAGCGATTTTTCACGCTCCAGCCATCCCCCGGGCTCAACGCCGAGATAATTGCCGAAGCCGCGCCGCGCAAAAATTTCCGCCGCTTCCGCGTCGAGCCACAAACCTCCTCCCAGCAGTTTTTTAACCTGGTCGTCATCCAGGCCCCAGGCGTTGTTGCCCCAGACCACGTTGGCGGAGGAAGAAAATGCGCGCTGGTATGCGATCCCGCAGCGGCAGAGAACGTAGCCCGGGTTGATGGAGTGGCAGAACAGGCGGCTGAAAGAAGCGCCCCCCGGCAGGCGGCGATTGAGCGGGGCGGCCGGGAAAGACGGCACGCCGATCCCGCGTGTTTCCATAGACCGGTCGAAATGCCTTCCCAGCCAGGCGAGGGCCGGGTAGGACCTTGAAAGCATTTCGCCGATTCCGGTTTCCTCGAAAACGCCGTTGCCGGTCATGGGGTGCAGGTCCAGGAGCAGCCCTTCCGAGCCCATAATCTTAGCCAGGGCCATCTGCATGAAGGTCTGGGTATCCGATTTTCTGAAGCGCCCGAACGGGAAATTTTCTATCTCGGGATGGGACTCAACCCGGCCCGGGCGGAATCGCTTCTGCTCGTCGAGGAGGCTGTAGCCGTGCTCCAGGCCGGCCCCCTCCACGTCGCCGTAAGCGGCGAAATGCGGCCGGTGCCACGCTTTTCCGCCGATGGCCAGCGCGCCGAACAGCCCCTGCCAGTCCCGGCCTTCCGCGGCGTGCATATCCGGGTTGCTGCTCATGAGGCCCAGCTTGGCGCGCGGATTGGCGCGGGCCACCGCGTCTCGGATCATGCCGGCGGTCTGCTCGCTGCACTCCCGCCAGAGGGCGAGCCACACCGCGCGCCACGGATGCGGCTTCCCGGGCCGGAGCACTTTCTTCAAAAGTTCATGCCGGCTGACTTTCCGGCCGATTTTTGCCGAAAAAAGCTTCATCATGGCCGGGCTGAAATCGCCGCCCCAGTCAAGCGGGGCGTGGTTGTGATAGCGAAAGTCGTCCTCGATCCAGAGAACATCGAACCCGAGCTTTGCCATTTGGCCGTATATGTTAGCGATGTACTTGCGCCAGCGCGGGCAGGCGAAGGAGGCCACCGCCCGGGAGCGCATGCCGGATGGCGAAACCATGGTCTGGAAATTCTGCCCGGTGCGCAGGGAGCGCCCGCGCTCGGTGTGCAGCGTGGTGCTCCACGGGTTGAGGGAAACCCCGAGGCCGGCCTTCCTGAAAATAGGGATTATCTTCCGGTACATGCCCAGCAGCTGCCGCAACTCCGCCGCAGTCACATGGCCACGGTTCCATTCTTCCGAATTGAAAAAAAGGTGGACGCTGCCGATCTTATGCCGGCGGCAAAAGCCCGCAACCTCCCGCGCGCGCTTTTGCGCAAGGGGGCCGGGAAGGATATGGAAACGCAGGCCGTAGCGGACTTTGTCCAGGGAAGGAACCGGGCGGGCGGGATGG
>Ga0172380_10009079_pt1 | contig 10675 bp, 10 predicted proteins | sample Leawe162metaG_FD_119747 | JGI IMG/M metagenome (GOLD analysis project Ga0172380, IMG submission 119747) | Leachate microbial communities from a municipal landfill in Southern Ontario, Canada - Leachate well 162 metaG | ecosystem: Engineered > Solid waste > Landfill > Unclassified | place...
AAGGCAAAGTTTACATGAATGAACTGGTCGCGCTGGCAATTCTGGCCGCGTTGGCCGGGGGCGATTTTCAAACTGCCGGAATTGTCGCGTTCTTTCTGTTGCTGGCGATTATTATTGAAAGTCGTACTGCCAGCGGCGCACAGCGTTCGATTGAAGAACTGATAAAATTGACTCCGAATACTGCTAGAAAACTGGTTGACGGCAAGGAAGTGGAAGTTCAAGCTTTATCTCTTAAAGTCGGAGATGTAATTAGAGTTCGTCCTGGTGAGAATTTTCCGGTGGACGGACGGATTGTCAATGGCGAGAGCACAGTAAATCAGGCCTCTATTACCGGTGAATCTCTACCGGTGGAAAAAGAGGCCGGTGACGATACTTTTGCCGGTACGCAAAATTTGACCGGCATGATTGAAATGGAAGTAACTCGCGTTGGCGAAGATACAACTCTTGGTAAAGTAAAAGATATGATTCTTGCCGCTGAGGGCTCCAGAACTCCGATTGTACGTATTATCGACCGTTATGCCGGATACTATACTCCGACAGTGCTGATGCTGGCAGGTGTAACCTGGTGGTTCACCCAGGATATGTCGCGAGTAATCACGTTGATGGTTATTGCATGTCCCTGTGCAATTGTTTTAGCAACCCCCACCGCAATTGTCGCTGCTGTAGCAGCTGCCGCCAGGTTGGGGATTTTGATTAAGAATGTCAGTCATCTTGAACTTGCAGCAAGAATCAAAGCTTTTGTATTCGATAAAACCGGGACTTTGACAGATGGTATCCTTTCTGTAGTAAAACTTAATCCTTACGGTGAAGTATCGCCGGCGGAACTTTTAAAGCTGGCCGCCTCTGCGGAAAGTCACAGTAATCATCCGACAGCAATTGCACTTAAGAAACTTGCCGGAGAAGCTGAGTTGACGTTAGATGATGCTGTTGATTTCAAAGAAACTCACGGTAAAGGCGTGGAAGCTACTGTAAACGGTGAATCCTGCCGGATTGGACGCGCCGCCTGGCTTGAGTCACTCGGCATCAACCCTCCAAGCCATGAAGACGACGAAAGCCATGGCATGAGCGTGGTATATGTGGCGCAGGGTAATAACGTAATTGGCTGGATTGGATTCAAAGACAAACTTCGCAAAGAAGCTGTAAGAATTATTACCGATTTAAAATCGCTTGGTGTAAGACACTGTGCGATGGTTACAGGCGACCGGAAATCAGTTGCTGAATCCGTGGCTGCCAGTTTACAAATCGATGAATTCAGAAGTGAATGCCTGCCGGAAGGCAAAGTGGAATATGTGGAAACAATTAAAAAATCCTGTCGGGTTGCAGTGGTTGGCGACGGCGTGAATGATGCTCCGGCACTGGCGGCTGGCGATTTGGGGATTGCCATGGGAGCTATCGGCAGTGACATTGCGATTAACAGTGCGTCCATTGCGTTGATGACTAATGACCTGCGGCGAATTCCAATGTTGGTTTACCTGTCTCAAAAATCTCGTATTATCATTAATCAGAATCTGTTCGTCGCTATGCTTTTTGTCTTCGGCGGAATGATTCTGTCAGTATTTGGCTGGATGACTCCGATTTGGGCCGCCGTATTGCATACGCTGTGTACGCTGTTAATCATTTTTAACAGTGCGCGTTTGGTCAGAACCGGAGAAGAGTTGACTTTGGAAGAGAGCGCTTCCGCTAAGGAATAACATAGCATTAACCGCAAACAGAGAAACGGAGCGAACATGTCTGAAAATAAAGTGCCGATAGTCAGTGCAGTCGGATTGACCAAAGTTTTTCGCGATTTTTGGAACCGGCCCAAGGCGAAAGCTGTCAATGACATCGATTTCGAAATAAATGAGGGCGAAGTTATAGGCCTGCTGGGACCTAACGGTTCCGGTAAATCCACTACCGTTAAAATGATACTCGGTCTGCTTTATCCATCCGCAGGTAATCTTACTGTGTTCGGACAATCTCCGCGAGCTGTTGAAACTAAAAGATTGACCGGATATTTGCCGGAGGAATCGTATTTATACAAATATCTTACCGCCATGGAAACGCTCGACTTTTTTGGCGCGTTATTTAATCTATCCAAAGCCGAACGTCGCAGCCGGAGTGAGCAGTTGCTTGAAATGGTCGGCATGAGTCACGCCAGACAGCGACGGGTAGGAGAATTTTCCAAAGGCATGGCGCGCCGGATTGGGTTGGCGCAGGCAATGATTAATGATCCTTCATTACTGATTCTTGACGAGCCGACTTCCGGACTTGACCCGCTTGGTTGTAAGGAAGTAAAAGACTTGATTATGATGTTGAAAAAACGTGGCAAAACGGTACTCATCACTAGTCATCTATTGAGCGATGTGGAAGATATTTGCGACCGGGTGATTATTCTTTACGGCGGAAAAATACGGGCGACCGGAACCTTGCATGACTTGTTGACGGTTACGGAATCGAGTCGCATTACCACGCCGTTGCTTACTCCGCAGGTTACTGACAAAGTGATTAAAATTCTCCGTGAAAATCTGGATGGAGAAGAATTTAAAATCGACCATCCGCGTCGGACGCTGGAAGAGTTTTTCCTGGATGTTATAGGGCGCGCAAAAGCGGAGAGTATTGAAACCGCCGGCGTTGTCGGCGGTGGCAAGATTGCTGATTATCTGACATCTGAAAGCAAATCCTCCGCCATTCTGTCTGAACTGGTTGGTAGAGAAGAAGCAGTAAAACCGGTTAAGCAGGAGCCAATGCCTGAACATAAAGTTCAGGAAGAGTTGGAAAAGCAGAGCAAAATCCTTGAAGATTTAACTGTTGAACCGAAAAAGATGGCGGAACCGGAAGAAAATAAAATAACTGTTGCAAAAGAAAACCTGGCTAAAGTTGATGACAAACTGCAGGATTTACTTGGCGGTAAATAGTTAACCCAGCAAGATGGAATAAGACCAATGAGATCATTTCTGGCTATTGTAAAATTGACGTTCAGAAACGCCATCCGTTCGCATATATTCCAATTATTGTTGCTGATTCTGATTTTAAGCATCGTACTTATTCCCAATAATATTGTAGGGGATGGCACGGCTAGAGGCTATATTCAGATATCATTGAAATACAGTATTGCGGCGGTCGCTTTTGTTTTAGCATTGTCTTCAGTCTGGCTGGGTTGTTATACCATGACTCAAGATGTTGAGAGTTATCAATTGCACATGGTGATTTCTAAACCCGTTTCCCGAGTAACCATCTGGTTGGCAAAGTGGACAGGAATCAACTTGATTCACTTTCTGTTGTTGCTGGTCGCCTCTTCCGCTGTTTATTTTACTATTATCTGGCAATTTAACCGTCAGGATTTTTCCAAAGAGGAAAAAGCTAAAATAACGAATGAAGTGATGGTTGGCCGGAGAGTTTTTTATCCTGAATTTCCCGATATAAACAAACTGGCGCGGGAAGCATTGCAGAAAAAGCTTCAGCTTACTAAGCAGCAGGGTAAAGAAATTGATGAATCTCCCGTGGCGCAAGAAAGAATGTTAAATGATATGCGGCGGGAAGTGCTTTCCAGGCTTTCAGAGATTCCTTTTGGCACCGTGCGGGTTTGGGAATACAACAATCTCCCCGAAGAGCTTAAACGTCCGTTATATTTACGATATCGGTTTTATGTCAATAAAATTGCGACAGAATCTCAGCGCCTGACTAATGGAATGTGGGAAGTCGGAGTGCCTAAACTTGAAGAGGAAAAGGGAAAGAATGTATTTGAGCAGGCTAAATTGAAGAAATATGAATTCTTTTTATACCCGTTAACGGAGTATCCGGAACAAATTATGTGTGGAGTTTTTAGTGAACGCGTCTTGCCTCCGGTTATTATTGCTCCTGACGGGAAGGCGAAGATTGCGTTTACCAATACCGATGCGCAGAACGCATCACTTTTTATTCAGCGGTCGGATGGACCGAAAATGTTGTTGCGGGTAACTGGTTTTACCGAAAACTATTTCCGGGCAGTATTTGTGATTTGCATTGAATTGCTGATTTTGTCCGGATTGGGTTGTGCGGCGGCGGCCGTCCTTTCGATGCCGACTGCGGTGTTTGTTGTCATTTCTTATCTGTTGTTCGGCAGTTTTGCCACGTTTATGGTTTCCACCTCATTTTTAGGCGGAGCTGCCGATTATATCGGGTACTATGTCGGAAAGTTCTTGTTACTCGGTGTAATTCCGATGCAGAATTTTGAAATAACGCATTTTGTCGCCAATGGAGAATTAATTGAATTGTCCCTAATTGGAAACTTGATAGTGTCGTACTTTATACTTAGAGCAGTGCCTTTATTTTTAATTGGCATCTGGCTCTACTGGCGCAGAGAAATGGGGTTGGTAATCAGAAAATGATTAGATTCAAAACACTGACAATGTTCGTCGTTATGCTGCTGATTTCAGTAGTTATTCTCTTTTTCATAAACCGGGTTGAAAAAAACTTGGATAATTCGATAGAGAAGAACCGGTTGCGTTTTACCGGACAAATCAAGAATGCTCCGCCACTGGTTGCATTTACCACTATGGCGTTAGGCAGTTTTCGCGGTGTGCTGGCAGACTTTTTGTGGCTCAGGACAGGGTCTCTTCAAGAAGAAGGGAATTACTTCGAAATGGTGCAATTGGCTTCATGGATTACTAAACTGCAACCGCGTTTTTCAGGTGCAACCGCATATCTGGCATGGAATATGGCCTATAATATTTCTGTTACCTGTTCGGCTCCGGAAGACCGTTGGCGCTGGATTCAAGAAGGCATCAAACTGATTCGTGACGAGGCAATAGAATACAATCCTGAAGACCCGGCGCTATACAAAGAATTAGGCTGGATATATCAGCATAAGCTTGGTAATATTATGGATGACGCCAATCAGTTTTATAAAAACCGGATTGCGATTGATATGATGCGTGTGTTTGGCAAGAATCCAGACTGGCAAAAGATGGCGGCAGCGCCATCCAGTGAGGCGGCGTTCAAGAAAAAATACCCTGTAGACGGGAAAAATGATTTTTTCTGGAAAGCGCTGCAGTCTTCCGGTTACGGCAGTTATGATAAACTTTTTCAAGAATTTAAGGATAAATCGGCTCTGCCAAAAGAATTTTTGAGCAAACTTACCAGCAAGGAACAAGCAGAGGCTATTGATACATATTTTCGGGCTGAATGGTTGCGGGAAAAATATAAACTTGATTCCGTAATTATTAACCAAATAAATAATAAATATGGATTGCTTGACTGGAGACTGGCAGAAGCTCAAGCTGTTTACTGGGCAACTATGGGCTTGAAAACTACTCCTGAACAGCGTGACATTGCTTGTGAACGAATGATTACTCAGGCGCTTCAGGCCATATTCAAGAACGGACGGATATTAATGGTGGATGAAAAAGACTTTGCCAGTATTATTGTCGTCCCTAATTTAAGTGTGGTTGATGCCGTAAAGCGTACTTTTCAGGAAGCTTATGACAATAACGAACAGCAATCGACATTTAAATCAGCGATGTTGAACTTTATGCAGGATGCTGTCGTCATTCTTTTTAATTACGGTAATTTCAGTAAATCTAAAGAATATTATGATGAACTGAAAAAGGAAGAGCCCGACAAGTATAGACGAATATCTCTGGAAAGCTTTGTTATGAATAAATGGGCGGAAGATGTACGTGATGCATCTGTCAAACAGGCTACGGACATTATTAGCGGGCTGATTTATCGCAGCATTAACTATATGGTGTACGGTGATGAGGACGCTGCATTGGCCCATGAACGTATTGCGCGTTATATTTATGTTAATTATCAGGAAGCGAATGCTGACATTAAACAGCGTGTTGGATTAGCTCCATACAAGGATATTAAAAAATCTATAGTAGAATCATGCTTGAACAACTTTCCGCCGGTAATGGCTGAAATTCTGCGCGAAAAAATTAAACAGGAACAGCTGAAAGCTAAAGATGAAGAAAAAGATAATGCTTCAGTTAAAGATGCCAAGAAGTAAAAATGACAGAATACTTTTCAAGCACTTCTTTATTTTGACTTAGTACGGTTTTTACTGTTCAAACAAGTGTACAATGCGTTGAAGAATCATTTCAGGCTCAGACATTCTACCAGGATTTTGTTCGTCTCCGCAGGCAACTCGTCCGGGATCCGGACCAATAAGCTCGACCCCGCGTTGTTTTAAGAGCTTCACATTATCTTGAACTGCTGCATTGCGCCACATCTTAGGATTCATTGCTGGCGCAAGCAAAACTTTTCCGTCGTGTGTCAGCGCATATGTGGTCAGGGCGTCATCTGCAATGCCATGGGCAAATTTTCCGATAAAATTTGCGGTGCACGGAGCGACTATCAGTAAATCACATTTATCTGCCAAAGCCACATGTCCAGGTTTCCAGTCAGATATATCCCAAAGATTACTGATAACTGGGTTGCGGGATAACGTATGGAACGTTTGTTCTGTAACCAATTTTTTTGCAGAGTCAGTCATCAGTACATGTACATCAAAGCCGTTCTGTACCAGTTTACTGCACAAATCTGCCGCTTTATAAGCGGCAATTCCGCCAGTAACTCCAAGAGCAATACATTTTTTTTCAAGCATTAAACAATCCCTCCTTCAATCTTTTAGTTGCCTTGCGCATCATGCGGATTAAAGACTTCATTTCCTCTGTTGCTGTATACAAATCATCATTGATAACCAAGTAATCATATTTTTTCCAAAAGCTTAACTCGTACTCCGCTTTTCCCAGTCTGGTCAAAATCTGTTCTTCTGAATCAGTCGCCCTGCTTCTAAGTCTATTTTCCAACACTTTTATCGACGGTGGCGCGATGAATATGAATTCACAACTTTTATTCAGTAACGAATCTGCGGTGGCGGCATTTTTTATCTGCATCGCTCCTTGAATGTCAATATCTAAAAATACATCAAGGCCATTCTCAATACGGTTAACTACTTCACTGCGTAATGTTCCGTAAAAATTGCCGAAAACCTCAGCGTACTCAATAAACTCGCCAGCATTAATACTGGTAATAAAAGCTTCCTTGGTGATAAAATAGTAATGTTCGCCATGTTGTTCGCCAGCTCTGGGAGCTCTGGTAGTGCATGAGACCGAAAATCCAAGTTCCGGCATGTCTGTTCTGACTTTAGTGCAAATGGTTGATTTGCCGGTTCCGCTTGGGCCGGAAACAATAATTATGGCGCCCAATCTGTTTCCATCCATAAGAATGTATCCACATGTTAATTTATTTCATACAAACGCCGTGTTTATTCGAACGCTTAGTATATCGCTAAAGATTAATTTACTATAGTTTAACAAATATTAAATCCAGTAATGATAGAATCTAAAGTGCAAAAGCTGAAAATCAACTGCTGATTAACGTTTTATTATGTCACTTGCCGCCTTGCACTCTTTTTCCCAGCCAGGAAAGTTCCACTGCAATGGGAAAGCCCTGCATTGCCTCGGCTTGACTTGGTCGATGATGCAGGCTGATGGAGTAGCGATGTAAAAAATACAGCTTCCGTCTTCACGCTCAATTAGAGAAAGTCCACGACGATCTGAAGTTACTACTGTATATTTCTCAATAAACTCATGCAGTGGCATGTTTAAAAATGTTGCTATCGCGTCCACTTCATGTTGTTCAAGCCGTACATAACCAGTCCACTTGCAACATGAACCGCAACGTTTACAAATAAATTCGTCAGTGTGTTTCATAATAAAAAAAGGTATTTCATCCGTAAATGAAATACCTTGAAAATTACTTTAAAGCATATAATTATTCGAAATCTTCAAAAGAGAGGTCGTCATCTTTTAAGTCAATAAAGAGAAAGCCGGCAACCAAATCAAGTACCTCAATCGGATGAATATAAAAATCAACTTCGCCTAAAGCGCCAACACTTCCGCCAACTTCCCAGTAATCTCTGGCGCCGGTATAAAAGTCATAAATACGGTCTTCCGGGCTTGGGAATCCTTCGTTATGTTCCCAGTATTCTTTTACTAAGCGGGTAGTAGGTTTCCGGGAAGTATCTTCTGCGTCAATGCAGAGAAAAGAGCCATTCCAGCCATTCTGTAATGCTGCGCCGTATTGACGATTGTAGTCTTTGATTGCCTTGGCGGTAAAGCCAATGCCTCCACCAAAAGCAACTGCACGAGTAAACCTGAGTTCAGCTCGGGCAACCGGTCCGAAACCGACATTAAGCGTGAAAATATCGAAAGTGTCCAAAATCCGGTTCGGGATATACAGACAAATACTATCGACCACGCCTTCTGCCTTCGCGGAAAAACCGCCAGCAACCATTAACGCAACGACACACCCAAGAAAGATTTTTCTCATTACAAACCCTCGTTTTGTGAAAATTTAGTTTTCGTTTAGAAAATGCACTTCTAATAATAACATCGATAATTCAGAACTATAAATTAATATTAAAATCAGCTTATGCAAATAGAACTTTTATTTATTTTTCCGTGAATATGCACTATAAACCTGGAAAAGCATCATTACTGCTACTGCTTTTTCTGACTTTTTCAATATTTGACCCCGCCCTTTAACGGTTTTATCTTTGAAATCAGGATTTTTTTAAAAATCATCTCAATGCGATGTTTGAATTTATTTTTTAGGATGCTAATTTTTAAATCTATGAAAACGAGCCGATTCTTTAGAATTATAGAATAATTAGAGAGGCTTAAATATACACCAGGGAGATACTGATGAAATTTTTGAACGGTTTTCTAAGTATTTTGATTCTGCTGCTTGCAGCGGCTTCTGCGGTTTTTTCTTACTTTCTCTTTGAAAAAAGAGAACAGCTGGTAAAAGGCTGGGAAAAAATGGCGATAGCGATAAACCAGACAGCTGCCGCATTGGATGCCGGCAGCGGAACAACTGCGGCCAAGGAATTGGCGCCGCAGGCGCTCTCTCACGAAAAATATGCAGATTTAGAAAAAATTCTTCCGAAAATTTCAAAACAGGCACAGGAAGTTATTAAAGAACGCGATGAATTGAGTGAAGCTATTAGAAAAATGGCCACTGTCTTCGAAATGGAAAATACCGCTGACCTTGGCGACTTTAAAAAGATAGAAACCTACTCATCAAATAAAAACAAAGTGGTAAGTTGGATTGAGGAAATAAAAGAACGTCAGGACAATACTCTGCAAATGATTTGTGATTCTGCTAACAAGCTTGGTGTTTCGATTAGCAAATCAGCGCTGAAAAGTTCAGATTATGCTTCCGAATATCGTAAGTTCGACAGTAAAATATCCAGCCTTCAATCTCGGGTATCTGCTTATAACAACAAATTCAGCCAAATTGCGTCAATTACTGACAGCCCGGCGCCTGATTTGTCAGATAGCGGATATTCCCGCGCCATCAGCGGAGTAACTGATTCCGTGCAGAAATTAAAAAACAACTACAACGAAGCAAAAAATTCTTTGGCAAGCACTCAGAAACAAGTCAATCAACTTAAGGATTCATTAAAAGATAAAGACGGACAAATTACCGGGCTTAATAATACTGTGGTAAAAAAAGAAAGTGAAGTTGCCAGACTGAAGGTAATGCTCGGCGGCAAGGAAAATGAAAAGCTTGAAGATACTTGGATTGAGGGTTCAGCACAAGCTCGTAAGGCCGTTCAAGGTAAAGTAATTGACGTAAATCGCAAGTATGGCTTTATTGTCGTCGATCTTGGCAGCGACACCAAAGTTATGCAGAAGATAGGCAACAAAGTTAATCCGGTTGATCCAAAGATTCCTGGTAACGTTGAAATGGTTGTTGCTCGCGGTCTGGATTCAGACAACAGTGAATATGTTGGAAAAATTAAATTGGTAAAAGTACACAGCAAATGCTCGATTGCCAATATTGTGCCCGGGTCTACCGGTGATAAAAATGTACGGATTGGTGATACGGTGTATTTCTCGAGTGATGAAATATCTAAAATGAGTTCCAAATAAAAACCGGGGGAATCCCAGTGTTTTCTTCAAAATTATTTACAGTCGTTGTCGCCCTGACCGTCTTAGCGCTTTTGGGTGCGATTGGTTTGCAGGTAATGGAAATGCAACAATACAATTTGTTTAATTCCGTTTATCAACGTTATTTCGCCGGAAACTCTGCCAGTAGCGCTGCGGTACAACCCACAGCCGGCAAAACAGAGAGTAAGGAAAACGCTGATGCTTCTAAAGATGAAAAGAAATAAATTACTGTGCCTGATGGCTTTATCGCTCGCGGCATTTATTATGTTAATGCTGGGCGGCTGTTTGACCGCTCAGGAAAAACGTGGCTACAGTTCCATCCCACAGAATTATCCGTCATCCTGGGAAGACCGTCCTATGGGCGATGCCAGGTCTTGATTTAAAGCATTTATTCTCAAACTCCGCTTGCTTGTTTTGAAAATGATATTATCTTATACGACTTTCTTAAATCGGGGTATAGCGCAGTCTGGCTAGCGCATTTGGTTTGGGACCAAAGGGTCGCAGGTTCGAATCCTGCTACCCCGACCATTTTCTTTTTCCATGTCAACTACTGACAAAGCGTGACTTTCGAGCTCAAAATCAACAAATTTTAAGCCGTTAAAATCATTTCCCAATGTGACAGAAAAAGACAGGTTTTGCCCCTTTGGCACTAAATTTGGTGGACATATAGGTGGACACTTTTTATCGTCGGTAATACCCGGCAAACTGTTTAATGCATCTCTCATATTGAATTGCTTTGTATCAGTGTAAACTTG
>Ga0172380_10009080_pt1 | contig 10674 bp, 10 predicted proteins | sample Leawe162metaG_FD_119747 | JGI IMG/M metagenome (GOLD analysis project Ga0172380, IMG submission 119747) | Leachate microbial communities from a municipal landfill in Southern Ontario, Canada - Leachate well 162 metaG | ecosystem: Engineered > Solid waste > Landfill > Unclassified | place...
GGTATGCGGTCGATCGGGGCGTCGACGATCATCAGCCGGTGGAATCGCTTGTCGACGCCGTCCGTGGTGGAACACACGTGCGCGGCCCACAGCACCAGGAACATGCCCGCGGGATCCGGGTCGGTGATCTCGATGTCGGGCCCGGACTCGAGCGGGCCCATGTCGATGCAGTAGTACGGCGACAGCGAGTCGTCTTGGTAGTACTCGCGGGCGCAATCGAGGATGTGGTCCCTCAACTTCTTGACGGCATCGCTCTGGTCGTTGTCGACATACATGCACTTGAGAACGTGGTAGAGCGCGGTCGTGACGAGGTTGCCTTGGTTCTCGACATGGTCGAGCGCGTCGGTGACCGACTCTTCAATGTGAAACTGCTTGATGGCCGCGTAGGCGAGGTGCTTCGCGGTCATTGTCGGTGGGAGGCAAAACGAACAAAAACAGTGGTGCGAGCCAACGGCGCGACCGCCCTCTTTATACCTTGTATGAGCTATTTCCAGTATTTGCTGCCACCAACAATAGTACCCACGGGGTCGACACAACGTTGTGTCGGCCCTCAAAGTACCACACCACCCTCATGGCGTCGATGTTGCCGAGTTGGATGCCGCGGGTCAGGTGGACCGTGGCGATATCAAACCACAGGCCGTTCTCGTTGACCGACCACACTGGTGACGCGCGCTTGTGGGAACGCTTCATAGAGTGCTACCATGACGCATCTTCGAAACTAAGGAAACGGGGAGCGCGGTATCGTAAGTTTCTGGATCTGGTGCGCGGGTATCCGCAGCATACACTCGGCGCCAACACCGAGTTGCTGAAACACACGCTGCTTAACGGCAGCATGGAGTTCTACGCCGTGATCTTCGACCTCTACGCCGAGCACCACGCGGACACACACAAGGTGGCCCGCGAGCTTGCTGCCGCCTGCATTATTTCGCTGCACTCGGATCCGTGGGACATTTACCCGGAGCTGATGGAGAGATGCGCGAGTCTCGAGCCAATCCCATCGGGGATCACCAAGCTGGAGCACGCGTTCGGCCTCGGGTTTGGTGGCTACCGCCGAACCCTATCCTGGACGGTCTGTAGCAGTTACCCGCTGGCCACGCTACTCGAGCACCTTGGCCAACGGGCCACGCCAGCGATGGACACTCAACACATCTTGGCGCTGCGCATATTCGCAGACGACCTGTTCAATACCCCGTCGCAACAGGACTGTGGCCCGCTGGACCACAGTATCCTGAGTCTCGCCGCCCGATGCAAGGCCCTTGCCGCCAGGTTGACGGCGCACGCCAGGACCACGCTGACCGACAAGGCGACCAAGGATGCCCTACGGGATATATTCCGTAAAACGTCTGATTTCTTGATGTTCTACACCGTGGCCCCGGTGTTCCCGGACTAGACTGCACGCGCGCACAAACACATAAAGCGATCGCCTTACCAAATGGCTACAGTACTCGTGGGACCCGAGGCGACCCCGTTCGAAATCGACGCGCCTACAATGAGGCTGATGGTTGATGTCGCCAACCTGTTGGACGCGTTCGGCGACACCGGGCACAACACCATTCCTCTGCCTACCGTCACCACAAAATCCTTCGAGTTGATGCAGCGCATTGCGGTTGTCGCGCTGGACGAGCACACCAACACCTGGCCGTATCGAACCCACCACCTACAGGTCATTACTATGGAGCTTGAGTTGGTGGACTGTATCATGTTGGCGCGCGATGCCGCGACCGTGTCGTTCTCGCTCGCAAAGAAGGCGGCGTGCGCCGAGATCGCCAGACGCGTGCGCGCCAAGAGTACGTCCGACATCCTGCGTATGTTTGGTTGCTCCGGGCCATTGCCACCAGAAACCGTCGCGCGCACGTGCGAGATGCACCCTTGGATACGAAAACCCGAGATCACCGAGGTCATGGTCACGAGTCATGTGCCACGCACCCCCACTTCTCAATGAAAGCGCCTTCATTCATCAATCCATCTCGAACTGAATTTGATCGTCGTCCTCTTCGTCGGTTTCGAGGTCGGACGTGTTTTCGCTCATGTCGTACTCTTCGGTGGTCGTCGACTCGTGATCGCATGCGTTGATCGTCGGCAATAGTGGGTGCTCGCGCGTGAACATGCGCCATGTACACTTGCTGCAGTCGACCATGGTCTTGTAGTTTTGCCATTTGATGGCCGGTCCACCATAGACCTTGGCGTCGGGGTCCTCTGCCACCTGTGCGGCACTGAGACCGGTGTGCTTCACCTTGATCTTGCGCATGTTGTTGACCAGCAACCGGAAGCGCTGCACGATCTGGTCGTACGACGCGGGATACGCAACGTAGATCGTCCGGTTCTTGTCGGGACCTTCGGTGCGCTTGAGGCTGTAGTACAGGTGTTTGGTTGGTGCCATGGTGGTCAGGGCGCAGGAGGATGATGGTTTGCCCGTGACGCCGACTTATACGTTGTATCAATACAATTGTTTTAATTAACCTAAATCTACACCGCGCACAGGAGCTCGCGCGCGAGCATGTTGGCCCGGTCAAACACCAAGCGCCAACGCTCGTTGGCGATAAAGTGGCTCGGAACGTCTTCGACCCATTCAAACTGCAGCAAAACCTTCTTGGAGTCGGCAACGTCCAAATCGGCGCTGGTGATTGCGAGCACTTGCGAAGACAGGCACAGGCGGGTATCGCCTTCGCAATACGCAAGGATGTTCCGGTTGCAGCAGTCCGCGATGCCGATGTTCTTCGAGGGAAAGGCCGTGCGCACCACCAAGCAGGTGGGGTCGGCCAGGTCCGGCGAAACGAAAACGAGGTTACCACCGAGATCGATTCCTCGCAACCAAACGAGTCCCTGCTCGTGGTTAGAGACCACCACCGAAATGAGGTTGGTCATTATCGACAGTGGGGGAGCATATGTCTCCTTGCAGCGCTTATACACTCTGATAAGAAGCTTCGGCATGGTGCAGACGGGGAGTGGCGTGCGCAGTGGTGGGCGTCATCGCTTTTAACTGCCGTGTCGTTATTTGGGATCACGCCCCAAAATAGTACCATCCGCGTAGTCCTCCAATATTAGAGGGTCGTCTGCCACGTCATCGGTTTCATCCATCACCAGGAGATAGGCGTCGTCGCCGAGCGATGCGTCGATCACGCTGCGCGTGAACTGGTCCATCGCGCGATGGTGATCCTCCTCGGTGCACGGCGTTCTCGGGCCCTCGGTGGACAGTGCGCCGACCACGCGCGCCATGTCGCGCATCGAGCAGTACTCGACGTCGCGCTTTGACTTTTTGGTGCGCACGGGGATGTCCTCGGGGCGACAGCGGAACTGCGACAGCACCGAGTACACCTCGAGTATGAATTCGCGTGCCTGGTCCACGGTTTTGGCGCCGCAGCACACGACCTTGCCCGAGGTGTTGGCGAGCGCCACCGGCGGCTCCTTGCTTCGTGTGCGATAAATCACCGTGTCGAAATCCGGGTTGTAAACCGTTTTGCTGGGATACGTGTCCTGCAGCCAGTCCAACTGCACCAGATGTCCCACGTCGAACATCAGCACCAGGTTGCGCACCTTGAAATCAATCATCGAGCACCGTATGCCGTGCTTGTTCAGGTAGGCCACATGTGCGTGCGCCGCGTACAGGGCGTGGTAGATGCTTTGTGCCCGTGTGAGCGACACGCTGCCGGTGCTAAATGACCGGACCGAGAGCACCTGTCCAAACGTCCGCAGCGACAGCTGCAAGGCAAAGGCATTGAAGCGATTGGAACGGTAGAACGCCTCGACGCTGTTGTCGCGTATTACAGCCAGCTTGGTGTCGATCTCAGACAGACCGAGCGAGAACGTGGTCGCAATGTTGACGAACCGCGGGTTCGCCCAGCCATTCTCGCGGGCCACCGGCCCGAGATCCAGCTCGTACTGGCCGTGGTTGAGAAAACTCTGGGTCTTGCGCAGCTGCTCGATGCGCAACTCGGCCTGCGTCCGCTGGCCGAACCCCAGCGACAGTGGCTCCGGGCCGTGGCGCCTCAGAAAGTTGCCAATGTACTCACGGTAGTACTGCTGCAGGTTGTTCTCGCTCTCTACGCGACGGCACTCATTAACAAAGTCCGCTATGCGGCTGTAGTGCTCGCGCGTTTCTTCGAGCTCGTCGCGCTTGGTGTTCCTCTTTGATGTGGTGCGCTTGCGCACGGCAGCCAGCTGCTCCGGCGTGACGTACAGCTTGTTACCCAGCACGTCATCGCTCGGGTATCGCGTGCGGGGAGTCTCGGGATAGGGAGCGAGACGGCGGTTGAGAAAGCGGTTGCTGGTCGACTCGCTGCGACGCTGCGACTTCTTTGTGACCTTCATTGATATGACGCTACAGAATGAAACGGCTTTGGAGCTCGGCCGTCAGCGCCCTCAATTGCGCGATCTCGGGTGGCGTGTGACTGTAGTGTGCGTGGGCCCGTGTAATCAGGGCCGTGAGGTCGGCGTCGCTCACCTTTGTCAGGTCTGTCTTCGGCGGTGGCCGTATGATGTCCGAGATATCGACACCGGTGACGGAGCCGGTTAAATAGTTGTACAACAAGTCGTCGAGCATGTTTGTTTTGGATATGTTGCCGGTGCGCTTCGGCGGACCGCCGCGCTGTATCTTGCCCAACATCGTGATTGCCGACATTTTAGACTTTTGGTCGGCGATTTTGAGGCGTGTGATGGGTTTGGATCGCTCGTGCTGCTCGATAACAAAATGCGTCATGGTACTTCCGCCGGGTAGCGTGTGAGACACCCGGTCGAACCTCGACGACGGTGGCTCGAGATGCTGCGGATTCACGCAGTTGCGCGTTTTGCACACGGTGTTCATCGACGATGTGTTCATAACAAGGTCCCCTTGCTTCAGATAGTATACAAGCCGTGCGAGATGTACCCGCATCTTCCGGCTGCCCGGTGCGTCCCGGAATATGGTAACCAACAGATCGCCGTGGACAAGTATACACGAGTCCGGGTCCTCGGGCTTGGTAATGTACATTTTCTTATACAAGCGCGAACGAACTGTTGCGCAAAGACACATGATCGATTCTCTACACTCGGGCCGCGGAACCAACACATCCGCTATGCGGAACGCGTAGTCCAGCACGCGCCCATACAGTATGAGTTGATCCTGCTCGGGTGTGGTCTTTTGGTGGTGGAACCAGTCCTTGCTGTCTTCATCGACCGACCGACTCATGGCTCGTGCGTGGAGTCATGGGTAGCGGTCGTCCGGTTTTCTTATCGGAGAGCTCGCGTAAGAAAACAACAACCGCCCGCCGGCGCCGCGGCTTTTTACCCAATGTCATCGGCGACCTTTTATTTTTGGTCATATTATTCGGCGGCGAGAACGAGGTCGCGGACACCGCCCACGACCTCGGCCACGGCGAACGTGTTTCGCCGCCTGGCGGCCGCTACATATTCCAGCACCTCGGCCTCGAGCTCCTCGGTGTAGTTCTTCAGCCGCTGCGGGCGGCTCTTGTAGGTCTTGTCGCAGTGGCAGCGGTGCTGGTAGTACACGGCACCGCCCTTGTGTTGCGGCAGAAACACCATCATCCTCGGGTGGTTGCTGCCGTGCTCGCGCTGCGCGAGCTGGCAAAAGCGGCCGGCCAAATCGAACGACAGAAACACCGAGCCCTCGGTGTGCCAATAGTACGACACCGAGTTGCCGAATTCGCTTGCGATCAACGACCCGAGCTTGATCGGCAGGTCGGTATCCGGTGCGGTTGTATCGGCGGTGCAGCGTCCGTCTCGGACCACCACGCGCGTCCCGCTCGGGACCACGCCACCCTGGGTCTGGGCCTGCAAATGCGCCGCCAGAGACATTGGCTCCGCCAGCTTCTGTTTCGACATGTACTGCTGCCAGCTCATGCTGGTGTACACGGCGGGCTCGCCGGTCGACTCGGTTACGTAGAGCAGCCGGGTAACGGGCTCTCGGAAGTACTGTGTTAGTGAGTCGACAAACAGGCCATACTGGACGTCGCTGAGCGTGGGCAGCACGCCCCCGTCGGGCATGCGCCACCGGTCCGGACAGGACTTTGGGATCAGGTAGCGGTTCTGGTTCAGTTTGCTCGAAAACATACACCGGATCAGGCGGTAGCGCGTGTACACCGTGTGGTCGGCCAACATCTCGCGCTTCAGCACCTGCTCGCCGTGCTCGGATCGCATGCGCGAGATCCAGAACGGGTTGGTGGCCACCGGCCCGTACTTTTCGATGAGGTGCTTTTCGAGGCGCCGGTAAAACGCACCACACTCGTTGACCGCGGCAAACGCGCGGCCCGGTATCAGGTACGTCAGGTGCCGCGAGAACTTGCTCGCGTTCGTGGAGTCGGACTCGATGACCACGCTGGCCTCGAGGCCGAACAGCTGTTGCATCAAAAGCGCCGTCTCCTCCTTGAGGCGTGCGGCCATCTGTTCACCGTCGTACTGTTGATTGTGCTCAATGTCCATGTCCATGTCCATGTACATCTTGGTCGGGCGCTCGGTCATGAGCATCTCGTAGAAGCATCGCTTGCACGCGGGATTCTGGTAGCGGCGCCAGAATTCGGCCAGACCCGTGGCAACGTAGCTCTTTTTGCCCTTGCCGCACTCCTTGTCGAGCGCAAACACGAGACACTCGCTGGCGCGCGCGATTTCGACCGCCGGCGTCTGTATGCCGAACGGCCTGTAGAACGGGAATTCGTTCACCTTGACCAAAAAGTCGCTGTACGCATGCGGGTCAAAGTCGACGGACGGCGCGCAGGCGCGCTTCGCCTCGGGCTCGGCCATGGTGTGGGAATAAACAGCTTACGACACGGTCGTTTATTGCGACGCCGCAGGCCTTGATTGGACATTTACATGGGATACTCGGCGATGGCGTGTCTCAAGGACCCCTGGTCTTGGAGCAAATCGCTCAGGCGCGGGATCACGAGGTCGTCGTCTGGGCGCTCGTCTGTGACTCTGGTCGCTACCGCCGGTGGACTCCTTGGTTGGGACGGCTCGGCCACCACCGAGGTGGTGCTCTCGCTTTCAGCCGCCTCCCCGAACTCCGTCTCCATGAAGCTCTTGAGCATGGACTCGAGGTCAAAGTCGCCGGCAGCCGACACGGGCCCGATATTGTTGCCGGCAAACTGCCGCGCGTCATCTGCAATCCGCTCCGCCGCGTCGTTGAAGTCCAGAATCTGGTCCTCGATCACGGCGACGTCCTTATCGTCGCCGATGTTGCCGTTGATGCTCTTGAGCACGTACAGTAGCTCTTCGCGCTTCTGCTTCTCGGTGTGCATAAACTCGTAGTTCTGGTGCAGTTGTGTGACCTTGTTCCACCAGTTGTGTTGGGTGAAGCACTTGACCTCGGCCGTTGCCAGCTGCCGAAACAGTCCCTCGAGCGTGCGCTTCTCGTTGTTGTTGAGCCGCGAGATGTTCTTGATCTTGCGGATGTTACTCGCAATCTGCACGCGTATTTGGTTGTAGCGGTCGGTGGCCTGCTGGTAGTCGGCCGAGTAGCGGTCCACCATCTGCTCGAGCACGCTCATGGTCAGCTCGTGCTTTTTGTCCTGGGTCCAGACACCGTTCACAATCTGCTTGAAGGGCCCGAGGTCGGACGCCTTCGGGGCCGGCTTCTCCCCGGTGACATCGGCCTTGCTCTTGGAAAACAGCCGCGTGTACGCCGCCATGCCTCTGCCGCTACACACAAAACACCAAAACCCCACCGGACGCGCGACCGACACCATACACGCGCGTACAAATTAAATATGCGTATTCAGAGGCTTTAGTGGGACTTGTGCTTGTTGGTCAAATACAGGTTCCACGACACCAGCGCCACGAGCACGCAGATGAACACGAACTTGATGATCTCGTAAAAGTAGTACCACGACGGGATCGTGATGCGCACGTAGCCGTTGTTGGTGTGGACGGCCGTTTTCTCGACCGAGTCATCGGGGTAGTAGTCGGCAACGCGTCTAACACGCGGGGTCGGCGTGCTCATGCTCGGCTACCGCTGTGTTCTCCTGCAGGCTGGCGGCCAACTTCTCCTCGTTGTCCAACTCGATCAGTTTCTCACAAGTGTCTTGTAGGTCACGCTCGACGATCTCGTTCATGCGGGCTGCGGCCAGGGCGCGGTTGTTCACCATAAACCGGTTCCACAGCAAGGCCGGGTTCTTGTCATGCTTCGTTTTGTTTTTGAGCGTTGCTATCTGGTCCCACGACAGGTGCATCACCACGAAGATGCCTTGGCCGATGATGATCTGCAGGAGGTCGTCGGTCTTCTGGGCACTGAGTGCGCTGCGCCGCATATCGGAGAGCTCCAGGTTCTCGGGCACGAATTGGCGCGACAGCGCCGTGAACAGCGCCGGCTTCGAGAGCGCCGTGTCCTTGTCGGACGCCCGCGCATAGGTGTACAACATCGAGTGCATCAGGTCGCGCAACACCCCTGGCTCGGGGTTTGCTGCCAGCACATCGACCTTCTCGGTGTTCAGGATCGTGAGAAGCTCGGTCCAGTAGAACGGATCACAGATCGCAATGCGGGTGGCAAAGAACGATCGGTCTTGGCACATGGCCGCAGCCTGCGCGGGGTCCGGGTGGTTGAACAGCGGCATCGGTTTGTCGTTCTTGTCGCGCTCCCCCTCCAGCAAGACCTGGCGCGCCATCAACCAGAACGCGCCGTACTCGATGTCGGCCTTGCAGGTGTCGTCGTGGTGCCGCGGTAGCGTGCGCTTGCACGCGTCGAGATCGGGGTTCTTCAGGAGTATCTGCAGCGTCGACCGGAACTTGATGTAGCTCTCGGTGCGCTTGTCCGCGACGATGTTGTACAGGTAATTGCTGTAGCCCGTACACGTGAGCAGGACGTAGTCGCTGGCCGATCGCGCCTTCTTGAGGTAGGTGACAAAGTTGTCGACCGTCTTGATGGCCGACAGGATGTACCGGTGGAAAATCACACCGTGGCAAAATGTGATGTCGACCGCGTACTTTGCGCGCCGGTAGGTATCGATCACAGCGGGCCGCAGTTCGGCGTCGTCGTAGTCGTCGAAAAACAGCATCTCCTCGTCGGTCACCGACGTGGCCGGGTCATCGAGCGCTTGCTGCGTGGCATAGTCCTTGTACAAGCGGTCGTACTCGAGCCTGTACTCGAGGATCTTGTCCTTGAGCGCGTCACCGCGGATGCCGGCACGCGCCAGCTCGCCCAAAAATACATAAATGTCCCGCACACGGATCTGGTTGTCGACAAGATGCGCGATCATCAACTTGGCTTGGTCGCATGCTTGCGGGTTCTCGACGGCGTTCGCGTTCACCGCAATGTTGTCGGTGAGCAGCTCGAGCAGTTGCTTCTCGATTCCTTCGATCACGTTCGCTTCGGCTGCCAACTCTTCTTCGGTTGCGGGTACCACCTCCTCGGCCGGTGGTGTTTCCTCAATGATCACAGCGGGCGGCGTCTCCTCCGTTACGTCCATTATAGCGGCCGGTGGGTGTACAAGCGAGAAACAACAACCGAAACCCTGATGCGCGCGCCTTATAGAAAGTGTTGTACAAATCAGGGGAGTTTAATCCACAAGCTCGACCGACGTCTTTGCAAGCAACCGTATTGCCCCGGCGCGCTGGTTCTCGGCCGCAACTACCGGATAGAATACGCCATCAAACGAGACACCAAACAACCTGTCGAGCGCACAGTATGTGTTGAGTGACCTCAACTTAAGACCCACGCGGCGGGTTGTCTTTGGCGCGGTCCGGTCGGCATCGGTGTAGTACTCGAGGCTCAGGTGTACATCCCGGTGGTCGCCGAACCAGTAATCCACGAGATAAACGTGCGGCGTCTGGCGAGATAACCTCAGTGTGCTGTCCGTTGTTTCGTGCTGCTTGTACAGTTCGTGTATCGCACTTTTCTTCATCAAGCGTAATTCGCGGTCCAGCGCGTCCTTGGACCTGTCGATATACTTTATCGACAAAAACTCAAAGTCCGACATACGGATGGCCGAGAACGCTTGCGCTATGATGGCCGTATCCTCGGGGCCTGGAAATCGAGCAGCACCCGACATCTTGATGTCGTCGAAATAGTCCCTTAGTGATTCCACTTCTTCCGGTGCCAAAAAGGCCGCGGTAGCTGCCACAAAGTGGTCCTTGTTGGGCGCGTTGTACTCGAAGTACATTAGCAAACGCTTTACGTTGTAAGCGACATCTCTCACGGTCGTGTACTTGGACAAGTTGGCGTTGCGCGACGCCAACCAGCATATAGAAACGAGCGCGCACATTGGCGCCCACAGCAGCGGCGTGCCGAGGTAGTAGGGATCCTGTATGATGTGGATGGGCTGTGCCAGCTTTTGGGTGTATGTCAGGTAGTAGTGGTGCGCCACGGTGATCAGCTCCAGGCTGAACGGGGTCGGTATGTAGGATGTGCCATCAATGACGTGACACGGCCCGAGGTCGTATTTCAACCACTTGCAGCTTTCCAACAAACCCGGTGTTGTTGTCGCGTTCGGGACCTTTGGTACCGCTGATAAGTGCCTTATCGCAAGCCCGAGTGTGGACTCGCCAATACCCCCGGTTGGCCCGGAGGAAAACCACGCTACCGCGCGGTCTGGCTTTGGTTTCCGTTGCTTCAAGAACGGCGGCTCGACCGCGTTTTGCGCGAAGCTCGTTTCTACCAAAGCGGCCATTTGGCGCAACAGATCGCGGTCGCGATACTGCATAAATAAGTAATCATCCACAAAGCGTGCGAGGCGGTCCGCAAATTGGGCCGCA
>Ga0172380_10009082_pt1 | contig 10673 bp, 7 predicted proteins | sample Leawe162metaG_FD_119747 | JGI IMG/M metagenome (GOLD analysis project Ga0172380, IMG submission 119747) | Leachate microbial communities from a municipal landfill in Southern Ontario, Canada - Leachate well 162 metaG | ecosystem: Engineered > Solid waste > Landfill > Unclassified | place...
AAGGCGCAGAAAGCCATCAAGGAGTGCGACTTGGCAATCATCGTCGGAGGATATATGGATGTTATCGTCACCCACCAGTACGGCTCGAAGAATGTGATCGCGCCGATGGGCACTGCTCTTACCACCAAGCACGTCGCGCTGATAAAAAAGCTAACCAAGAACATCGCCCTGGCGCTTGACTCCGATGCCGCAGGAGAACAGGCGACATTGAGGGGTTTGGATGTTGCCAGGCAGGCGCTCAGCAGGGCGGTTGATCATCGGGAGCGCGGGTGGCTGGATGGGGAAACCAAGGTTGAGGGTGGCCTTAAGGTGATCCTGATGCCCCCGGGGCAAGACCCCGATGAGGTGATACGTGATCAGCCTGAGGAGTGGCAACGGTTGGTTGCTAACGCTATGCCGGTTACGGACTATTTCTTTGCGGCGGCGGTATCCAAGTTTGATCCTAACACTGACGCCGGCCGTTCGGCTATAATAGACCGGCTGTTGCCGCGTATCATGGAGATATCGGATATAGCGGACAAGGAAATATATTTCAGAAAGCTCAGCAAGCTGGTCGGCGTGGCTGAAAAAACGTTATTGGCTAAGGCAGCGCAAATCCAACCGACGAAACGTGAGAAGAGCGGCAGGGCGATGCCGGTAGCAGACTTATCGATATCAAGGTATCCACTGGAGGAGTATTGCCTGTCGCTGCTGTTGCAGAAGCCGGACCTGCGCGAGGGCGCGCTGGCGCTTTCACCGGAGCATTTCGAGGGTACGGAGAACCGCGAGATATTCGTGGCGTGGCTCGGCAACCGCGATATTGCTGGGTTGCGTGACAAACTTGATCCGAGCTTGCACGAGCATCTTGATAGGCTCGTAGGCAAGGTGTTTCCTCCAACGAAGGAGAAGGATTTTGAGATTGATCTTGCCGGTTACATCCGTCGTTTATGGGAAGAACGCTTGCGCAAGTTGAAGTCGATTGAGGAGATCCTTATCTCCGAGGCGGAGTCCGAGGGCGATAAGAATATTATTAAAGAGCAGGTGGAAGCATTGTTACAGAGGTCTTTGGAGCCTACTACTCAACTTAAGGATGTTTTTGAAAAGGCGAAGAGAGGGGGAAGGGGAATTCGAAAATGACTATACGAGAAGATGGCGGTTTAGATAAATTGCTTAATCCTAAGCTTCATATCGAGCATAATGATGATGCTCATGCTATTGTGCCTGAACATGATCTGGGCGCGCTGGCGGAACTTTATGCAGCTCTGTCACACAGCGACATCAGTGAAAGGGAGGATAAAACTCATCCTGCATGGGCGGAGGATGCTACAGAGGTTGTAGAAGACGAAGTCATAGAGCCCGAGATAGAACCAGAAGTGGACCTTGAGAAGGCGCTCGAGATTGAGGAACAGGATATAATTGATGACCCCGTCCGCCTGTATTTAAGAGAAATCGGCAATGTATCTCTGCTTAATGCCAGCGAGGAAAAGGTCTTGGCCAGCAAGATGGAACGGGATCGGCACATCAGGCGGATACGTGATGAATGGTATGCCAGAAATGGTGTTGCTATCACATCCAACGAGATTATCATAGTTCTATTGCGGCAGCTTTGTGATGCAGCTCCGCTAATTCAACTCCTTGAGGGGGAGCTGGGACTGAGCCCTGTCAGCTCTCTTGTGGAGAGGATATCAGATCCGGATTTTAGGAAGGCGGTAGACGCTGCTATAAATCAGCAACTGATAGAAAGCACCGCAGAACACAGCGAGGTTAATGTCAGCGATACCGGCATCGCTATGGTACACCTCTCACTAAACAGCAGTCTGATACCGCCTGGGGTGATGGAGATGCTGGAGGATAAGGTTGTAGGCGAAGTGACCTATCTTCTGGCGCAGCCCGGATTTAAGACATCTCTCCAGGCTAAAGAGAAGGAGTTCGATGCCTATTTTGAGCAGGTGGCGTATGAGTCAGCTAAGGCTGAGAAGCATCTCACGGAAGCTAACCTGCGCCTTGTAGTGAGTGTAGCGAAGAAATACATCGGCAGGGGTATGACGCTGCTCGATCTGATACAGGAAGGTAATATTGGACTCATCAGGGCCGTTGAGAAGTTCGATTACCGCAAAGGTTATAAGTTTAGCACATATGCTACGTGGTGGATCAGACAGGCCATCACCAGGTCCATCGCCGACCAGGCTCGTACTATACGAATACCGGTTCACATGGTGGAGACAATAAACAAGCTGCTGCGTGTAAGCCGCCGTCTCGTTCAGGAGCACGGTAGGGAGCCTACAAGCGAGGAGATAGGCAAGGGCATGGAGGTGACCCCGGAGAAGGTGCGTGAGATTATTAAAGTTTCGCAGGAGCCGGTGTCACTGGAGACCCCGATCGGCGAAGAGGAAGACAGCCATCTCGGCGATTTCATCGAAGACCGCAGCGCGCTGGCGCCTCCGGATGCTGCTTCACACCAGCTTCTAAAGGAACAGATCGACGAGGTATTGTGCACACTCAATCCCCGTGAGCGGCGTGTGCTTCAGCTGAGGTTTGGGCTCGAGGATGGGCGCAGCCGCACGCTGGAGGAGGTGGGGCGCGAGTTCGGGGTTACCAGGGAGAGAATACGTCAGATAGAGGCCAAGGCGCTGAGGAAGCTGCGGCACCCCAGCCGTTCCAAGAAGCTCAAGGATTATCTTGAATAAGCTGAGTAAAAAGGCTGTAAGGAATATATCGATTACAACGTGCGGCGTACTCGCACTGATATTCTTTGTCTCCGGCATCTTCTTTTACCTCGTTACCGGCCCGGTATCTACGGCGGATTGGGGGGTTGAACGGATAACCGCGACGGATGAGTTGACCGCCAGTCTTGACGATAAAATAGATGAGCTGAAACAGGATATTGAATCTGCTTCAAGCGGCGAAGAGTTAGTTCTTGAGGTTACGCAGGAGGAGGCTACCTCCAAGCTGGACGAAATGGCCCGCCAGGGGAACATTTCTGTAGATACGCGTCATCCGCAGGTTTACTTCAGTCCGGGCATGATATGCGCTTCAGCCAACATACACATGGGTGTTTACATGGAGACGGCTGTACAGATTGAAATTGCGGCTAAAGACGGGAAAGCTGATTTTACTATAAGGCGCCTCGAGTTTGGCAGGCTGGCGCTTCCTAAAAGTTTGATTAATAATGTCATGACCGCTTTTGAGCACGAGCTGGGCAAACGCTGGGATGAGTTGGCGGTTACTGTTGAAGAAATCGATATACAGACCGGCGTGATGACGGTCACGATGGTGAAAAAGTAAGAGAGTCTTTTAATAAGTGCTGGTCAATCTTCTGCACTTCTTACTTAGCGGAACAGCTTGCCCATGTTCCCAAGCCCGCCCAGGCCGCCCTTCTTCATCTTGGATACTTGTTTCATGATCTTCTGCGTCTGGCGAAACTGGTTCAGCAACTGGTTTACGTCCTGCGTTGTTGTCCCGCTGCCGCCGGCGATGCGGCGCTTGCGCTTGCCGTCTATGATATCGGGATTGCGCCGTTCCTGCGGCGTCATTGAAAGTACGATTGCCTCTATTTTTTTCAGTTTCTTGTCGTCCACTGCCTCGGGATTTTTACTGGCGATGGAGGATAATCCCGGGACCATCTCCACCAGCTGGCTGAATGAGCCCATTTTCTTCAATTCGCGGAGCTGAATGAGAAAATCCTCCAGGTCGAAGTTCGCGTGTTTTACCTTCTCGCCCAGCTTCTGCATCTGCTCGGCGTCAAAGGCCTTCTCGGCCTTCTCAATCAATGTGAGCATGTCACCCATGCCGAGTATGCGAGAGGCCAGCCGGTCGGGGTAGAACGGCTCCAGCGCGTCCATCTTCTCGCCGGTTCCTATGAACTTTACCGGCACTCCGGTAACAGATTTTATCGAAAGCGCGGCGCCGCCGCGGGCGTCGCCATCCATCTTGGTTAGTATCAGGCCTGTGAGTCCCAGCTTGGCATGGAATTCGGATGCGGCGTTCACCGCGTCCTGACCGGTCATGGCATCGACAACGAGCAATACCTCAGAAGGCTGAAGCACTTTTTTGACCTCGGCGACCTCATTCATAAGCTCTTCGTTAATATGGAGGCGCCCGGCAGTATCGGCGATAACCCAGGTGGATGCCAGCTCATTGGCGCGTTTCAAGGAATTGGCACATACTGCGGGGGCTTTTGCAGATAGCCCTTCGTTGTAGACAGGTATATCGAGCTGCTTTCCCAAGGCGATGAGTTGATCGATGGCGGCAGGACGCTGCATGTCGGCGGCTACTAGAAGCGGGCGCTGCCCCTGGTTTTTCAAATGGAGCGCCAGTTTAGCTGCCGTCGTCGTTTTGCCCGAGCCCTGCAATCCGGCCAGCATAATAACCGTGGGGGGGTGGTTGGCGATAGTTAGGCGGGCGGGCGACCCTCCCAGGATAGCTGTGAGCTCCTCGTTGGTGATCTTTATCACCTGCTGCGCGGGCGTCAGGCTCTCCAGCACGTTACTCTGCAGTGCTCTCTCGCGCAGCTTTGCCACGAAATCCTTGACCACCTTGAAGTTAACATCGGCTTCCAAGAGCGCAAGTCGCACCTCACGCAGCGCCTCGTCCACATCCTTCTCGGTGAGCTTGCCCTTGCTCCCAAGTTTCTTAAAGACCGCATTCAGTTTTTCGGATAATGTTTCAAACATCGCTTCGTCCCAAACTAGACCAATTGTAATCGGCAGCGGTTCACTAATCAAGGTATTGTAATCTTTTTCAACCCCCTTTATCCCCAGTCTTGGGGGAACTAAAAAAGAATAGGGGGCACCTGTTCTAGAAAAAAGAGGGATACTTCTAAGACCCCGGCAAGGAATCTCTTTGTCGAGGTATAAGACGATGTAAGGGTTATGATAGAATAGGGACACACAAAAACGGAGAATGTCGATGGCGAAGTTAACCTTCTATGGCGGTGTCGGTGAGATCGGCGGCAACAAGATACTGGTCGAGGCGGATGGCAAGCGCATCTGGCTCGATTTCGGCATGAGCTTCAAGCAAGCAGACCTGTATTTCGACGATTTCCTACAGCCGAAGAGATACAACGGCGTAATGGATTTCCTGGAGATGGGCCTCCTTCCCGTGCTGCCCGATATGGGCGGGTTCTATCGCCAGGACTATCTATCCCATGCCGATATGAATGTCGAGGCGAAGGCCGCTTACGATGCGGTCTTCCTCAGCCATGCTCACGCCGACCACGTTTCGTACATCCATTTCATACGCAACGATATCCCCATCTATGCCATGGACGTGACGAAGCGGATACTGGCGTCGATGGAGGAGACATCAAGCGGCAGCTTCAACGAGTTCACTATTTTCAAAGAGGCATTCAAAACAAAGGTATCATCGAAGCCGGGAGCCGGCATTGTTCGAGTCGGCGGCAAAGAGGCTAATGAGGCGAAGGTGCAGCGGAGTTTCACCGGCCTTGCCTCGGGCGCAAAAGTCGCTCTCGGCGATCTGGTTGTGGAGGCGGTGTCGGTCAACCATTCTATACCCGGTGCCTGCGGCTACTTGATCCACACCCCTCGCGGCGTCATCGCGTATACCGGCGACCTGCGTTTCCACGGATATGCGGGTGATCTTACGGAGGCGTTCGTGAAACGGGCCGCCGCGTGCGAGCCCATCGCCCTCATCTGCGAAGGGACACGCATCGATCAGAAGGAAGGCCTCACAGAGCAGGACGTGCAGGAAAAAGTCGCTGCAGTGGTACGAAAGACGAATAACCTTGTCATCGCTAACTACCCGTGGAAGGATATCGAGCGGCTGCGCAGCTTTTATGAGGCCGCCAGGGCCACCGGCCGCAAGCTGGCGCTGAACTTGAAGCAGGCATATTTGCTCAAACAACTGGAGGGGTGCAATGTTGGGGCGCCGTCTCTCGATGACGGCAATATCGTCATTTACATCGATAGAAAAGGCTGGGGTCTGATAACCAAACCGAACCGCGCCGCTTACCCGGATTCCATTGTTAAACAAGACTACGCCACATGGGAGAGGGAATTCCTCGACCGCGCTAACTGCGTGACCTGCGATGACATACATCGCAACCAAAGCGATTTTATCGTGCGGGTGGATTTCTTCGACCTTACGGATCTGATCAATATTCGGCCGGACGCGGGATCGAGCTACCTCTGGTCGAGGACCGAGCCCTTCGACGACGAGGGCGAGATTGAGCAGGGCAAGGTTACGAGATGGCTTGAGCACTTCGGACTGATGCCATATGAGAAGGCGCATGTCTCCGGCCACGCCTCCGGCGTTGAGATAAAACGTTTGATAAAGGAGATAAATCCGAAGGCGCTGTTCCCAGTGCATACAGAGAAACCCGAGCTTTTCTGTGAGCTCAAAGGCATGGATATAGTTATTCCCGAAAAAGGCAGGGAATATCAGATATGATCCCGATTAAATTATCGCTGCGCAATTTCATGTGTTACAGAGAGGCGTCCCTATCTTTCGATGGCATCCATGTTGCCTGCCTGTGCGGCGATAACGGCAATGGCAAGTCGGCGCTCCTCGATGCGATGACGTGGGCGCTCTGGGGCAAGTCGCGGGCGAAGACCGATGATGAGCTGATACATCTCGGCATGACGGACATGGAGGTTGAGTTCGAGTTCGCCGTCGGCAGGGAACGCTACCGGGTGATACGCAAACGTTCCAAGGCGAAATCGCGGCGCGCCGGGCAGTCAGTCCTTGATTTCCAGGTCGCTGCAAGTGACGGCTTCCGCTCGATATCGGGTAATGCTATACGTGAAACGGAGCACAAGATAATCGATACCCTGCGTATGGATTACGATACTTTTATTAACAGCGCCTATTTGGTGCAGGGACGCGCCGATGAGTTCAGCAAGAAAGAACCGGGCAAGCGCAAGCAGGTGCTTGCCGATATACTGGGGCTTTCGCGCTACGATGAGCTCGAGTCTCGGGCCAGGGAACAGGCCAGGCTGAAGGAACGCGAGGCCAGGGACACGGAGATCGCCATCACGCAGATGGACAGTGAGGTTGCTGAGAAGGGAACGTATGAAGCCGGGCTTCGCAGTGCCAGCGATTATGTTGCGCAGATGGAGAAGGAATGGCAGAAACTTCAGGATGCCGTGCGGGTTTTGCAGGAGCGCAAGCAAAGCCTGGATTTAAAGCAGAAACAGCAGACGGATATCGAGAAGCGCATCAAGCAGGCACAGAGCGCTATCAGCTCATTCGACGCTCGTGTTCAGGAGCATCGCAAGCGGATTGAAAAATATGAGTCGCTGGTTGCGGCGTACGCTGATGTGTCGGCAAAGGTCAAGTCACACATCGAAGAGCTTGCTTTACAAGAGGATGATTTGGAGAAGAAGAGGGCTCAGTTTCAGGAGATGTCCAATCGAGCGCACTCTCTAACAACTGAAAATGCAAAGCTGAAGGAAGAGATGGAGGATCTGCGCAAGAAAGTCGACATGCTGTCGTCCGGGGAGGCCGAGTGCCCTCTCTGCGGCACTGAGCTCGGGGTCGGGGGGCGCACCAAGATAATGGAGAACTATGAGAAGCAGGGGGTGGAGAAGAAGGAGCTTTTCCGTGTCAACGAGGGGGAAAGGAACCGTATCGAGGCGGTAGCCAAGTCACTCAAAACTGAGATCAGCAGTATTGATCGAGCGGTGCGTGAGGGCAGGGAGCTGTGGGCCCGGCGTGCCGAGTCGCTCGACAGGGATTATAAAGAAGCGCAAAAGTCGTTACCGGATGAATGTGATGCTTTAAAGAAGGCGGAGGGCGAAATGCAACAGTGGCTGGAGACGCTTGATGCCGAGGTAAAGGATCTCGAATCTCAGAAAGCTGAGCTGGTCGGTATGCCGGAGGTGGAAGCCAAACTGGCTGCGGCAAAGAAAGAGTTGAACGACGTCGCCCGCGGGCTGGAGCAGGGACGGCAGCAGATGGGATCGGTAAAGGAAAAGATTGACCGTTGCGCCAATCTTGAACGCACTCGCGCTGAAAAGTCTGCACTGAAAGAGGCGGTTATAAAAGAGCTAAAGATATACGAAGAGTTGGCATTGGCCTTCGGCAAGAAAGGCATACAGGCCATGCTCATAGAAAATGCCCTGCCCGAGCTGGAGGAGGAGGCCAACAGCCTTCTGTCGCGCATGACGGATAACCGCATGAGCGTGAAGATAGAATCGCAGCGGGCGTTGAAGAGCAAGGAGGGCGAGGCGGAGACGCTTGATATCAATATCGGCGATGAACTGGGTACGCGCCGCTACGAGATGTACAGCGGCGGAGAGGCCTTCCGCATAGACTTCGCCCTGCGTATAGCCCTGTCGAAGCTGCTGGCACGGCGTGCGGGAGCACCGCTGCCAACGCTTATCATCGATGAAGGCTTCGGCTCGCAGGATGCCAGCGGGCGCGAACGGCTGGTGGAGGCCATCAACTCTATCCAGGACGATTTTGAGAAGATTCTGGTTATAACTCATATCGATGAGATGAAGGAATATTTCCCCATGCGTATAGAGGTAACCAAGGGTTCAGATGGCTCGAAGGTACAGGTGATTTGAGAGGTTGACAGACGGCGGCGCTTGGGTTTTAATTAGGCATAATAAAAATCAAAGAAGTATATAATAAATATTCTACTTGATTCCTAAGAGGGAAAACTGAGATGGAGACAGAGGCAACAGTAAAAAAGACACAGTCGGTGACGGTAGCGTTTATCGCGGTAAAGGGATCGTTGTCTCTGATAAACACGGCTTTCGGTACGTTATATACCTTTGTAGCCGAGTCGGGTTTCATCCCGGCAGTTCCTCCGTCGAGGGTTTATTTCAATGTTCCGGGTCAGGTGCCTGATAAGGAGTTGAAGTGGGAGTTGCGGGTGCCGATAGTCGGTATCTGCGACGCATCAGGGCCGGACGGAAAGGGGTTGGGGTTCCGATTATTGGAAACAACTACTGTTGCCGCTATTGTTCACAGGGGGCCTTTCTCTACCATTGGCGAAACATATGATAAGCTTAAATCTTGGATTGCTGAGAAGGGATATAAGATAGCCGGACCGTGCGAGGAAGTATACCTTACCGAGCCGGGCAACACACCGCCGGTAGAACTTATGACAGAGATTAGATTACCGGTAAGCAAGAAATAGTTGTGTAATAAATCCTCCTACTCCGTTGAATAGGAATAGCCAGCGTTATTTCCCTCTTATTTTCTCCAAAGCATATTCGGCCGTCTTGCAGACCCACGCGTCCTCGTGTTTCAGACACTCGGTTAACGCCGGGATGGCGTCGCAAGCAGCGGTTCCGATAGCGCCCAGCGCCTTGGCGGCGCCGCCGCGTAGGAAGATATCCTCGCTGGCAAGCGACTCGATAAGGGCTGGCACTGATTCAGGATCGGCGGCCTGTTCCAGGTAAACCACCGCCCAGTAGCGCGCTTCAGGGTCCTGATGACCAAGCTGCCTGATGTATATCTGTAGTTCTTCCTTGCTCAACTTCTATCCTCGATTCCTGCTCTATTATACTTTGACTTGGCGGCGCTTTTCGATAGTATATTCGCCAGATATTGGCCGGTATATGACTTTTTCACTTTGATTATCTCCTCCGGCGTGCCGGTGGCGATGACGTAGCCGCCCTTGTCGCCGGCGCCGGGCCCCAGGTCGATGATCCAGTCGGCATTTTTAATCATATCAAGGTGGTGCTCGATAAGCACTACCGTGTTGCCGGCGTCGGCCAGCCGCTGAAGCACCTGCAGCAGCGCCGCCGCGTCCTCGAAGGAAAGGCCGGTGGTCGGCTCGTCGAGGATGTAAAGCGTTCTGCCCGTCGAACGCTTTGACAGCTCGGAGGAGAGCTTGACCCTCTGCGCCTCCCCGCCCGACAATGTCGTCGCCGGCTGGCCCAGCCTGATGTAGCCCAGGCCCACGTCGTTCAGCGTCACCAGCTTGTTCTTAAGCTTGGGGATGTTCTCGAAGAAGGATAGCGCCTCGGCCACGGTCATGTCCAGCACCTCGGCGATGTTCTTGCCTTTGAAATAAACCTCCAGCGCCTCGCGGTTATAGCGTTTGCCGCGGCAAACCTCGCACGGCACGGTGACATCGGGCAGGAACTGCATCTCAATATGTATGTAGCCGTCGCCCTGGCAGGCCTCGCAGCGCCCGCCCTTGACGTTGAACGAGAAGCGCCCGGCCTTGTACCCGCGCGCCCGCGCTTCGGGGACAGTGGCGAAAAGCTCGCGGATGGGGGTGAAGATGCCGGTGTAGGTGGCCGGGTTCGAGCGCGGCGTGCGTCCGATGGGCGACTGGTCGATGTTCACCACCTTGTCGATATGTTCCAGCCCGTCGATGCCGTCGCAGTCCCCCGGGCGCTCCTTGGCCCTGTAGAAAAGCTGCGCCAGTTTCTTATGGAGGATATCGCCGATGAGCGTGCTCTTGCCCGATCCAGATACCCCCGTGATACATACCAGCTTGCCCAGCGGTATTCTCACGTCGATGTTCTTGAGGTTGTTCTGGCGCGCCCCGCGTATGACGATCTCTTTGCCCGATCCCGTCCGGTGTTCTTTATCCAGTGGGATTGTCTTGCGCCCGCTGAGGTAGTTGCCCGTGCTCGAAGCCGTGCAGGCCGTTATGTCGTCGAGCGTTCCGGTGACCACGATCTCCCCGCCGTGCTCGCCGGCGCCGGGTCCCATGTCGATTATGAAATCGGCGGCGCGCATCATGGCCTCGTCGTGCTCGACCACGATGA
>Ga0172380_10009083_pt1 | contig 10673 bp, 9 predicted proteins | sample Leawe162metaG_FD_119747 | JGI IMG/M metagenome (GOLD analysis project Ga0172380, IMG submission 119747) | Leachate microbial communities from a municipal landfill in Southern Ontario, Canada - Leachate well 162 metaG | ecosystem: Engineered > Solid waste > Landfill > Unclassified | place...
AAATTTAGTGGTTACAATAATAAGTCGTGGAATCGAATCTGCTAGTAATGCCTTTAGTTCAGATTCATTACTAGCATATCCTATCTTTGATAATTTTATAAGTTTACCCGTAGAGCCATCAAATGACGAAAGAACATTATCAGTTTTCGTAATATCAAACATATTAGTTAATCCTGTAATCAAATTATAATTATATGTATCACCACTAATTCTATCTATTTTTTCACTATACCAATTAATACCATCAACGTTTTCCCATTCAATACCAGTATTTAAGTCTGTATATAATGTTACACCAGTTGATGTGTGTGTTGGTGTACCAAAACCGCTTTGTTTTATAACACCAATAGATGTAAGAGTTCTTATTCTTGTTCCCATGTCAATAATTTATATTTATTGTATATATTAATATTTTAATATGATTTTGTAAAGAATATTGGTTTGTATAAAATTTTTACAAAATAATTTCGAAAACAATTATTTTCTATGTTTTTTGATTCATTTTGTTTAATATATAAACATAAAAAAATATATGAAAATACTTAATAAAGAAATTGTTTCTGAAATAATTAAAAAAATAGAAAATAAAGAACAATTATCAAGATTTGATAAAATTGAATTTCAAAATATAAAAGGTACAAGAAAGGCTAATATATTATATTCATATAATGAAGAAGAAATAATAGAATATTCGAAATGTTATAATGATGTTTGTTATTTTGCTGAAAAATATTGTAAAATTATGATTGATGATGGTTCAACAAATAATATAAATTTGAGAGATTATCAAACAAATATATTAAATAAATATTCATCAAATAGATTTTTTATTAATTTAATATGTAGACAAATGGGTATTGATGTTATAAATGCAATATATTTTTTACATAAAATGTTATTTGGTATTAATATTAACATAGGTATAATATCACATAAAAGTATGAGTAGTATATCTATATTAGATAAGATTAAAAATGTTTATAAAAATTTACCATTTTTTTTGAAAAAAGGTATTGTTGCATGGAATAATAAAAACATAATTTTTGAAAATGGTTCATTAATAGATATTATAACATTTTATAATAAAGGTTTATCGATTGATAAAAACTATGATATAATTTTATTGAATGAATTTTCTAAAATTAAAGATCAAGAATATTTATATAAATTGATTTTCCCAACAATTTCATCTATATCAAATTCCCAATTATTTATAAAATCTGGACCAAATGGTAATTGTTTTTTTAATAAATTAGTAGAAGAAACTGAAGATGGTCATCCAAATAGAAATGTGTTTAATATATTACGAACTTATTGGTGGCAAGTAAAAGGTAGAGATGATAAGTGGAAACAAGATGAAATTAAAAAATTAGGTTCAGAAGAATTGTTTATGGAAGAATATGGTTTATATTTTATTATAAAAAGATAAAAAATAACTTTTTTAAAATTTAATATATAATATATTGAAGAAAAAAGAAACTACTTATTATGCCAGAAAAAATGACGAAAAAAATATTCATTGATAGATCTAATGAAATACATAATAAATATTATGATTATACATTGGTAGAATATAAAAATGCTTGTACTAAAATAAAAATAATATGTCCAGAACATGGTGTATTTGAACAACAACCTTATTCACATTTAAATGGTTATGGTTGTAAAAAATGTAATTGTAATAGAAATAAAACAGAAGATTTAATCTATAAATTTAATAAAAAATACAATAATAAATTCGACTATTCATTAGTAGAATATAAAAACACATATACACCGATAAAAATAATATGTCCAGAACATGGTTTATTTGAACAATTTGTGCAATCACACTTAAAATATGGTTGTGATAAATGTAATAGGCAAGACAATTTTATAAAAAAATCAAAAGAAAAACATAATAATAAATATAATTATTCATTAGTACAATATGTAGATAAATATAAAAAAGTTAAAATAATATGCCCAGTTCATGGCGTATTCGAACAAACACCAATACATCATTTAAGAGGTAATAGTTGTAAAAAATGTGCAGATGATAGAAAACGATATACCACAAAAGAATTTGTAGAAGAATCAACAGAAATACATGGTAATAAATATGATTATTCATTAGTTGAATATACTGGTTCTCATTCAAAAGTAAAAATAATATGTCCAAATCATGGTGTTTTTGAACAAAAAGCATGTTCACACATTAATAATAAAAATGGTTGTCCAATTTGTGGTGGAAAAATAAAAAATTATGAAAATTTAATAACAAAATATAATGAAATACATAATAATAAATATGAATATGAAAACTTTGAATATATTGATTATTATGGTGAAATAAATATAAAATGTTCTATACATGGTTGGTATAAACAAAAAATATCATCACATTTAATTGGTTGCGGTTGTTTAATATGTGGTTTGAAAATAAAATCTACAGAAGATTTTATAAAAGAATCTACAAATATACATAACAATAAATATGATTATTCATTAGTAGAATATATTAATAATAAGACAAAATTAAAAATAATATGTCCAATTCATGGTATTTTTGAACAAACACCATCTGGGCACAGATATAATGGATGTCCAAATTGTAATGAAAGTAAAGGTGAAAGAGAAATATCAATATTACTACATAAAAAAGAAATACTATTTATTAGACAAAAAACATTTCATGATTGTAAAAATACACAAGTGTTACAATTTGATTTTTATTTGCCTGAATATAATACTTGTATAGAATTTGATGGTATTCAACATTTTAAAATGGTTGAATATTTTGGTGGCGAAAAAGAATATGTAAATAGATTATTAAGAGATAAAATAAAAACAGAATATTGTAAAGATAAAAATATAAAATTATTAAGAATTAGATATGATGACAATATAGAAGAAATGATAAATGATTTCTTATTTTGACGATTGATTTTTTATATATAATAAAAAATATAAATTATTAATATGGCAACACCACTTTATCGAAATATGAAAGCCAAGGGAAGTACATTTTATTCGTTCCCAAGTTCTGGAAACGATATGAATAATGACTTTCAGAATGATAGTTATAAATTAAGATTTTCTAAATTTATTTTATTAAATATACCTGAACAAGAAATACCATCTGTACCAAATACTGATGATCAAACAAAAGGTATATTAAATTTCAATAAAAGTATGAATGGTCAAAGATTTTATAATTTTCAACCAGATGGTATATTACCAACAGATTTTGGTAGTCAATTAGTAGAATCTCTTAGAAATTATGTAGCAAATTCTGATGAGACTCTTCATCAAAGTAGAATAAATGTAAATACTGATTTTTATAATGTAAATGAAAAAACAACACCGACAGAAATGATTTTTTGGAAATGGTGTAGAAAAATGAATTTATTAGATTTAGAACCAGCATTACATAAAATTGATTGGGATAAAAATCTTCCTGATTTTGACAATAATAATGGTACAGATAATAATTTCTTTCAAAAATATTTATGGAAAGAAAGAGATGTTAATTATTATTCAGCTACTTTATTTCAAGGACAAGGAAATATACCAACTATAACAATAGACACACAAGCAAAATTCAAAGTTGGTGATACTATAATATTAAGTGGTGATACTGGTTCAGAATTAAGTGCAAATACATCATATAGTATTACATATGTTGATATATCTGGATCAACTACAACATTGAAATTAGATGGTATAATGACAAGTGGTACATATAATATTACAGTATATTTGAAATATAATAAATTGATACAATATATTGGTGAAATACAAGCAGTTAGTAAAGTTCAAACATCAAAACAAAATTATACTGAAATAACTGCACAAATACCTCATCAAGCAGGACAAACACCAACTGTGTTATTTGATATCGAATCTAATTTGAATTATTATCCTGGATTAGAAATGCCAATATTACCAGTAGAACAACAAGAAGAAATAGTTGGTGCTGAAAATATGAATTCACCAATAAGATTAAATCCATCTGAATATCCAGGTTCATTTTATGGTTATTTTGATACTGAAGATAAAACATATAAATGTTCAAATGGTGACAAATTAAGATATAAAGGTGCATATTATGGTGTTTTATTGAATAATAACATAGGTGTTGATAATGAAAATTATTTCCAAAATCTTGAAGAATTTGATTCATCTAATATAGACGGTTTGAAATTAGATTTTGATAGAGATCATTATCTTAAAATGAATTTACCAGGAAATACAATTAGTAATTTTGATGAATTTAATTCAACTAGTTTTGACAATGTTGCACCAAAAGATTTTAATTTCAATGCAATACTTTGGTATTATGATATAGATGATGGTTCTGGTGAAATTATATCTAATTTATATGGTGTTGAATTTTTAAATAATCCAAATGATGATGATGATGATTGTGATACTGATTATAATTTAATAACAACTTATAAAAAATTAGTTTCAAATGGTGCACAAGATGGTTTATCATACATTTTCAATTTGAATGTAAATTATAATATAGATAATGATGCATTACCAATGTCATATGATCCAACAACAGTTTATAATCAATTCGGATTTGATATGTATCAAAATATATTACAATCAAATGCAAAATTGCAAGATAATTTTATATCTATTATAAGTGGTTTCACTAATATGAATGAAGAACTGTTCAAAGTTAAATCAATGGTTTATTCACAAACTGATATAAATACTATAAAATCACAAATTAGTAATTTGAATAATTTATTACAATTATATAGTACATTTCAATTTGTTAATTCTAGTACAGCATTAATAAATACTAATTATAATGGTGCATATCCTACATTACAAGTAGATGTAATAAATACTAAATATGATTCTATAACAAATGTGAATATATCAGATGTATTCAATTATAATGGTACAAATTCTGGTAATAGTTATATTGTTTCTGTACCAACAACAAATCAATTATTATTAAATATTTATAATAATAATAATGATATTGAAGGTACAGCAAATATATTATTGAATAGTGATTTATATCCATACCAATCAATGGATATTTATATAAAACCAAATATGTCTGAATCTAAACAAAAAATTAATTTAAATATAAGATTCAATAATGGTTCAACAACAACTGAAACTAATTTGATTTCTAATTTAGATTTACCAACAGATTTATCAGTTTATAATGCATTAAATGTAGAAAATTCTGTATATAATAATGCATATTTTACAAATGATTCTTTAAGTTTAATTGCATCAAAAAATATAATAACTGGAACAACATTAACACAATTAAATGTTAAAGATGATGTATTTACGATTGGTGATTATGTTTATATAGATAATTTTTATTTTACTAATGGTTCACTTGTATATGATTATTCTGGTGTATATCAAATATCATCATCAACAGCTATATATTCAAATGATTTATCTGGTGTCATAAATATGACAGGTAATACAATATCTTCTGGTAACACAATTATGAATAGTGTATTAAGTGGTGATATAACAGGTAATACAACAATAACAGGTGATTATAATAATGATGGAAATACAATAATAAATGGTAACACAACAATAAATGGTACATCATTAAATTATACATCTATAATATTATCTATACAATTGAATACGAATGGTTTAACATTAAGAAGTAATCCAAAAATATCATATTATAAAGGATATAAAATAAATATATTAAGAGTATCAAATCTTAACTCATCATCAATAACAGATAGATATAAAATTACAAAAGAATTAATATGAATATAACAATAGAAGAAATAAATAATTCTATAAAAGATATATTTAAGGAAGCTGAAATATTATCATCTAATAGTGTTTATGAAAAAATAGAAGGAACAGATAATTTGAAATTAGTGATATTTTTCAATAAGATGTTTGAAGAAAAATCATCAGTTTTATATACAAAAATAATATTTATTGTAAATAAAGAAAAAACACAATTAGTTGAAAATTCATTTTCATATTTATATGATATAAATTGTATATATCAAAAAATGAATTTTGTAGATATAAATGATTTTGAAAAAAAGATAAGAAATATTTTTGATAAAAAGAAGTTTGGTAGAAATTTAACGATATTATCAGAATTTGTTGAAAAACCAGCATTTCTAATAAATAACTGGTTTCAAAAAAATGATATTACAGAATATAGTATATTTAATGTTAAATATGGTCCAAAAATGTATATAATGCCTTGTAAATCATTATTTTTTTCATTTAATATAAACATTGATAATACAACTGATATTGAATTTATAATAAGAAAAGAAGATAAATTGAAATTTAGTTTTTCTTTTAAGATTTATGACAAAACAATTACTGTTGAAAAAAATGATTTAGATGATCTTATTGAAACAATTGGTAATACACTTAAAAATAATTTATAATAAATGGCAAAAATTTTTAATTTTATAGAAGTTAAATATGATGAATTAACTACTCAAATAAATACTTGGTTACAAGGTTTATATGGTAAATCATCTATTAATTATGGTCCTGCATCACCATATGGTCAGGTTGTTGAAGTACAAAAAGAATTATTTCAACATAATATAGTATATCTTAAAAATGCAGTAAATCAAATAGATATTGAAAATTCCACAAATGAAAAGGTTATAAAAAATATTGCAAAAATTGCTGGATTAAAGGTTACAAGAAAAATATCAGCAACTGGAACACTTAAATTCAAATTGAAACCAGGAATAAATATAGAAGATGATATTAAAGATTCTGCTGTTATTATAAAAGATAATACAATATTGAAAAATAAGACTAATAATTTAGAATATAGTATAAAATTAGGTACAACAAAAGCAATATATACATTAATTCAAGGTTCACAATTTTTTATACCTATCATACAAGGTAGATTTGAAACACAAAAATTTACTGGTAATGGTATGTTTAATCAAACTGTACGAGTTAGTGTTTCAAATAATGCATCTATTGAAAATTTTAATTATACTATAAAATATAATGGTATAGTTTTATCAATAAAAGAACATCAATATGATATGTTGAAAGATGAATTGGCTTGTTATACCAAAACAGGTTTCAATGGTGGATTAGATATATATTTTGGTAATGGTAATTTTGGTTTTATACCATCAAAAGGTTCTCTTATAGAAGTAACATATTTATTATCAAATGGTACACAAGGTGATATATTAAGTCCTATTGACAATGATTGGAAAGCTATTGGTGATATTACAGATAGTAAAGGTAATATATTAACAATAGAAAAATTATTTGATATTAGTGTCGAAACTGATATTAATTTTTCATCTGATTCTGAAACAACAACATCAATAAAAGCAACAATACCATATGTATCTAGAAATTTTGTTTTAGCAACACCAGATCAATTTATATTTCATTTAAAACGTCTAAATATGTTTTCTAAAGTAAATGCATTCAATACATTAGAAGATAATGATTTTTCTGTTTCTGATACAGCTGTTGAAGATGCCGTTAAAAAATTGAAATTGTCAGTAAATAAAAATGAATCGGTAGATAATGTTAATGTGAAATTAAATAATTTTCTAGATATTTATTCTAAATATAAAACTAATCTTAATGATAATCAAATTTTTTTATATTTGATACCAAGTATACAAAAATATTTTAATGATTCGACAGTAAATTATTTCAATATAGAATTAGATGCATTTTATTTGAGTAAAGATGAAGAAGATAAAATAATAAGTTACCTAAGACAAATTGGTACTATGTCATTAACTACAAATGTTAAGATAGTTCAACCTAAAATAACAAAATATGTTATGCATATATACATTAGAAAATATAGTAATGCATTAGAAGATAATATAAAAAATGATGTTATACAAGCGATATCTGATTATTTATTGAAAAATTCTAGATATGATAGATTACCAAGAGCTGAGTTTATAAAAATAGTTAAAAATGTTACTGGTGTTGATTCTGCAACTGTTAATTTTATTTCAAAATCTAATGAAGATTATTATAGAGAAACAAGTTCTACTATTGTAAATAATAATACATTGATTGGTTTAGATCCAGTTTATGGTGATATTGTTATAGGAAAAGATGAATTAGCCATTATTAGAGGTGGATGGAGATCAAGAGATAATATATGGTATAATGAATCACCGAGTGATGTTGGATTAAATTCTATAAATATACATTTCAATGGTGTGACACAAAAATAATTTTTGAATATGTTAGAAAAAGAAAGAGAAATAAAAGAAATATTTGATTTAGAACATTTCAATGATGATAAATTTGAAGGTTTTGATTATGAAACAAATTTATATAAAAAAATAATGAGTCCATTAATATTCAATAATGATAATATGAATACTTTTTTAATGAAATTACAAAAAGGTAGTATATGGATGATAGATTCTGTTTCAGTTGTTAGAAATATGTTTGATCACGCGGTCGATAAGTACTATCGTCATCCCAATTGATAATAACACAATCAAAGAAATTTCATATGAAAATATTAATATATAAAAATAAAAATTATGTTAATAACTAATAAGATTGAAATAAATGTACAAGGACCAAATATAAAATATTATATTGATAAAGGTTATAATAATATAAAAGTTGGTGATATTATTATAATTGATATAAAAGATTTACCAATTGGTTCACACACAAAAGTTGAAGTTATGTGTGATTGTTGTGGTATTATCAAAAATACATTTTACTTTACATATAATAAATATATTAAAGATAGTAATTATTTTTGTAATAAATGTAATATACAAATTAGAAATAAAACGAATTTAGAAAAATATGGAGTTGAATTTGTATTAAATAATTGTGATATAAAACAAAAATCTAATAAAACGAATTTAGAAAAATATAATAATATTATACCACAAAAAAGTGATATTTTCAAGAGAAAATGAGAAAATCAATTAAAGAAAAATATGATTGTGATTATATATTACAAAATAAAGAAATAAGAAATAAAATAAATGATACAAATATAAAAAAATATGGCAATAAATGTTGTTTATTGAATGTTAATATAAAAAATAAATCTAAACGAACAAATATAGAAAAATATGGATATGAACATAGTTTACAAAACGAACAAATATATGAAAAATGTAAAATAAAATCATCTATAACCAAGAAAAATAAAATCATACAAAAATATAACATATTAAAAATAGATTATGATAAAAATGAATTTTTATGTAAATGTGATATATGTAATAATGATTATATTATATCGCCACACAATTTTTATCAAAGAATAAAATATAACACATTTTCTTGCACTATTTGTAATAGTATCGATTTTAGTATTTCTGGTTTAGAAAAACTTTTAATTAATTTCATTAAAGAAAATTATACTGACAAAATATTATTAAATGATAGAAAAGTTTTGAGAGGAAAAGAATTAGATATTTATTTACCAGAATTAAAATTGGCATTTGAATTCAATGGTTTATATTGACATAGTGATGTTTATAAAGATAATAATTATCATAAAATGAAATCTGATATGTGTGAAGAAAAAGGTATTCAGTTAATTCATATTTGGGAAGATGATTGGTTATATAAACAGGAAATTATTAAATCGTTAATATTGAATAAAATTAAAAAAAATAATATAGTTGATATTAATGAATGCCAAATAAGGAATATTTCAAATAAAGAAGATATCGATTCATTTTTATGTGATAATAATATAAATTTATATAAAAATGACAAATATTATATAGGAATATTTAATAACAATATTTTAATAAAAATAATAATATTAAATTCTAAATATGACATAATTAATATTTGTGATAAATTATATATTAATACAAATAATAATAATATTATTTATGAATATATTAAAGATGAATTTAATATTAAAAAAATAAATTTAATAATTGATAGAAGTTATTCAAATTTAGAGTCTTATGAAAAAGATGGATTTTTATTTTCCAAAGAAATAAAACCAAAAATAAAAAATATAGATAAAAAATATAGAAAAACGAAAAATAAAATATATAATGCTGGTTATTTTATATTAACTAAACTATTTTCTGACTTTGATATATAAATATATATTGAAAACATAATTGTATATATAATGAGTGAAGATAAAAACCAAAAAGTAAATCTATATGGAAAAGTAGCAAAATTTCCAAAAAATACAAAAGCAAAATCAGCTTTTAATTTTTTAGAAAATATCGCTATACCAAAAAAACGATTATGGTATTTCATAATTGAAAAAGAAACAATTGAAAATGATAATAATGTCGAAGAACTTCAAGTTATTAAATATAATAATAAACAAGGTGTTGATTGTCTTAAATTCATAGAAGCATTAAAAACATATTATTCTAAAGATGAAGAACTTATAAAACATTTTGAAAATCTTAAAATTGATGGTAATGATAAATTTTCAACTATCAGAAATATACCAAATGTTGAAGTTAATGGTAAAAAATTGATAAATATATTATCAGAAGATATTATAAAACTTTTATATAAATAATTAAGGATTTGATGGTCCACTTGGTCCACTGGTGTAACCATAATCACTTGCATTAGACGAACCACCTGGGTAATTGTTTATTACAAGATCATTGCTCACTTTTGTCATTTTGAATTTCGTATAATCATTCATTTGTGCAGGATCACCAACACTTGAT
>Ga0172380_10009084_pt1 | contig 10671 bp, 8 predicted proteins | sample Leawe162metaG_FD_119747 | JGI IMG/M metagenome (GOLD analysis project Ga0172380, IMG submission 119747) | Leachate microbial communities from a municipal landfill in Southern Ontario, Canada - Leachate well 162 metaG | ecosystem: Engineered > Solid waste > Landfill > Unclassified | place...
AACCGGCACCGTACCGTTAACTGTAGCATTCACGGACGTCTCAACCGGAACTCCGACCGGATGGAACTGGTCGTTCGGAGACGATTCGCTCGTGAACGCGACAGTCCAGCACCCGGTTCACACGTATGCAAATGCAGGAGTCTACACAGTCTCGCTCAATGCCACCAATGCTGGTGGATCAGACACAACCACTCGTATGAATTACATCACGGTCACCGAACCGGCACCGGTAGCGAACTTCACCGGCACGCCGACAACCGGCACCGTGCCGTTAACGGTCGCATTCATGGATATCTCAACCGGAAACCCGACCGGATGGAACTGGTCATTTGGTGACGGTTCGCTTGTGAACGCGACTGAGCAGCACCCGGTACACACGTATGGCAGTGCGGGAGTATACACAGTCTCACTGAATACAACCAACGCCGGTGGATCAGACACAACCACCCGGACGAATTATATCACGGTCACCGAACCGGCACCGGTAGCGAACTTCAATGCAACACCGACAACCGGCACCGTGCCGTTAACTGTAGCATTCACGGACGTCTCAACCGGAAACCCGACCGGATGGAACTGGTCATTTGGTGATGGTTCGCTTGTGAACGCGACTGATCAGCACCCGGTGCACACATATGGCAGTGCAGGGGTTTACACAGTCTCGCTGAATGCAACCAATCCCGGTGGATCAGACACGACTACCCGGACGAATTACATCACGGTCACAGCAGGTCCTCCACCGACTGCAAGTTTCTCCACCAATACCACGACAATCAGAACCGGTGGAGCGGTTGGATTCGCAGATAACTCAACCGGGAATCCCGTGATGTGGAACTGGAGTTTTGGGGATGGAAACTGGTGCAACACAACAATTGCAGGACAGACCCCGGCACATACCTATGAAACGAAGGGGATCTATAATGCGTATCTGATCGTCTCGAACACAAATGGTGCGAACAGATCTGCTTCGCAGGCAATTGGTGTTTATGACAAGCCCGATGCATCCTTCATTATCTCTCCGAACCCGGTTTCAGTGAACGTCCCGGTCCAGTTTACCGACACCTCTGCCGGCAGCGTCACTACCTGGAACTGGACCTTTGGCGATGGATCGACATCCACGGAACAAAACCCGACGCATGCGTATCCCACGGCAGGCAACAAGACGGTAACACTCGCAGTTGGAAATCCATTCGAAACATCACCGGTAACGACAAATATCGTCATTGTCGTGACGACCGATGTCAGGATGTCCTCGGACTTTATCGCAGGAACAACAGCACCGAGGACTATTCAGTTCAATGACACTTCCGCTTCAGAGATGCATGCCTGGAACTGGAGCTTTGGTGACGGCACATATTCTGGCATCCGTAATCCAATACACACCTTCACGGAGAACGGCACATATCGTGTAATATTCAGCGCTAACAACAAGATCGAATTGAGAGGTACCGCAACCGCTGACCTGACCTTTGGTCTGGCACCGGTACCAGCCTTCACAACGAATGCCACACAGGTGTATGTAAACGAAGGAATTCTGTTTACCGATCAATCCCTGAACATGGTGAACTTCAGGATTGCCCCCAACTGGTCATGGAACTTTGGGGACGGCAGCCCTGTGGAATATAACCAGGGTCCAAAGACCCATGCCTACACCACAGCAGGGACCTATACTGCAAACCTGACGGTGTTCAATGAAGTGGGTGGCCCGGTATCGAAGATCCAGCGCATCCTCGTCAATGCGAAACAAGACATTTCCCTGGAGATACCCAATGTCAATGTCAGTGGAGGAAATATAACCATCAACCAGACTCAATGGTCAGGTGGAAACTTCTCGTTTACCAATACATCTCTCACCCTGTATAACCTGACACAATTCAATAAGGTGGTCATTACCGGCACGGTATACAATATCAGTGGAAACCTGACAGTCAACCAAACAACAAATGTCGCACTCTTCACAAATCCCGTGAACAGTACCATGCTCCGGGGAAATGTCACAACATCCCTTGTTGTGAACATGAGTACCTTCGACGGGACAGGTATGATTGACGTTGTATTCGGTGGAAATGATGACGCACTTACCACGGTTTATAATGAGACGCTTGGCACCAATACGTTAAGAGATGTCTTCGTTGTTCTCAACATCACGACCGTTGGTATGCCGACCGTTACGAGTTCCATCATCAACATCAGCGTCCCTTATGAATGGAGTCTGGTTTACCCGTCAACAACAGCCGGAAACAACCAAAACTTCACACAAATATTAGCCATCCATAATGGGGTTCCCTCTTTACTTCCCACGACGTATGGAGGGGATTACTGGAAAGACGGTATTCATTATGCATTCTATACTGCGGTCGGTCCGGGTTTCTCAACATTTGGTCTCGTTGGAGCCAGCAGTTCAGCAAGTCCGCCAGGTCCCAGTCCCGGTCCGGGCGGCGGTGGGGGCGGAGGGGGTGGAGGTAGTGGGACCTTTACCGGGATGACCGTAACATACGGTACACCGGCACAACCTGCACCTGCCGAAGCAGCGGTCACCAAAATCACCCTGATTACGGGAACCGGTATCGCTGAGAGCGGCCCGGTCTTTGCAGACCTTGCAGGACTGGAAGGCATACGCGCTGCATGGTCAGCAGATATCGCCCGGCAGCCGGATGCGAACGCTACTATCATCACGTCAATTATCCAGAAACCGGGTGTAGCGGTACAGAACGCTTACCGGACCGCACTCCAGGCAACGAATCTCGATATCGCACAGATTGCCTACGTCATGCAGGTGACAAAGAATGGTGTACCAACCATTGGTGCAGCAACGATCTCCATGGATCTCCCCTTGAACTGGATCAATAACTATGGAGGTATAGATGCGATCCGCATTGTCCGGATGGGCGACGATGGCACAAACGAGGTGCTCACGACCACATTCTCGAATTATGACAGGGATACGGGATACCTGAACTTCAAAGCACCCTCCCCCAAAGGACTCTCCACCTTCGGACTCGTTGCAGTGAAGGCATATATACCCGGGGCAGTCACCCCGGCAACGACACCGGTTGTCACACCCACGGGTGAAGTCACACCCGTACAACCCGCCACAGGAGGACTGACCCCCATAACGATCATCGGTGCGGTGGTCATCATTCTCGTCCTTGTTGGAATCGGCATATACTTCTTCACGAGAAAACACGAGTGATTACGATAAAAAATTTCATAGCTGTGCTGTCCCTGGAACCAAGGAATACGACATACCCATAGCAGTGTTCATGGCGGGTCTGCCACAGGAACCCATGGATACAAGAGATCCATAGCAGTGTTCATGGCGGTTTGCCACAGGAACCCAGGAATACGACATATTCATAGCAGGCTCCGGGCAGATAACTCACCTCCTGGCAGAGTAAAAGCCCGTTTTTCCCTACCGGGTCACCTGTCATGAACAGCGGAAGGAAAAACATAAAAGATCTCCTGATAAACCATCAAACGATCAAATTTTATCACGGAAACGATCGCGTATGCTCATTACAACAGATGAAATTCCCCACACAAAAAGCCCGGAACAGAAGACCTCATGGCGATGTGCCGTCTGTGGTTTTCTCTTTGAAGGCGAAAAACCGCCCAAAGGCTGCCCGGTCTGCCACAGCCCGTCTTCGGAATTTATTCCCAATGGGGCAAGGGAACCCCTCCGGTATGACGGTGAAAAATTCGATGTCCTCGTAATCAACGGCAGTACCCACCGGGCGGGAAATTCCGGTTACATGGCGGATCTTGCCGAAGCAGTACTCCGGGAACGGGGCGTGAGTTACCGCAGGTACAATGTGAGCGAGTATGCCATCGATTACTGCTGGTGCTGTTATGCAGTCAGGGCTGAGTCCTGCTCGTACCCGTGCCGGAATAAAAACGACGATATGCCGGCGTTTCACGCGATGCTTGCCGCATCAAAGGCAGTCATTGTTGTATCCCCGATCAACTGGAATGGCATGTCGGCACGGCTCAAGGCGTTTCTTGACCGGACCACGTGTATGGAGAACCTGTTCCACCTCAACAAACCCGGGCTGACCGAAGGGAAGGTTGCAGGCATCCTCATCTGCGGTCACGAAGACGGCGCCATCAAAACCGCCATGGACATCTGGCTGAACTTCCAGCAGCTGGGGTACGTGCTCGCCCCGTTCGGTATCGCGTTCAGGACGCACGGATCGCAATTCAACAGCAGTACAGACCGGGAGTTCTTCCGGAACGATGAACTGATCGTCCGCCATACACGGGGCGTTGTGAACAATGTCATCGAGATGATGCAGCTAGGTATCGAGGAGAACGTGAAAGGGAAACTGGTGCCGGTCACGGAGTGAGTGTGGCAATCATGGCGGTGTTCTGCCCTGCTTTTTCCATAACCTCATGGGGCGTTAAGAACGTAAAAATGCCTGCACACAACGAACATGTTCCACTCGCGTAGAGCGACAGGATAATTTCGATGGAGCGCTGGTCATCCCCTATCGGGTTTATCCTTGCCGCAATTGGTGCTGCCGTCGGCATTGGCAACATCTGGCGGTTCTTTGCAGTACTCGGGCAGAATGGTGGCGGGGCATACCTGATCCCGTATTTTATCGCGGTCTTTGTCTTCGCGCTGCCGCTCATGATCCTCGAGATCGCCATGGGACGCCGGTTCCGGGGAACGGTCGTCAGTGCGTTCGGGGCGGTCCGACCGAAATTCCGGATCATCGGGTGGCTGATCTGTGCCATAGTCTTTCTGATCCTCAGTTATTACCTTGTCATCACGGGATGGACCATCGCGTATACGGTCTTTTCCGTCACGGGAGACCCGGTCACCTTCACCGGATTTACCGGATCGTACCAGCCGGTCATTTATGCAGTCCTTGCCGTCCTTGTAACGGGCATCATCGTCTCGATGGGCATCCGGCAGGGAATCGAGAAGGTGTCGATGATCCTGATCCCGGTCTGCATCATTGTCCTTGTCGTCATGGCGCTCTACAGCGTGACCCTCCCCGGATTTTCAGAGGGCATGCGGTTTTTATTCACCCCGGACTTCACGGTTCTTTTCCATGCGGAGATCTGGATCGCCGCGTTCGGGCAGGCGTTCTTCTCTCTCTCTGTCGGGGAAGGAATCCTCCTCACGTACGGTTCCTACATGGCAAAAGAGCAGGATATCCCGCGGGCGGCACTCATCATCACAGTCGCTGACCTGTGCGTCGCACTCCTTGCCGGTGCCGTGATCTTCCCGGTCGTCTTTTCGTACGGGCTGTCCCCGACCATCGGAGCCGAACTTGCGTTCACGACACTCCCGATCGCATTCTCCCGCATGCCATTGGGACAGGTCTTTGCGATTGCATTTTTTACCGTCCTCTTCTTTGCCGCGATCACGTCAGCGGTCTCGATGCTGGAAGTCTGCGTGGCGGCAGTGGACGAAGCGGTGGGATGGACACGAAAGAAGACAACCGCGATCCTCACCGGGCTTCTCCTGCTTGTCACGCTCGTTTCGGCGCCATGCAGTTGACGGTTACCGGTATCCCGGTGCTGGATGTCATGGACGATACTGTCGGAACACTCGGTCTTCACATCACCGCTGTCCTTGTCGCCGTTGCATTCACCTCGTTTTTGTCCCCGGACGCGTTCCATCGGGAACTCGGTGCGACAACACACCTGAACCAGACCGTTTTCTTTCTCTGCAAATACGTGATACCCGTTGCGCTCCTGTTGACCGTGGGTGTCGAACTCGCCACCGGGATACAGGTGCCGGGTACATCATATATTCCCGGCACCCGGTATATCGGTTCCGTCCTCCAGGCAGAAGGCGTTGCCCTGTTCGCGTTTTTGATCCTTATGGTGTGTGTTATCGCCGGAAGGGTGCGGAAATGAGGTGCGAAAGATCATTCGCATAAAAAAGATACCGGGATTTTTGTCCCGGTCGTTCAGGTCTCCTGCCCGGTCCTGAAGATGAGCATGGGTTTTTTTGTCCGACGGACAACCGCGAACGTAGTGCTGCCGAGCAAAAATGTTCGCAACCGGTCAGTGCCGTAGGCGCTCATCGCGATCAGGGATACATCGTCCTCTTCAGCTACCGAAAGGATCATCTCGGTCGGATCACCGACACGGACATGCGTGGTCACACCCACTCCGGCGCCGGAGAACTCCTTTTGTAATTCAAAGAGCCGGGCTTGTGCTTCGGTGACGGCAACGTCGATACCCTGTTGGGACTCAGCCCTGCTCACGACATGCAGGAGAACCACATTCTGGAGTCCCGGGATCGTTTTCACGAGTGCGAGCGCCTCTCCCGCCGGTTCGGAGAAATCCGTCGGGACCAGCACGTTTGAGAATAATGTCTGACCCGGTGCCAAAGAGGCATCCGTAACCTCACGCGCCGGGTCCCTGTGCAGGACGAGCACATCTGTTGTCCCGTGGCGGATCACCGAGGACGAGACGCTCCCCAAGAGCAGTTCCTGGATTGGGTTGATTCCCCGTGCACCAATGACGATAAGGGATACCTTTTCCTCCTCTGCAATGTCGAGGATCGCCTGCGAGACCGTGCCCTGCGTCACAGCATTGACGATCACATCTACATGGACGCGGACCACGAGACCCTGTTGTTCAAGAAACTCCTTTTTCTGTTCCATGAGCAACCTGGTGTTCTCGATGTGAAGCTGCCCGTCCGTCCACTCCAGCCGTTTCGGGCGACCGACATCCACGACATGCAATAGCACCACCTCAGAAATACCGGGTATTTCGCTCATGCGATCGAGGATCTGTTGTGAATCGGGTGAAAAATCCAGGGCAGCTAACACTTTTTCAAACATCTGCATCTCCTATTGAGTACTACCGCGTGAGGGTATTAAAACGATCACTATGGGACAGGGGGAGACCGGTATCCCGGAACTGCACAGGACCGGCACACCCGTCACCACCAGTCCTGGGAATCCCCGGAGAATCTTCATTCCCGTTCACTACACCCCGCAGACCCGGGTCCCAATCTCCACAGGAAGCATCCCATTGTGACAGAGATGGTTGAGGATCGCATCGGATCCCAGCGCGATCCCAAACGACCCGACAAGCGCCCCGACAAGGATCGCAAAAAAGACGAGCCGGGTATTCATACCCAGGAGTTTTCCCGCGATGGAACCCCGGATACCCCCGCTCCCGAAGACCGGCACCATCACCATTAAAAGGATGGCAAAGAACCCGATGCCGGCAAACCACCGGTGGGTGGTGATGAACTGCCGGGTTTTAGCAGTAAGATCCGCGAGCAGGGATCCGAGGAAGGGAATCCGGTACGCGAGATCGAAGTTCAACGCCATAAAGAGACAGGTCTCGACATCGATCATGACGATGGAGAGCGCCATGTACCACCACGGGATCCCAAGCGCGATCCCGATGGGGATGACCGTCTCTTTCCCCGCCGGGGGAAGGAGGTACGCGACGATGAGCCCGACCATGGTGATAAAGAGCATGGAGGGAAGCGTCGCTGCCATGATGCTCATGTGAATGATGACGACGAGGACCGGGATCCCCAGGGCGACTGCCCGGTAGGGGATACCCCGCGCCACGGGATCCTCAGTTTCGATATCCGTCATGCTGTTCTCAGGCGATCTATAGACCCGGAGGGGATTTATACCGCATGGATGCGGGTTGTGGCACGGCAAAAAGCCCGAACGAACGGGAGGGATTGATGTCGGACTGGTGGAACGGGAGAGGGATTGTGCGGCGCCGGTTCGACCGGGGGATCTGGGAGTGGGGGCGCATGACCCCCGGAGAGAGTGCCCGGTCTCCGTCGCCTTCCGCAAAACGTCCTGAACAGTCGCTGCCCGGAAAATCCCGGGCACCTCACTTCAGCTCTTCTTTTCGAGTTCGGCTTTCCGGAGCTCAAGTACTTTTAACCGGTTCTTCAGCTGGGTCATCTCTTTTTTTACCGCGCGGAGCTCTGTTGCCTTTTTTCTGTCGGCTACATAGTCTGCTCCCCGTTCCTCGGCGATGTACTGTTCCACCTGGCTTCGAAGCAGCCGCAAGAAGGGATTCCCCCAGACCTCTCCTTCACGATATTGGAGTTTGCCCGCCCGGATCCCCCGGACGATGAAGTCATAGTCTACCCCGTATTCCTTCTCCGCCGTCACGTTGCTGATCGTGCCCCCTTTCTTTGTCCACTCGCTCTGGTCTGTCAGAATAATTCCTCCGTCTCCGGCTGCCCGGTAGTCGTGCCCGCCTGAAACCCTCATGCAGGATCACAGGTATGTCCGGGTTTCTCCTCCCGGCACATATCGTTGTCGGTGGGTACGGGCATTCGTCCACCATCCGGCTCCACAGTCACCGGCACGAAGATGATTCGTGGGGGAGAGGTACGCCGGTTTTCATTTCACGTCGCCTGATCCTGCCGGGGAATCAGGGTTCACGGAGGGATGTTCAGGGGTGTCAGTCTCCGTCGCACGTACCGCTCCCGCACCGGGTTCCGCAGGGGTCTTCGCGGGTTTGGTCTTTTTTTGTTTCTCATCCCGGACCATCTGGGCGAAGGTCCGGACACTGCCGGTTGTTGTCTTCTTCATATGTTTGAGATACAGTTCCTCGATGTATTCAGGAAGCGGGGATTTCCACGGTTCATCCCGGGCATTCGCCAGTTTGCCAAACTTATGGGGGTTCAGACCCAGTTCCCGCGCCATCAGTACCTGTTCATCGGAGAGATGGAAGTGTCTCTGCGCATCAATCCACGGTTGGTATTTTGAGATAGGTTTCTTCTTTTTTGTCATGATACACTCCCGGCTCGCGACGCGAAACGGCTTGTGATGATGTCGGGGGATTGCAACCCCCTATTTTTCCCTTGGGACTGCGGCTTATGCATATTATTTTCCGCCGGTTGCAGCATGATTACCGTCAGCATTTTTGATACTTTACAAGGGGCGGGGCTCGTATCAGATCGTAAAACGCTCCAACTTCTTCTGGTAAATCCTCAATTTCCTTGAGGAAGAGAAATTCCCGCTGCAATTCCTGCAGTTCCCTTGTAACCGTTCCCTGAACAGACGTCCCCGCAAGACAGACCTCTTCACCCACTTTAAAGAGGGTGGGGAAATTTTCTTCATCGTTCAGTAGGTCTAATCGCCACAATATCAGTTCTTTCTCAAACCCTTTATTTCGGGTGACACAGGTTTTTAACAGTTCACAACAATTGCAGGTACGATACTTCATCTTACAAAGTGTGGTCCCGATCCTGTGAAGCACCGCATCCACATGCCGGAAATAGTTGCGGATTCTGTACACAACCTCCGGATGATCCGGCAGCGAATCCAGACCAAAGATAAAACGTCCGAGTACCCGGTTCAGGTGACGATCATCGTTCCACTCTTTGTCCATGTTCACGGTAACTTCAAATGATTCCGATAGGATCTCGATGATATAGTCAGTAACCGTTTTGGTAAATCCAATCTCATCAAGCCTTCTCAAGACTTCCCCTAAAGTAACACCACACCATAAAGCCCGGGCATCGCCCTCATACGTTTCCAGGTATACTGCCATCCGGTGCACCATCTCATGACTGTGGGCACTCGGATGCAGTCGCTCGTTTTCAGGCACGTGACCCCAGGTATCCGGAGGGATATTCGCAATCACCTGCCAGACCGTGTCAAAATTCGCACCGGTCCGTAAAAGAAATGCTTTGATCCGGGCAGTAACATGTTTGGGTTTCTCCCGCCTTGCCATAAGTGTAGTCAGAAGAAAGCGATTCGCCGCTTTTTTACTCATACAATAGATCCCCTTTTTACCGACGAGATCATCGATCCATTCCATCTCAGTCGGTTTTGAGAACGTGCGAGAGACCAGATTCCATTCTGACAGATGCATGGTCCAATGCGGCATAATAAAGTGTAACGAACGGATCAGTCCATCAAATTCTCCCGCTTTCAGGCAGATTTGGGCATAGGTATACCAGGTATCCCAGGAAGAGTCATCACAAAGGACCTTGTTCAGTTCGACAAGCGCGTTCTGGGGGTCGTCTTGTGCATTGAGGCATTCCGCCTTCACCAGATAAAAGATCCCCACTTCGTCTTTTGTGGGTTGCAGGGTGTTCAGGCAGGCACATGCCTGATCGTGCCAACCAAGAGCGTTTAAGGTCTTTGCCGCGTATATTGTTCCAATGTTTGAAGAGATATTTAAAAAACATGCGAGGGCAACGATAAATCTTTCCTGCTTGATATAAACCAGTCCCTGGCGTATCCAGACCGTCGGATCCTCTGGGTCTATGAGGACTGCCTTATGATAAAAGAAGGCGGCTGAGTCGAATAATTCAACCTCATTCAGCCGATCCGCGATCCGGAGATATGCCTTCATCCGGTCCTTGTTATTCAAACCCGGAACAATCGCTGATTCGCAGGCAGCCCGGGCTACGCTGATATCGGGCAGGGTGCCCGAATATTGCTGGATGTAATATTCGAATGTTATTGCGTTGAATTTTTTTAACTCGAACTGGGGGATTGCCCGCTTGAGAAGGTCTTCATCCACTAAAATAGGGCGCGGTTGATCGGTCATCACATTCCCTCGTGAAATTCACTCATACCTGATCTGTGTTCCCATTTTTTAATAGAATCGGATGGGTGGGGGTCTTCAGTGTGCCCGGGTTACTATTGTCTGTTCCGCCGGTTGCAGCATGATTGCCGTCAGCATTTCTGATTCTTTACAAGGGGCGGT
>Ga0172380_10009085_pt1 | contig 10671 bp, 6 predicted proteins | sample Leawe162metaG_FD_119747 | JGI IMG/M metagenome (GOLD analysis project Ga0172380, IMG submission 119747) | Leachate microbial communities from a municipal landfill in Southern Ontario, Canada - Leachate well 162 metaG | ecosystem: Engineered > Solid waste > Landfill > Unclassified | place...
CGCGATCTCGCGGAATCGCTCGGTGATCGCCATGAGCATGGCGTTGGCGATGCCGACCATGCAGACGAGGAAGGAGATGGCGACGAGGAAAGCCTGGCGGACGCTGACCAGGCCGCCGGCCGGATCGACCTTGCCGGCCAGCGCGCTCTCGCGGGCGGCGAGCTGGCGCTCGTGGCGGAAGGCCCGCGAGACCGCTGACAGCTGCTCTGGGGTGAAGGCATTGCCGCACACCGCCGGCACGCGCGGATCCTCCAGGCGCAGCAGGCGCTCCTCCAGCGGCGGGGTGGTGCCGAAGGTCTCCTGCCAGCGCCGGCGGCCGTCCTGGTCGAGGAGGACGACGGTGATGGCGTCGCGCAGGCGCAGCAGACGCAGCTCCCCCTGCAGCGCCGGCATCTCGCCCTCCGGCCACAGCGCGGCGAAGCCGTGCGCGGCGAGGACGCGGTGGAACGCCGCCGCCCGTTCGCTGCCGCCCTCCGCCAGCCAGGCGATGCTGGCCTCGGCTCCATCGGTGCCGGCGAGTCGGCTCAAGGCGGCGGCGAGGGCGTCGATGCGCGTATGCCAGGCCGCCTGCAGCCGGGCGAGGCTGGCGGCAGTCGCCGGCGCGGCGTCGACCGCCGTGCGCATCTCCGCCACCGGCATCGGCGGCTGGGGATTGCGCACGCGGGCCGCCGCCTCGGCGAACTCGGCCCAGCGCGCCGGTTCGGCCAGCCAGGCCAGGACCTCGTCGTCGGCGGCACGGCGGATCAGCATGGCGCGCGTGCCGGCGTCCATGCTGCCGAGCCAGGTGATCAGCGTGCGTTCGCGGGCGCAGTCCGCGGCCAGGGCGGCGAGCTGCTCGCGGGGCCAGCCGGCGACCTCGGCAAGGCCGGCGAGTGGGGCGTCGGGCGCGGTGATGCGCGCCGCCAGCGCCTCAGCCGTGGGATGGCCGAACCACTGTTCGAGGGCGAGCGCCGGGCGGCGCACGGCGCGGATCTCGCCGCGCACGCCGGTGTCGACCGCCCGGGCGATGACGCTGTCAGCGAGCAGGTTCATGAAGAAGGCCACCGCCAGGACGATGACCAGGGTGGTCAGCAGCGAGCGGAAGAGGCGGTGGCGGATGCCCTTGAGGCACAGCCCGAGGATGCGGGCGGTCGACAGTCTGGACTGGGAACGGACGTCGATGGGCTGCATGGTCAGCTGGGGAAGATCATGTAGCCACGTGGTGGCAGGCCCAGGGCGATGAAGAAGAACCAGTCGAAGGCGATGACCAGGCTTGCCGCCACCAGTTCGCCGGCGATCAGACCGATGAACAGCGGCTTGAGGTCCTGGTAGATGCGGCCGCCGGCGAAGCGCACGATCGCCGTCTTGATGCCCCAGCCGACCAGGAAGCAGAACCACAGGCGGATCGCCGGCATGGTGCTCCAGACGAGGAAGAAGACCGGATGCAGGGGGAAGCCGGCGAAGCGGTAGCGCAGGAAGGAGAAGGCGATCACGCCGACGGCGCCGAAGACGATCCAGCCGAAGGGTTTGCCGACGCCGGCGCCGCCGCCGACCAGGGTGAGCTTCTCCAGGCCGCTGGCAGCGGCGCTGGCGGCGTACTGGCCGGTGCTGGCGAGGCTGCCGAGCTCGCGGGTCGCCGCGTCCAGGCTGCGCGCCCCCGACCACTGCGCCCAGCCATCCTTGCCCGAACCGAAGTTGTACATGCCCCACGAGGTGGCGAGCACGCCGATGACCAGGGCGATGATGATCGCAGCGAAGCCGATCATGGCGAAGCGGAAGCGGCGGATGCCGACATTCTCCGCCATCTTATAGGTGTTGGCCGCGTAGGGCATCAGCGCCTCGCGCGGATCGGAGGAGATGATGCTGCCGAGATAGCACATCAGCACGAAGGGCCCGGGGCCGATGGCGCCGATGCCCAGGGTGTTGGCGAGCAGCTGGGCCGGCTGCCAGCCCGCCTGCATGAAGGGGATGCCGGTCTCGCAGATGATGCGGCTGAGGACCAGGAACATGATCAGCAGCGAGAGGACGTAGGCCAGGGCGACCAGCCAGTCCATGGCGAAGGCGCCGCACAGCACCCAGACCAGCCCGGCGAAGCCGGCGAGGAACAGGCGCGCCGCCCACACCGGTTCGGCGAGGTCGCCGGCGGCGCCGCCACGCAGGCCGCCGGCGCGCAGCAGCACGTTCCAGTAGTAGTGCCGGCCGGTGAAGAGCAGGACACCGGCGAAGGCGACGTAGGCGCCGCTGCGTGCCGAACCGATGTCCGAGATGTCGCCGCTGATCGCGTACCACTGCAGGTGCAGCAGCACGACGATGACGCCGGTCAGGCCGAGGCTGAGCGAGACTTCGCCGGCGATGAAGTAGGCCAGCCCGATGATGGTGAAATAGATCGAGCCGTGCGCCAGGTTCTCGCCGCCGCCGCTCTGCGCCACCCCGGGCAGGACCGCATACATCGCGTCGTAGTTCTGCCAGTGCAGGGTGATGTAGGGCAGCCGGCCGGGGAACCACATCGCCAGGTAGTTGATCGCGTGGATGCCGAGCACCGGCACGAAGCCCCACCAGAACAGGCGCGAGGCGAGCACGTCGCTGACCAGGCGACCGGGCGAGCGCTGCAGCATGGCGGTGGTCACCTGCGCGATCGGGTAGGTCAGCTGCTCGTGCGACGACCACTGGCGGTGCACCACCAGCGAGAGCATCAGCACGACCAGCGCGAGGAAGATGAACAGCGGCGCCCAGTAGGCGAAGGTCGGCAGCCAGGCACGCAGCGGCACCTGGTCCAGCGGCAGGGTGCTGTCGCCGACGGTCAGTCCCTGCATCGACCCGGTGTAGACGCGCTCGAACTCGTGGCGTGCCGCCGGCAACCGCTCGAGCATGGCGGCGGTCAGGCGCGGGCGCACCGCCGCCCAGGACGGCGGCGAGCCGGCTTCGACGGCGATGGTGGTCGGCATCCCGCCGAGCAGGGCGTTGGCCGCGCTCCAGCGGGCGGGATCGGCAGCCATGGCGCGCTGCAACGCCTTCTCGACATTGCCGCGGGCGAGGACCTGCGACTCCTCATCGAGCCACAGCCGCGCCGGGACCAGTCCGGCCAGATCGAGGGCGGCGGCGTAGCCGGCGTGATCGCTGCCGACGGCGGTCAGCGCGCCATCGCGGGCGCCGGCGGCCAGCGCCGTCCGTTCGTCGGCGATGGCACCATGCAGGGCCATGGCCTCGGCGCTGCCGTCGAGCGGGAAGAGGCCCTGCGGCAGGTGCCCGAGGGTGTCATGGGTGCGCCAGTCCGGCCGCGTGTCGGCCTGGATCTGCGGCATGATCACCGTGCGTTGGAAATAGCGGCACAGGCTGGAATAGGGGATCCAGGCGCAGAGCAGGACCAGGCCGAGCGCGACGACCAGCTCGCGGGTCGAGAAGCGCAGCCAGCTGATCCGACCCACGGTCGGATTCCACACCAGCGCGAGCAGCAGGGCGAAGGCGTAGGGCGCCGGCGGCAGGTGGTTGCCGATCAGCGGCGACTGGTTGTTGTCGATGAGGTTGCTGATCGCGGCGCCGCCGATGATGGCGACGATGCCGGCCAGCCCGAAGAGCAGGGCCTTGAGGGTGAAGGCGGTGCCGCTGTTCGCCTCGGGCATGGTGCTAGGTCCGCCGCGCCGGCCGCTGGCCGCCTTCTGCTCTGTCGCTGCGCACGGGTCGATCTCCTCCTGCCAAGGCGGCTGGGTGGAGCATGCCGGCAAGGTCGGCTGCAGCCATAGTTCTTGCTGCTTTTCCCATGCGAAATCACGACCACGGCCCTCCCGCGGTCAGTCACAATAATGCTGATTGGGCATTGGGGCGGTTTCGCCTGCAGTCACAATAGCGCAGGTAGAATCACATTAATTATGCGGTAAATACCTTGATCAGAGGTGGTCACGCCGGCCGGCCAGAGCCGTTGTTTGGCATACACAGAATTGACAGTACCAACTGGTTGGTTACCATGGCCGGCGTAGCCACCGGCCGGCCTCCGACCGCCCCCACTGGGAGAGCGAGCCATGTTCGACCACAGCAACGCCATGACCACCCCGGCCGCCACCAGCGAGGTGCCGGCGATGCCGATCGCCCCAGCCTGGCGGCTGCATCGCGTCGGCCGTTTCCGCGGCCGCCCCGGCGAGATCGCCAACGAGGGCGCGCACCCGCATGTCTCGATCCGCTACATCGAGGAGGGCCACGCCACCGCCTGGATCGACGGAGCCGTACGCAAGCTCGCCGCCGGCGATGTCTGCCTGATCCACCGCGATGCCCGTCTGCAGATCTACCACGACCCGGCGCATCCCATCGCCGGCATCATCGTCGACTGCTCGGGGACGATGATCGACCAGCTGCTCGCCTCGTACGGTCTGCTCGAGCGGGCCTACGTCGCCCAGGCCTCGGTCGGTCCGGCGATGCGCAGCCTGCAGGGCCTGGCAGGCATCGGCGAGACGGCGCAGCGGCGGGCTGGGCTGGCGCTGCACGAGATGATCGCCCAGCTCGGCGAGCGGGTCGATGGGCAGCCGGCCTGGCCGGAGGTGGTGCGCGTGGGCAAGGCCTACATCGATGACAACGTCGACTCGCCGCTGCGCCTAGCCGACGTCGCCCGCCATGCGCGCTGCTCGGAGGCCCATCTCAGCCGCATGTTCCGCCGCTTCCTCGGCGTCCCGCCCGGCGACTACAGCCTGCGTCAGCGCATGGCCCTGGCCAAGCGCCTGCTGCTCGGCAGCGATGCCTCGATCAAGTCGATCGCCAATCGGCTGGGCTACCGCGACACCTTCGCCTTCTCGCACGCCTTCAAGAACGTCGAGGGTACGGCGCCGACGCTGTGGCGCAGCGCCGACCAGCGTTCGCGGGGGCTGGCCCGCGCCTCATGAACGCGCTGCCGACGGCCCTGGCCGAGCGCCTCCGTCGCGCCGAACCATTGCTGTGGGGCAATCCCGGCCGCCTGCCGTTGTCCGCGCTCGCCGGGCACCTCAGCGCGTGCACGGCTGCTATCGACGACGCCGAGGCGCGCCTGCACCGCTTCGCCCCCCTGCTCGCCCGCCTCTTCCCCGAACTGGCGATCAGCGCCGGCATCATCGAATCGCCGTTGCTGCCGCTGCCGGGTTTCGCCGAGCGTCTCGGCCATGGGCCGGTGCGGGTGCTGCTCAAGGCCGACCACGCCCTGCCGGTGTCCGGCTCGGTCAAGGCACGCGGCGGCATCCACGCCGTGCTCGCCGCCTGCGAGCGCCTCGCCGCCGCCTCCGGCCTGCTCGACGGCGCCGGCGATGACCGCCTGATCCTCGGCGGCGAGCGCGCCCGCAGCGTCTTCGTCCAGCACACCATCAGCGTCGGCAGCACCGGCAACCTCGGCATGTCGATCGGCATCATCGGCCGGGCCCTCGGCTTCCGCGTCGTCGTGCACATGTCATCCGACGCCAAGGCGTGGAAGCGCGAGCGCCTGCGCCGCCTCGGCGCGGTGGTCATCGAGCATGCCGGCGACTACCTCGCGGCCTGCGCCACCGCCCGCGCCGAGGCGGCGGCCGACCGGCGTATCAGCTTCATCGACGACGAGAACTCGCCCGATCTGCTCTACGGCTACGCCGTCGCCGGGCGCCGGCTCGCCGGCCAGCTCGCCGCCCTGGGCACGCGCCTGGCGCTGGGCGATGCCGCCCTGGCCATCACCGCCGAGCCGGTGCAGGCCCCCTGCCTGCTGCTCGGCCTGGCCAGCGGCCGCCACGACGGCATCGCCGCCGCCGATCTCGGCCTGCACGGCCGCACCCTGGCCGATGGTTTGGCGGTGCCGCGCGTCTCCGGCCTGGTCAGCCGGCTGGTCGAACCGCTGCTCGACGCCTGCGCCACGGTCGGCGATGACGAGTTGTGCACGCAGGTCGCGGCGTTGCACCGCCACCACGGTCTGCGCCTCGAACCATCGGCGACCGCTGGCGCCGGCAGCCTGCGCCAGGTGCTGGTCTCGGATGATGGCCGCATGCTGCGCGAGACGCTGCGCCGGACTTGCGCCATCGATGAGGCGGTGCACATCCTCTGGGCCACCGGCGGCTCGCTGATCCCGGACGATGAGTTCGCCGGCATCCTCGCCCACGCGGGATGATCGCTGGACGTCTCATAATGATGAGACGAAATGGTGTATCGGTGCCGACCTGACGGCGTTGCACACGATTGATGCCGTCAGCATGCAGGTCCTGGAGCCCAGCGATGCTCGACGATCTCCTCCCCCTCCCTGCCAGCTGCACGCCCGTCACCGGCCCGGGTTGCCGCATCGATGCCGACACGCCGATCGTCGCCGGTGTCGGCGCCCTGCCGGAAGCCGAACTGCTCGCCGGGCTGCTCGCACCGGTGCTCGGTCGGCCGCTGCGCATCGTCGAGGCGGCCGAGGGCGTCGCCATCCGGCTCGAGCGTCACGACCGGCCGGCCGCTCCCGAATCCTACGAACTGCGCGTCGCCGCCGACGGTGCGCGCCTCGCCGCCGCCACCGGCGTCGGCCTCGGCTGGGCGGTGCAGACCCTCGTGCAGATGCTGCCGCCGCATGCCCCGGCCGGCGCCGCCCTGGCGGCGGTTGCGATCGCCGACCAGCCGCGCTTCCCCTGGCGCGGGGCCATGCTCGATCCCGCCCGCTATTTCCTGCCGGTGGCCGAAGTGCTGCGCTTCATCGACCTGCTGGCGCGGCATCGCATGAACCGGCTGCATCTGCACCTCACCGATGACCAGGGCTGGCGCATGGAGATCCGTCGACATCCGCGCCTGACCGCCGTCGGCGCCTGGCGCAGCGAGACGGTGAGCGGTCACGGCTCGGCCAAGCCGCAGGTCTTCGACGGCGTGCCGCACGGCGGATTCTACAGCCAGGACGACTGCCGGCGCATGGTCGCCTACGCCGCCGCCCGCCACGTCACCATCGTCCCGGAGATCGATCTGCCCGGGCACATGCAGGCGGCGATCGCCGCCTATCCGTGGCTGGGCAACGACGGCCTGCCCTGCCCGGTGTTCACCCGCTGGGGCGTCAACCCGCACATCCTCAACGCCGAGGAACGGACCCTGCGCTTCCTCGAAGACGTGCTCACCGAGGTGATGGAGGTGTTCCCCTCGCCGTGGATCCACATCGGCGGCGATGAGGCGGTGAAGGACGAGTGGAAGGCCTCGCCACGCATCCAGGAGCGCATCCGCGAACTCGGCTGCGGCGATGAGCACGGTCTGCAGTCGCACATCATCTGCCGCATGGACCGGCTGCTGACCGCGCATGGCCGGCGCCTGCTCGGTTGGGATGAGATCCTCGAGGGTGGCCTGTCGCCCAACGCCACGGTGATGTCGTGGCGCAGCTTCGCCGGCGGCATCGCCGCCGCGCGCCAGGGGCATGACGTGATCATGGCGGTGAAGAGCCACACCTACTTCGACTACTACCAGCACCCCGACCGCTCGTGCCAGCGCCTGTCGATCGGCGGCATGCTCACCCTCGAGACCGCCTACGCCTTCGAGCCGATCCCGCCCGAGCTGAACGCCGACGAGGCCCAGCATGTGCTTGGCGGCCAATGCCAGCTGTGGGGCGAGTACATCGCCGACCGCTCGCGCCTGGATGAGCAGGCCTTCCCGCGCCTGTGCGCCACCGCCGAGACGCTGTGGTCGCCACGCGAGGCTCGCGACTGGCCCGGCTTCCAGCGCCGCCTGGCCGGTCATCTGCAGCGGCTTGACGCCCTCGGCGTCGGGCACTTCCGCATCCCGGTCGCCCGCGTCGGCTAGCACGCTGCTCGAGGAACCCTTGCACGGAGGCCCGATTCGGCTGTAGAATACCGCCGGGAGGAGGCCATGCCGGAACGGTCATCCGCGGCCGAGGTTCGCCGTCCCCCGGCAATCCTGTCTGGAATTCCACGAATCGGATCACCCGAGCCGGAAGGCACCCCTATCCTGGCCTGCGTGTCAGCCTATCCGCACTGCGCCCCGGCGGCGCCTGGGCCGGGGTGTGCGGCACCCTCAGCCGTACCCCGTGGGTTCACCACGGTCGAACTGATCACCGTGGTGGCGGTCACCCTGATCCTGATGGGCACGCTGCTGCCGCTGGTGGCCCTGGTGAGCAATCGCGCCAAGCAGCACCGGGCGCAGCAGATGGCCGAGCAGCTCATGCTCGCGATCGAGACCTACCGCACCGCCGACCCCCGCCGTCGCTACCCCCTGCACTTCGCCTCTCCCCCGTCGCTCTATGTCGCTGCGGTGGTACCGACGTCGGACATCGCCGACCTGCCGCTGCCGCTGTCGCGGCAGCCCTACCCCGATGCGGCGACCTCGCCGGCGCTGATCAGCGCCGATGGCAGCCGGGTCGGCGTGCTCGGCATGCTCATCGACATGGGGCTGAGCGCGCCGGATTCGGTCGACGACCAGGGCCGTCTGCTCGATCCCTGGTCGCGGCCGTGGAACTACCAGCTGATCCGGCCGGCCGCCGCCGTGCCCGCCAGCACCGTCGATTGGAACTGGGATGCCGATCAGGCACGGCCCCGGGCGTGGAATGCGCTCGACAAGTGCCCGGCCCCGTTCCCCTACCTGTGGTCCTACGGCAAGGCGGGCCTGACCGGCGATCCGGCCGGCTGGATACATGCGCAATAGGTGCGTCATGGCAGCAGCCCGGCACCATCCCGGCTTCACCCTGATCGAACTGCTGGTGGTCCTCACCATCATCGGGACCCTGCTGATGCTGGCCCTGCCTATCGTCGGCATCGCCCAGCGTGCGGCGATGCGGGCGAACACCGAGAATCTCATGCGCAAGGTCGAGGTCGCGCTGGGCGGCTTCAAGGCCGATGTCGGGCATTATCCGTGGCAGGAGCGTGCCGTCGCCGATCTCTCGATGTCAGGCGCCGCCTGGGGCAATGAACTCGCCTATCGCCTGCGCCATGTCATGACCGCGGGCGAACGCCAGGCCCTGGTCGTCGACCGGCTGGCGGTGCAGGCGACCTTCGCCAGCGGCGGTTCGCAGGACTGGTCGGCGGCTGCGACCCGCAGCCTGATCACCCAACCCGACTGGCCCGGCAGCATCACCGGCACCTACCTTGCCAGCAACCAGGCGGGCTATGCCCAGGGACTCAATCGCCTGTCGCTGGAGCGCAGCCTGGTCGGCCTGATGAGCGGGAACACCGGCATCCGCGGCGTGACGTGGAGCGGCGGCGCCTGGTCGGCCGGCGCGAAGATCCTCGCCGCCCCGCAGTCGCGCGGGTTCTGCGATGACTATCTCAAGGGCGATCTGCGCAGCGCCGACTTCACCACCCAGAGCATCACCGTCGCCGGCCAGCCGCTCAGCGTGCCCTGGTCGATCATCGATCCCTACCGTGAGCCGCTGGTCTACATCCACGCCCTGGTCAATGGCGTCACTGGCCAGTATCCCTACCCCTTCTTCATCACCGAGGACTGGGGGCAACGCGCCTACCGTCGCATCGACACCCGCTGGTTCGGCCTTTCACCGCAGGTGCGCAGTGTGACCAGCACGCAGGACAGCGACGCCCGCGACAGCGCCGCGTCGGTCTACGTCGCCAACTTCGAATTGTGGTCGGGCGGTGCCGACCGCCGCTTCCATGCCCATCGCAGCGAGGTCGTGAATCGCGACAACATCTCGGCCGAGCCGTTCTGGAAGGAGTTGAAGCCATGAGCCGCGGCTTCACCCTGATCGAGCTGCTGACCGTCGTCGCGATCATCGCCATGGTCACGGCGATGTCGCTCGGCAGCACCCGGCTGCACTACTCCGAGGCGGCGGTCAAGGGCGAGGCCGAGCGTTTCGCCGCCTTCTGCGCCCAGGTCCGGGCGCGGGCCCTGGCCCAGCAGACCCCGCTCGGCGTGGCCATCAACATCCAGAATGATCCCGACGGCAACGGTGCCGTGCTCAACAACCGCAGCGGCGGCCACTGGTATCGCGCCGTCGGCACATCGTGGTCGCGCAACGCCGGGCGTCAGGTGCTGGTCGGCACGCCGGTCCAGGGGGTGATCCACAGCTGGGGCGGGAACTGGCTGAGCCCCGACGTGGTCACCTTCCCGGAACTCTCCTCGCGCCTGTCGCGCAGCTGGGCCGGACCGAAGGTGACCCTGGCTGCCGGCAAGGTGCGTTTCCTCGCCCTCGGCGACACCGACGAAGGGGCACATGTCTTCGGCAGCGACCAGGCCGGATCCTACGGTTACACCAGCACCTATCCCCGGCCCTACTTCGGCTACTTCGACGCGGCGCGAAAGACCCTCTATGCCTGGGGCGGCTACAATCCCGAGCTGCATTCATCCGAGCCGTGGCCCTCGTTCGGCAACGCCAGCCGCCCGGCGCCGAACTACACCGGCTTCTTCTACCAGGGCGACTGGGCCACGCCGCTGGCCAACAGCCGCCATCCCGACACGCGCGCCTATGACGTCGACTGGAATCACGACAACGCGATCTCCGCCGACGAGAAGGACCAGACGGTGTGGAGCCTGGCCGGACCCCGGCCGCTGGTGAGCGGCGAATGGCAGGACTTCATCATCATCTTCCTCCCCGACGGACGATCCTTCGTTCCGCCCTTCAAGACCAATCGCAAGCGCTTCAAGAAGGGACAGTTCGCCTGGCCGGTCAATACCAGCAATGACGAGAGCGCCCTGGCCAACGGCGTCCTCGACACCACGCGCGCCTGGCAGACCACCGCCGGCTTCGCCAACGGCTGGAACGACAGCGGCTGGGGCTTCCGCAGCAGCGACAGCACCACCGCC
>Ga0172380_10009086_pt1 | contig 10670 bp, 6 predicted proteins | sample Leawe162metaG_FD_119747 | JGI IMG/M metagenome (GOLD analysis project Ga0172380, IMG submission 119747) | Leachate microbial communities from a municipal landfill in Southern Ontario, Canada - Leachate well 162 metaG | ecosystem: Engineered > Solid waste > Landfill > Unclassified | place...
ACCGCTGAAAGCATCTAAGCGGGAAGCCGACTCCAAGATGAGGTCACTCACCGGGTTAACCGGGTAAGACCGCCAGAAGACTACTGGTTTGATAGGCCGGAGGTGGAAGCGCAGCAATGCGTTGAGCTGACCGGTACTAATGGTCGAGGGCTTGACCCTCTATCAAGCACCTCTTCGATCTGCTGGTGATTCGCATGGCTGTTGGGTGATCATCGGGCTCGCGCAGTATTCTGTGTGCAGGTGCCACTGCCCGTCTCGCATCTCTCCCCCGTCCCTGGACGCGGGGAGGCGCGGCGGACTCACTGGCCGTCAGCGGCGCGGGATGGAGCAGCGGTAGCTCGTCGGGCTCATAACCCGAAGGTCGGGGGTTCGAATCCCTCTCCCGCTACCAGTACCAAGACGAAGCCGCCCCGCGAGGGGCGGCTTCGTTGTATCCGAGGGACGGACTGGTACGTGGGGTACGAGGTTCGGAGGGGTGTCCGAAGGTGCTGAGACGGGACGCCGGCAGGGTCTAGCACCACGCCACGTCGTGGTGCATGGCGGGGGCCGCGAGCTCCAGGACGCTCGTCGCTTCATCCTCTACGGCCGCCCGGGTCGCGGCTGGAATCGGCTGCAGAGGGGTGACACACAGCGCGGCGCTCGCCGCGGTGCCTTCAATGGTCCAGGTGGCGCCGACGAAGCCGTCGATGAGCACCGTGCCTGGTCCGACGCCATTTCTCGTCAGCAACTGCTTTCGGTGCGCCTCCCCGACGATGTGGGTTCGGTCGGCGTGTGCGAGGAGCGCGTTGTCGTAGGTGGGCAGAAACCGCGGTGGCGCGGGCACGTCCGGATCGGGGAGTGGGGCGCCGCGGACATCCACGAGCTCACGTCCGCTCTCGTCGGCGAATGTCCTCAGGCGGGGACGGAGGCGGTCGATGACTTCACCGACGCCGCTCAGGCCGGACCAGGCCTGGACGTCGCGTACGCTTGCGGGCCCGTAGGCACGCAGGTAGCGCAACAGCAGGGGGTCGGGTGAGGGATCGGACGCTGGCGCCTCGTCGAGAGATGCCTTCAGGAATGTGCCGAGACTCGCAAGCCTGGGCGCCCCGCTCTTGCCCCAGACGCCGCGCGGGGGCGGCTGGGCCACGGGGATGAGGGCGCGCGCGGCATAGACGAGCACGGCCGGCGGCACGTCCGGGCACCGCAGAGCGAGCAGGCGTCCGAGTTCCGCATTGGTGCGCGGGAGCTCCTGGATGATCTCGCGGGCCGCCGTGACGAGCGCTGGGACGTCGATTCCGCGGAGCCGGGGCCCGTACTGGCTCGCCCAGAAATCGCGTTCCAGGACCGGCGCGAGCACCGGTTGGAGCGCGAAGGCGTCCCGGGTAGTGACCAGGTGGAGTGTGGAGCGCAGGAGCGGCATGCGGACGGCTCGGCGCTGTTCGATGAGGGCCGCGAGGGCCTGGGGGCGGAAGTCGCGGAGCCGCGCCGCCAGCGCATAGTATGGGTCGTTGGGGATCTGCGCCTGGAGGGCGACAAGGTGTTCGATCGCGGCGGGAACCGTGCAGGGCGAGCGCTGGAGGAGGAGTTGCCGGGCGAGACGCGCGCGGTTCAGCTCTCGGAGCGAGAGACGCCGGGGACTTCGCGATGGAATCTGCGGTTCCTCCAGGCAGTTGTTGGCCCGGCCCCTTGCCAGAAGGGGGATGGGACGCGATACTACGCTTCTTGGTGGTTAGAGCGCGGCGGACCCACCCGTTCTCATTCCGAACACGGAAGTGAAACGTCGCAGCGCTGACGATACTCCCGGGGCAACTCGGCGCGGAAAATAGGCCACCGCCAGGACTACGCAGGCCATCCCGCTAAACGGGATGGCCTGCTGCTTTCCCCGGACTTCCCGTCGACCTCTCACTCCCGTGTCCGCGCGAACGGTGGAGTCCCGCGCGGGGCGTGGTATCATGCGCCCCGGCCGTCTGTCCGGCGTAACGCCGGGCCGGCGTCACATCCTTCCGGAGGCAAACGAAGCGTTGACGAATCAGATCACTCCCCCGGCGACCGATGAGATCGAGGACATGGCGGCACTCCTCGACAGCGCGTCGGCAGCCGAGCCCCGGCAGCTCCGTCGCGGCGAGGTTGTCGAGGGCACCGTCATGAGCGTTGAGCGTGACGGGCTCGTGGTGGACATCGGCTTCAAGTCCGAAGGCATTGTGCCCGTGCAGGAAATGCACTCGATGGGCGCAGAGCCGCTGACGAAGCTGAAGCCCGGCGACCCCGTGCTCGTGTTCGTGGTGCAACCGGAAACCGCCGAGGGCCAGGTGGCGCTCTCCATCGACCGCGCGCGCGGCGAGCAGGGATGGCGCACGCTCCAGGAACGCTTCGAGTCCGGCGAGATCTTCGAGGCGGAGATCACGGGCTACAACAAGGGTGGCTTGCTGGCCAACGTGGAGGGCGTCAACGCCTTCATCCCCATGTCGCAGGTCGTGGGCGCAAAGCCCGGTACGGACGGGACGAACCCGCTGTCCGCGCAGGTCAGTCGCGCGCTGCGCCTGAAGGTGATCGAGATCAACCGCCGGCGCAACCGCGTCATCTTGTCCGAGCGCGCAGCGCTGCAGGAGTGGCGGGCGGAGCAGAAGGATCGCCTTCTGGACGAGCTGGCCGAGGGCGAGATCCGCAAGGGCATCATCACCTCCATCCGTAACTTCGGTGTGTTCGTGGACCTCGGCGGCGCCGACGGTCTCGTGCACCTGTCCGAGCTCTCGTGGGATCGCAACGCGCAGCCGGAAGACCTGTTCAAGGTCGGCGACGAAGTCAACGTCTACGTCATGCGCATCGACCAGGAAACGAAGAAGATCGCCCTCTCCATCCGCCGGGCATCGCCCGAGCAGTGGGAGGAGCTCATCACCCGCTACCAGGTGGGGGATGTGGTCCCGGGCGTCATCACCAAGCTCGTCGCGTTCGGCGCGTTCGCACGGCTGCCCGGCCCCGTCGAGGGTCTGGTCCACGTGTCCGAGCTCGTCGACCGCCGCATCGGCCACCCCGAAGAGGTGGTCGAGGAGGGCGACGTGGTGCCGCTGAAGATCGTGCGCATCGAGCACGACCGGCACCGCCTGGGGCTCTCGCTCCGCGAGGCGCGCACCGAGGCGATGATCCGGGGCTGGCAGTTCGACCCGGACGGGCGCATTGCCGGGATGCCGGACGACGCCGCTGCCGCGTTCCCGAACGAGGCGAGGGCGCTCCTGCCGCGCTACGAGGCTCGCCTCTCGCGCGCCGCGGAGGAAGCCCAGCGCCAGGCCGCGGCCGCCGCGCAGCGCGAGGTAGCCCAGGCGGAGGGCGCACAGGCCCGCACCGCCATGCGTGACGACGGGCCCGTGCTCACGGCGATGCAGGCCGCCATGCAGGCAGCCCAGGCCGATCTGGCCGCGCAGCAGCAGGAAGAGCCCGCTCCGGAGGAGGACGCGTAGCCGCCGTCCTCGACAGGGATCTGTTACAGGCCGGCTCCCGCGAGGGGGCCGGTTCTGTGTCCCGGGGTCTCGCGCGGGCGGCCGTGAAGAGACAGGCGGGGCGGCTGCGGGCAATTGCGAAGGCCGCGGGCCTGATATGATCGAAGCGGGTCGACCGTCTGCCGGGGTCGGCACCTCCCCCGCACCTTAAGATGCATGACCCCGTTCGCGCCGCGAGGCCCGGGCCGATGTCTGGTCGGCAGGTGCCCCGCGACCGGGTGGGGCGAGGGGAGTGGGGGCAGGCGGCTCAATAGGGCAATCACGCATAGGGTGCACGCAGGCCCTGTGGTAGCCTGAATATGTAGAACGAAACGGAGCGCCCGATGGCCGACCGATTCGACAAGTTCACCGAACGGGCCCGCCGCGTCCTGACGCTTGCGCAGGAAGAGGCGCAGCGGTTCAACCACAACTACATCGGCACCGAGCACCTGCTCCTCGGCCTCGTGCGCGAGGGCGACGGAGTGGCCGCGAAGGTCCTCTCCAACCTCGGCATCGAGTTGAACAAGGTGCGGTCCGCGGTCGAGTTCATCATCGGTCGTGGGGATCGCGCGTCCTCCGGCGAGATCGGGCTCACGCCCCGCGCGAAGAAGGTGATCGAGCTCGCGGTGGACGAGGCACGCCGCCTCGGGCACTCCTACATCGGCACCGAGCACCTGCTGCTGGGCTTGGTCCGCGAGGGCGAGGGCATTGCCGCCGGCGTGCTGGAGAGCCTCGGCGTCAACCTGGAGCGGGTGCGCGGGGAGACCACGCGCATCCTCGCCCAGTCGCAGCCGCAGGGCGGTCCGGCGACGGCCACGGGCGGCGGCAGCGGCACCACCGCGGCCGGCCAGCGCTCCGTGCGCACCCCCACGCTGGACCAGCTCGGCGTGGACCTGACGGCCATGGCGCGCAGCGGTCAGCTGGATCCGATCGTGGGACGCGACCACGAGATCGAGCGCGTGGTCCAGATCCTGTCGCGACGCACGAAGAACAACCCCGTGCTCATCGGCGAGCCCGGCGTCGGCAAGACCGCGGTCGCCGAGGGACTGGCGCACCGCATCGTGGACGGCGATGTCCCGGACACGCTCATCGGCAAGCGCATGCTCACGCTCGACATCGGGCTGCTGGTCGCGGGCACGAAGTACCGCGGCGAGTTCGAAGAGCGCCTGAAGAAGGTGATCGAGGAGATCAAGTCCTCGGGCAACTGCGTGCTGTTCATCGACGAGCTGCACATGCTCGTGGGTGCCGGCGCCGCCGAGGGCGCAGTGGACGCGGCTAACATCCTGAAGCCCGCGCTCGCCCGTGGCGAGATCCAGGCCATCGGCGCCACCACGCTGGACGAGTACCGCAAGCACATCGAGCGCGACGCGGCCCTCGAGCGGCGGTTCCAGCCGGTGCGCGTGGACGAGCCGACGATCGAGGACACGGTGTCGATCCTGAAGGGGATCCGCTCCGCGTACGAAGAGCACCACAAGCTGAAGATCTCGGACGAAGCGCTGTCCGCGGCTGCGGAGCTGTCCGCGCGCTATGTGTCCGACCGCTTCCTGCCTGACAAGGCGATCGACCTGGTGGACGAGGCGGCGGCGCGCGTGCGCATCCGCCGGCACTCCACGCCCCCGTCCGTGCGCGAGGCCACCAGTGGCCTGGAGGCGCTGCGGCGTGAGAAGGACCAGGCGATCGCGAACCAGCAGTACGAGTTCGCCGCCGAGCTGCGCGAGCGCGAGGTGCGCCTCCAGACGAAGCTCGAGGAGCTCGAGGCGGAGGTGGAGCACGCGCGCGAGGCGCAGCAGCCGATCGTGGGTGAGGACGACATCCGCGACGTGATCTCGCAGTGGACCGGTGTGCCGCTGTCGCGGATCGCCGCGGAGGAGTCGCAGCGCCTGCTGGAGATGGAGTCCTTCCTGAAGGACCGAGTTATCGGCCAGGACGAGGCGGTGACGGCCGTGTCCCGCGCGGTGCGCCGCGCCAGTGCCGGCCTGAAGGACCCGAAGCGCCCGATCGGCGTGTTCATGTTCCTCGGCCCGACCGGTGTGGGTAAGACGTACCTCGCGGAGATGCTCGGCGAGTTCATGTTCGGGTCGAAGGACAACATTGTCCGCATCGACATGTCGGAGTTCATGGAGAAGCACACGGTCTCCCGCCTGGTCGGATCGCCTCCGGGCTACGTGGGCTACGACGACGGCGGGCAGCTGACGGACCTGGTGCGGCGCAAGTCGTACTGCCTGATCCTGCTCGACGAGATCGAGAAGGCTCACCCGGACGTCTTCAACATGCTGCTCCAGATCTTCGACGATGGACACCTGTCCGACGCGAAGGGCCGGAAGGTGGACTTCCGGAACACCATCATCATCATGACCTCCAACGTGGGGTCGGATCTGATCCGCAAGGACTCCCGCGTGGGGTTCAACACCGCGCTGGACGAGGCCAAAACGGCCGAGGATCAGTACCGCCGGATGAAGTCGCGCGTGGAAGAGGAGATGAAGCGGGTCTTCCGGCCCGAGTTCCTCAACCGCATCGACACACCGGTGGTGTTCCGCGCTCTGCAGCAGGAGCACATCCGCCGCATCGTCAACCTGGAGCTGGACGACCTGCGCAACAACCTCAAGGAGAAGGGCATGTCCGTGGAGCCCACCGAGGCGCTCCTGGACTACCTGGGCAACGAGGGGTTCGATGCGGTGTTCGGGGCACGGCCGCTGCGCCGCGTGATCCAGAACCAGGTCGAGGACCGGCTCTCGGACGCGTTGCTGGACGGCTCGTACGAGGCCGGCGACACCATCCGCATCGACTACGCCGACGGCGAGGTGAAGTTCGAGCGGGTCGTGCCCGTGGCGGCTGAGCCGGCGCTCGCTCCGTAACGGGCCGCGTCCGTCACCCGCGGCGCGACTCGCCCCAGGCATGCAACAGACGGCCGCCCGAGAGGGCGGCCGTCTGATTGATCCGCCGGGCGATCTCCTGGTTGATCTGTCTGCGGAGATCGTGGATGCTGGCGCGATTCTGGAACGGGGTGGCGCGATGGCGGCAGCGAATGTCTACGGACAGGAAGGCCTGGACCGGCTCGTCGAGCGGCGGCGCGATCTCGACTGGTTCGCGCGCCTGCTGACGAACGACGCCACGCGGTTCGTGCTCGGATGGCGGGAGCGCCTCCCCGTGCTGGACACGCCCGAGGGGCCGCGGCTGGCCGCGGTGGATCATCGCGCGCTCGCCGGCCTCGCGCTCGGCGAGCCCGTGCTCCTGGGCGCGGTCGACGAAGCGATCCACGTCGCCATCGACGCGACCGACAGCGCGGAGGCGGAGCTGGTGGCGGCGCTGCCTGCGGGCGCGCGCCTGGCAGAGCTGCGCGAGATCGGCGCGCTGCTGCCGGGCGCGGAGGCGGCGATGGCGGCGTCGCATCGCGGCGTGCTGCTGTGGCACGCGGCGCAGCGCCATTGCGGGCGGTGCGGGGCGCCCACCGTCGCCGTGGAGGCGGGGCACACGCTGAACTGCACGAACACCTCGTGCGGCGCCACGCATCATCCGCGCATCGATCCGGCGGCGATCACGCTGGTGACGGACGGGGACCGCGTGCTGCTGGGCCGCAACAGGCGGCGGCCCGGCTCGATCTTCACGTGCTTCGCCGGCTTCGTGGAGGCGGGCGAATCGCTGGAGGGCGCGGCCGCGCGCGAGGTGCTGGAGGAGGTCGGCGTCCGGCTGTCGGAGGTGCGCTACCACTCATCGCAGCCGTGGCCATTCCCCGCGCAGATCATGGTGGGCTTCATCGGCACACCGGCGACGCTCGACATCCGCCTGGACGAGGACGAGATCGCCGAGGCACGCTGGTTCACGCGCGAGGAGCTCGCGTCACTGCCGCCGGACGGGGCCGTGCAGCTGCCGCGCGGGGATTCGGTGGCGCGGCGGATGATCAACGGCTGGATCCGCGGCGAGATCTAGCGCGACGCAGGCGCCCGGGGCGCGGCGCCCGGCGAGGAGCCCCATTCCCGACGCGGTGAACGGTGCGCCGCGATCGACTCGAGGATGCCGATCGCGGCAAAGACCGCGACGAGCGCCGATCCGCCCGTCGAGACGAACGGCAGAGGGATACCGGTCGCAGGGAACAGGCGCATGTTCACCGCCGCATGCATCGAGGCCTGCAGCACGATCGCAGTGGTCAGACCCACGGCGAGCAGCCGCCCGAACTCGTCGGGTGCGCCGGCGGCCGCGCGGTACCCGCGCCACGCGATGATTGCGAAGAGCACGATCACGGCGATCGTGACCAGCACGCCGCCGAACTCCCCGAGCTGCGCGAACGCGAAGTCCGAGGACCGGGGCGCGACTCCGGCGAGCGCGGACGGCGCGCCGTTGAACCCTCGACCGGTGACGCCGCCCGCGCTCAAGGCGACCTCCACCTGGCGGAGCGTGAACCCGCTGCCCAGCGGATCGCGCTCGGGGTCGAGGAAGACCGCGAGCCGCTCGCGCTGGTAGCCGGGAATCGCGATCGCGAGCGCGAGCGGGAAGAGCGACAGGCCGAGCACGGCGATGCCGCCGAGGTAGCGCCATGAGGCGCCCCAGGCCAGGGCGACGGCGAACCACGTCACGCCGATCACGATGCCGGTCCCGAGATCGGGCTCGATCACCACCAGCGCCGCGCCCGCGGCGAACAGGCCGAGGAGCACCGTGGCCCCGCGGCCGGTCGCCCGGCGATCGGCGGCGAAGGCCGCGCCTGCGATCACGATCACGATCTTCGCGAACTCGGACGGCTGCAGGGTGACGCCGCCGCCGAGGCTGATCCAGCGGCGCGCGCCGTACTGGTGCGATCCGAGCACGAGCACGAGGATCAGCCCCGCCAGGCTCACGGCGAGAAGCGGCGGCGCGAGCGTGCGCAGCAGGCGGTAGTCCGTCCTCGACGCGACGGCGAGCGCGAGCAGGCCGATGGCGACGTAGATGGCCTGCCGCACGAGGTCGCCGTTGATCGCCCGGTGTGTCTCCTCCATCGCGATCGCGCGCGCGATGAGCAGTCCGCCGGCCGAGAGCAGGCACGCGGCCAGCAGCAGCAGCGAGTCCGGGACGATCGCGACGCGCGTGCGGATCGCCGTCATCGCGTGACCCGGTTGTCGGCGATCGCCGGGTGCGTGAAGTACGCATCCAGGATCTCCTTCGCCACCGGGCCCGCGTGCGTCTGGCCCACGCCGTATTCCAGGTAGACCGCCACGGCGATCTGCGGGCGCTCGACCGGGGCGAAGGCGATGAACCAGCCGTGCGTATCGAACGAGCCGTCCGGGTACGGCTGTCCGAACTCGGCGGTGCCGGTCTTCCCGCCGATCTTCACGCCGTGCGGCACGCCGGTGCCCGCGGTGCCGTCGGCGTCGCCAGCCGCGGACTCCATGCCGCCGCGCACCACGGCCAGGTGCTCGGGTGAGACCGGGATGTGGCTGCCCACCAGCGCGGGCGTCGGCGTGAACACGCCGTTGCGCTCGATGCCGCGGACCACGCGGGGCACGGGGACCTCGCCCTGGTTCGCGACGCCGGCGGCCAGCGCCGCCATCTGCATGAGCGAGGCGGTGAGGTAGCCCTGACCGATGCCGAAGGTGTACGTGTCGCCGAGCAGCCAGTCCTCGCCGATCACGTCGCGCTTCCACCGGCTGTCGGGCACCAGCCCGGATGCCTCGCCCGGCAGGTCGATCCCCGTGGGACGCCCGAAGCCCGCGGTGCGCGCCCACGATGCCAGGCGGTCCGCGCCGAGGCCGCGGAACGTCTCCCTACCGTTCTCCCAGTAGCCGCCGGCAAGCTCGTAGAAGTAGACGTCCGAGGAGCGAGCGATCGCGCGGTTCATGTCCACGCTCCCGTGGACGGCCCAGTCGCCGAAGACGTAGACGACGTTCGGGTCGTACTGGCTGCGGACGGTGAGCGAGCCCCCCGCGAAGATGCGCGTCTGCGGCGTGACGATCCCGTCCTCCAGCGCGGCCATCGCGACCAGCGGCTTGAACACCGATCCCGGCGCGTGCACCTCCATGTAGGAGCGATCGATCATCGGGCGCGCGGGGTCGGTGAAGAGCGCCGACACGGCGTCGCTGGTGCCCCGCTCGAACACGTTCGGGTCGTACGTGGGCTGCGAGACCATGGCCAGCACCTCGCCGGTGCGCACGTCGAGGACCACGGCCGCCCCCGCGGGCAGGGGCTTCGCGCGCGCCTGGCCGGTGGGCTTGAGGATCGACAGCCCGTTCTGGATGCCACGCGCCACCGCCGCCTCAGCGGCGCGCTGCAGGCCCAGGTCGATCGAGAGCACCACGTTCGCCCCCGGCGTGGGCGCCTCCTCGCCGAGCGGGCTGAGCTCGCGCCCCTGCGGGTCGCTCAGCACCAGGCGGCGACCGGGCGTGCCGCGCAGCGCCTGCTCGTACTGTGTCTCCACACCAGCGAGCCCGACGCGCGAGTTGAGCGTGTAGCCGCCCGCCAGCAGCGCCGTGGCCCGTTCCGAGGGCAGCGCGCCGACGTACCCGAGGACGTGGGCCAGCGCGCCGGTTCGTTCGTACTCGCGCGAAGGGGCGACCTCGACGCGCGTGCCGGGGACACCCGCGAGCGCGGCGCGGACCATCACCGCCTCCTCGTTCGTCAGCCCCTGGCGGAGCGCGACCGGCGCGAAGGGATCGACCGTCGCGAGCCCGGTGGTCGCGGCCTGCTCCACGGTGCTGTAGGCGATGCGGAGCGACCGGGCGATGCGCATCAGCGCCGCCCGTCGAGGCTCGTCCCCGGTGGGGAGATCGCCGGGGACCAGGGCGACGCGGTAGCGCGGCGTGTTGCGTGCCAGGACGACCCCGTTGCGGTCCGTGATCAGCCCCCGGGGGGCCTCGACGGGGATCACACGGGGGATGCCGCCGCGCGCGGAGGCGGGCACGACGGGATCGAGGACCTGCAGTCGAAGCGCCTGCATGATCAGGATCGCGCTGATGGCCAGGGCGGCCAGCGTGAGGATGCGGAGGCGTGCGACGGGGCCCGCCGGCGTCATGCGAACAACCCGCCGCTGCCCGCTCGCACGGGCCACAGCGCGGCAGCCAGGACGGTCGCGAGGGCAGCGGTCCACGTGGTCCCCACGAGGAGCGACGAGAGTACCGGTAGCACGGCGTCGAGGGTGCCGCCCGCCGCGGCGAGCAGCAGAACATTAGACAGTGCCCCGGCGGCGCCGCCCGCCGCCGCCAGGCCGAGCCGGCGCAGGCCCGTGGCCTCGCCACGCCGCTCGCGGAGGCGGAC
>Ga0172380_10009087_pt1 | contig 10670 bp, 10 predicted proteins | sample Leawe162metaG_FD_119747 | JGI IMG/M metagenome (GOLD analysis project Ga0172380, IMG submission 119747) | Leachate microbial communities from a municipal landfill in Southern Ontario, Canada - Leachate well 162 metaG | ecosystem: Engineered > Solid waste > Landfill > Unclassified | place...
AAATTTATCATTCTTTTGGAAATTTTTAATTTTTTTCTAAAATCCCGACGCCAAAGATCGTCGGCGTTGGTAGGGATAGGTTTGTTGAGTTTTTCCGAGATTATTTGCCAAAGTTGATTTTCGCTAAGCTTACCTTTCCTGAATTGGTCGATATTTTCTTTTAAAATTTCTCCAATTAAGTTACTTGAAACACCAAAAGCATCGGCAATATCCTGACGGGTGTGAGTATTGGGGGATGAACCGATTACTTGGCCATAATCAAAAATGACTGCTTTAATCATAAGTGGACTACAGGGTTCTAGATTGGAACCAATTTATATCTGAACTTAAATCAATATACCAGATTCTGCGTGGGAGTGTATCCCCCTGTTCTAAGTGATTACTAATGGATAATTGAACTGTTATTTCTTCTTTTTATTAACTACTTTGTAGGTTTTGTAAAGTAGAGTAATTCCGAAAAGATAATAGGCAATATATACCATTCTGCTGATAATCCAATATTCTTTGAGTGGCCATAAAGCCAAATATACTAAAAATAGGTAAAGTGTGAATTTGGAAAAGTAAAGTATTTCGCTTAGGGTTTTTCTATATCGGACAAAAAAAATAGAAAAAATGGAAATTACTAAAAAAGATATAAAAATAACTTTTGAAACAGCGATTTCTTCTAATGTAGTTGGCACTCCTTCAAGGAAACCATTAGGGTAATTGGCGATATTTGAAGTAAAAATAAAAAAAGATACTAAGGTCTCAACTATGTTCAATATTAGAACAGGCATAATTCCATTATACACATTGAAGTGTGGACCATGGCGGAGTCGAACCGCCCTCTTAGCAATGCGAATGCTATGCTCTACCAGATAAGCTAATGGCCCTTGGGTTATATTTTATCTGAAAAAATCCAGTTTTTCATCCTTTTGAGCCAAGACGACGCGCTTTTGGAGTGACAGGTCTAAGATCGGAAAAATTGAACTTGAGGGTTTGGCCGCCATCTGGATTGTCAATGATACGTGTAGCGTCATTTAGATCAAGTCGGAAAGTTTCTTCGAGGGTATCAGGGAGTTCAGGATATTTTTTTGATAATTGATGATAGGCCTTGGTAATATATTTGAAAATTTCTTCGGATTTTGGATCATCAGGATGAGTGTCGGGATGGTATTGGAGAGCCAGTTGGCGAAAGGCTCTTCTTATCAAATCCGGAGAAGCACCCGGTTGAAGGCCTAAAATTTCTTCGGGAGTATAGTCTGGATTTTCTTGAATCATAAACTATTATACTATGAAGTTTGAATTATTTTGGTAATTTCGGGCAGAACATCTTTGGTTGTTTGGTCGATAAGCACCTTCTCATCAGCGTTAAAAGGTAAAAGAACATAGTCCTCGGGAGGGATTTGAGGATTGTCTGAATTGCGGGGATGGTCAATGCCAACTCTAAGCCGGTAAAAAGCTTGGGTACCTAAAGAATCGATAATTGATTTGATACCGTTGTGGCCGGCGGGCGAACGGTCAAATTGGAGGCGCCACTCCCCTAGTGGTAAATCTAAATCGTCGTGAATGACTAAAATATTTTCGGGAGTAACTTTGTAATATGAACTGATTTTGGTTAAGGGGGTGCCGGAGTTGTTCATGTAACCCAAAGAATGGGCAAAAAAATTTTTGTTCGACTCCCCTACCCTAGCGCCAAAGTTAAGTTTATTTTTTAGGTTGATGGAATTTTGTTGACAATAAGATTGGAGAATTTGTTGGCCGACATTATGTCGGGTGTTTTGGTATTTTTTATCAAAGTTTCCCAAACCAAAGATTAATTTCATAAGAGAGTATATCTTATTGAGTAAGAAGACTTTTTAACTGATTTTCATTGATGATGTTTATACCTAACTTTTGGGCAGATTTAAATTTGGATGAATTTGAATTGGTTTCATTGGTGATTAGGTAATTGGTATTTTGAGTGACGGAGGAAGAGATTTTGGCACCGAGGGTTTGGAGTTCATCAATTATTTCTTTGCGGGGACGGGAAAGTTGCCCGGTGATAACAAAGGTAAGGCCTTGGAGTTTGTGGGTGGTTTTTTTAGTTTTGACGGTGACATGACTAAGAATTGATTGAATTATTTCGGTCCTGGAAGTGACACCCTGAACTATTTTGGTGGCCAAAGTTTTTTGAAAACCGACGAGAGGTTCCAGGTCGGAAACCTGAAGATTTAGGATTTTGGAGGGAGTGTTGAAGCCGGCATCGATAATTTGTTGAATTCTGGCTGAGGAAAAGTCGGGAATGCTGGCAGCATTAAATATTTCTTTGAGAGTCAGACTCTTTTTTAGTTGGATTTGGTGGGTGATATTATTGCCGGATTTTTCGCCTAAACCATCCAGCTTTTTAAAGTCGTCGACTATTAAATTATAAAAATCTCCGGGTAAGTTAAGTTTACCGGTGGTGTGAAGTTTTTGGATGGTTTTTTGAGAAATTCCTTTGATGTCTAAAATTGAACAAAAAAGCCGTAGGACACCCAAAATTTGAGCCGGACATGAATAAGTGTTGGGACATTTTAAAAATTTGTTTTCAGTTATTAAGGTGGTATTGCAGGATGGACATTTTTGGGGGGCGATGATGTGGCCGGAATTGACTTTGGTAATGACTTTATCGATATGCGGAATAACATCACCGCGGCGACTAATTTGGACAATATCGCCGATATTGATGTCATATTTTTTGATCAGATCATAATTTGCCAGGGAGGCAAAGGTGATGATGGCACCGGATATTTGAATGGGTTCGATTTCGGCTACCGGGGTAATGGTACCCATGGGACCGGTTTGCCAGTTGACGGAAATGAGTTTGGTTTGGTTTGTTTCACTGGGAAATTTGTAGGCGACTTGCCCTTTGGGGCGTTGGTTTTTGGTTCCGAGTTGTTGTTGGATTTTTTGATCGTTAATTTTGATTACCAGACCATCGATTTCAAATGAGTAATTTTGGCGTTTATTTTGGAGAAATTCCTGATAGATGGTTTCGATTTGATTGAAGTCTCGGCAAAGATGGGATTCGACCGGATCGATACCCAGTTTTTTCATATAATCGATTTCCTTAGTTTCGGTGGAAAAGTTTTGGTTGGGAGTAATCAGGTCTACAGCTACCAGAGTGCAATAATTTGAATATAAGCTATCGAGGCGCTGGGAAATGCCGGAGGCGGCGTTTCTAGGATTGGAATAAATATCTCCGGCTTCGTTACTTCCCTTTGACAAGGGAGGTATGGCAACTATTTGATTAAGTTTTTGGAAATCGGTTTTAGTGACGACAATTTCACAACGGATAGATCCGGTAAAATTTAAATTAAGTTTTTCGCGGAAATTTTTCATTTTGATTACATTTTGGGTGATAAGATCCCCTACCCTGCCATCTCCGCGAGTAATGGCATCCAGTAACTGACCGTTTTGATATTCAATTTCCAGTGATAAACCGTCACATTTGGGTTGGACTATAAATTCGGAGTTTTGGGGAATTTTTTTGAGTTTAAAGTAGTGGACTAAATCTGAGTAATTGTTGACTTTATTTTGGGAGCCCATGGGAATGCTGTGTTTTTTTTTGGGAAAACCGGTATCGAAGTTGGGGTGGCCGGCTTTGGAAAATATCCGATGGTATGGGTTTTTTTGACGTAAGATCTCTTCGAGAGTATCGTAGGTATGATCATCCATGATGGGTTTGGAAGTGGTGTAGTAGACTTTTTTGGCGTCAATTAGCAATTCGCCTAATTCTTCGGTGGACATTTTTTTTAGGTCGAGGTCTTTGAGGGTAATCATGGTTTGATTATAACTTTTTATAGAGGAGATTTAGAGGGATTGGGATTTAAGCGCTGACCAGACAGTAGTAGGCGCCTTTGGTGGAGCCGCGTTTTTCGACAACACCATCGTCAATTAGTTTTTTAAGATCTCTCCAGAGAGTATCGTCGGAAACCATGGGTAAAAGTGATTGGGCATCGGGCATACGGAGACCGCCAAATTGCTGCATATATTCGACTAGTTTGATTTGTCGTTCGCTTAGGTGGACTTGTTTGCCGCCTAGTTTTTGTTTGAGTTTGAGATCGTGGGATAAACTTTGAACTTTTTGTTTGACCCGGGTAAGTTCGATGGCCAAAGCGTTGGTAAAGTACTCAATCCAGGCAGAGAGATCTCTTTTGAAAACTTCGGATGATAATTGATGGGTGGACTGAATGGTGTTGTAATAATCTTCAGCGTTTCTATCAAAAAATTCTTCTAAGGAAAAAAGACGACGGATGTCATAACCTTCCACATATAGAGGGAGCATGGCAAAAGCCCTAGCAACCCGACCGTTACCTTCGATAAAAGGATGGATGGCAACCAGAATATATTGAGAAATGGCCGATTTTACGGCAGGATGAATTTCTAAAGATTGATCTGAGTTAAGCCAGGCAATCAGATCGGTAATTAAATAAGGAACTTCGATGGCCGGAGGTGGTCGATGAGCAATTTCTCCGGTGCGGGTGTTTTTGAGAACAACTTGTTGGTGACGATATTTACCCAGTTCGGTTTCGGTGATAATTTTGTCGGTAGTCAGATGATGGATTTTTTTGATGATGGTTTCGCTGTAAAAAAAACGTTTGGGAACGGTACTGTCAAAGTCTATGGGGTTTTTTTCTTCAGGAAGAGGCATATTGGCATCGTAAAGAGCCCATAATTCTTCAAGATAGGAAACGACATTTCGGTAGTTAATGACTTCTTGGATGTCTCTTTGGCCGGCGGTGATTTTTTGACCTTCAACTAGTCTGGCGACTTCCTGGAAAGTTAGATCGTTACCTTCAATTCTGGTGCCAAAATGGACGGTTCGGACTACGGCTTCCTGCTGAAATTGTTTTTCGTATGCCGGAATAAGAGGAGCTTCATCAATTATTGCCTTGGCTGCCTCAATGGCACATATGTTTTTGAGAATTTTGTTATTAATGCTAAAGACAGGTAAAAACATCTTGAGAAAGATTATAACAGATTTTTACATTTTTTGAGGGGAAAATGCGGAAATCAGTTTTGTTAGCTTAATAACAAATAATCGAGGGCGGAACGGGGGTCGACGTTGGATTTGACCATGTCGATAGCCTTAAGGATTTTTTTGATGAAAGAAAAATAGGATAAATTAGGATTTTTGGTTAGAAGTTGGTGGTAAATGTTTAGCTGATCCTGGAGATAGATTAGAGTTTCCGGTGAGGATAAGCTGTATTTTTCGGAAAGAAGGAGATTGTCTTTGATGGAGGAAAGAGGAGTCAGGGGGGGGCTATCTGATTTGGTGGAATTCGGGGTGGTTTTGATAAGGTGACAGCGGGAAATTATGGTGGGGATAAGGGAATGGGTATGACTACAGGTGAGGATAAGGTAACAATCTTTGGGAGGTTCTTCTAAAGTTTTTAGAAGAGCGTTTTGGGATTCAAGGTTAAGGTTTTGAGCGTCAACAATAAGAACGATTTTGGTGTTGAATTTAATTGGTTTTTGGGAAAAAAAGTGATTGATTTTCCTGATGTTTTCGATGGTGTATCCTGATTGCTGGTCGATAACAATTAAATCTGGATTGTTGGGTTGATTTTGGTTTTTGAGTGATGCAAAAAGTTGATCGGTTTGTTTTGAAATCAGTGATGAGTCAGTACCGGTAATAATTACTGATGGGAAGTTCATATATTGATATTGTAACTAAAGATGAAAGAAGTTACTATGATAGTAGTATGATTAATGGTTCTGCCCAAAAGACATATAAAAATTTACGTGATGTCCTGGTTGATAAGGGCTTAATCGATATAAAGGTAAGTGAAGAAATATCCTTAAAACAGGTAAAAACCGGAGAGAATGAAGAAGAGATAATTAGATCGATGAGATTGGTAACTGAAGAGCAACTAACTGAGGCAAAATCAGAGTATATTAGAGTACCTTATGTTGACTTGGATTCAATCGGATTTGCACCGGAAGCTCTGTCAATGGTACCGGAGTCGGTAGCGGAAAAATATAAAGTAGTCCCCTATGGTATGGATACCAAGGAAAAGGTGTTGATGGTAACAATGGTCAATCCTCTTGACTTGGAAACCATAGAATTTTTGGAAAAGAAGACAGGGTTGTCGGTAAAAGTGGCCATGTCAACAGAGAAGCAGATAGTGGCTTTTATAAAGGAAAAATATCTTAGAGAAAAAGGAATAACTTCGGAAGTAACAAAAGCCTTGGATGAAAGAAAGAAGGATGAAGTTGAGAGAAGTACGGTGGTAGCAAAAAATAAAAAGGTTTCTTCAGAGGCACCGGTAGCTAAAATTGTATCTACAATTTTGGAATTTGCGGTCAAATCAAGGGCATCTGATATTCACATTGAACCTCAGGAGGAAAACGTAAGGATTAGGTATAGAATTGACGGTATTTTACAGGAAAAGTATTTACTACCTCGCAATGTTCATGATGCGGTGGTGTCTAGGATAAAGATTTTATCAAACATGAAAATTGATGAAAAGAGAATACCGCAGGATGGTCGTTTCTTTTTTTCTGCGGATGATAATGATGTTGATTTGCGGGTTTCGACAGTACCGACAACTTATGGGGAAAAAGTGGTAATGCGTCTTTTGAAAAAAGCTCAAAAAGTACCAACATTGCCTGATTTGGGTTTGAGAGGTTTGGCTTTGAAAAATTTAATGGAATCAATTGAAAGGCCTCATGGAATTATTATTGTTTGTGGACCGACCGGATCTGGAAAAACGACAACTTTGTATTCGGTTTTGGATAGAGTGTCTACGTCAAAAGTAAACGTGATGACAATTGAAGATCCGGTAGAATATCAAATTAAGGGAATTAGCCAGGTCCAGGTAAATTCACAAGCAGGATTAACTTTTGCAAATGCGTTACGGGCTTTTTTGCGGCAAGATCCAAATATTATGATGGTGGGAGAAGTTCGTGATGCCGAAACGGCAGATTTGGCTATTAACGCGGCGTTGACGGGACACTTGGTATTTTCGACTTTGCACACCAATAATGCTTCAGGGGTTCCACCGAGAATGATTGATATGGGAGTCGAACCGTTTTTGTTGGTGTCTTCTTTGAATTGCGTGGTGGGTCAGAGGGTGTTGCGCCGGGTATGTAAAGAATGTAATAAAGATATTCCGATACCGCCGGATGTTGAAACTGATATGAAAAAAGTCTTGGGACCAATTTACGATATGGTTGAAGAAAAGTGGAAGAAAGAAGGAAAGAAAATGACGATCAAACAGATTCAGGGTTGTGAAGTATGCGGTAACACTGGCTATTTTGGAAGAATTGCTATTTATGAGGTGATGCCGATTACTGAAAAAATCAGTAAATTGATTGTGAGTAAGGCATCAGCTAGTGATATTGAAAATTTGGCGATGGAGGAGGGAATGTTGACGATGAAACAGGATGGGTATGTGAAAGTTTTGGAAGGAACGACTACACTAGAAGAAGTTAAAAGAGTTGCAGAATATTAATAATATGGATATAAAAATCAAACAACTACTGGAATTAGCTCTGTCAAATGGAGCATCTGATGTACATATTTCCGTGGGAGAGTGGCCAAAGCTTCGGGTGCATGGTGTATTGGCTAATGTGACGAATTTTGGTGAAGTGAGCGATGAGGCAATGACGGAAATGTTGATGACTTTGGTAGATGAAGGGCAAAAGAAACTTCTTTTGGAAGATCGGGAGTTGGATTTTTCAATTTCGACTCCGATGGCTAGGTTTAGGGCAAATATGTATTTTGCTTTGGGTAGATTGGCGTGTTCACTGAGGGTAGTTCCAAATGAAATTCCGGTTTTGAAAGATTTAAATTTACCGGAAATATGTGCAAATATTATAAATGAAAAACAGGGATTTGTAATAGTGGCCGGTCCGACAGGACATGGAAAATCAACAACGGTAGCTTCGATGTTGAATCAAATAAATGAAACAATAAATAGTCACATAGTCACGATTGAGGATCCGATTGAATATGTAATTAAACCAAAAAAATCGATAATTTCTCAAAGAGAAGTTCATTCGGATACCTTGAGTTTTGAAAATTCCCTGAGATCCTGCTTACGTCAGGATCCTAATGTAGTGTTTGTAGGTGAAATGAGAGATTTGGAAACAATATCTTCGGCATTGACCGTGGCGGAGACTGGACATTTGGTGTTTTCGACACTACATACAAACTCAGCAGCACAAACGATAGATAGAATTGTTGATGTGTTTCCGGAGGTGTCAAAATCTCAAATCAGGACACAGTTGGCAACGGTAATTACAGCGGTAATTTCCCAGAGACTACTCCCCTCTTTGGATGGAGGTCGGGTACCGGCGGTGGAAGTGTTGATTGCTAATCCGGCAGTAAGAAATTCGATAAGAGAGGGTAAAAATTTTATGATTGATAATATTATTCAAACCAGTTCGGACTTGGGGATGATAAGTTTGGAAAATTCGTTGGCAACTTTGGTTAAAACCAATAAGGTTAAAGAAGAAGTAGCAATGAGTTATGCTCTAAAACCGGATGAATTACAAAATAGACTGAGAAGTCATAAATTTCAGATTTAATAAATGAAGAAATATAAATTTAAGGCTAAAGATTGGAATGGAAAAACTATAAACGGTACTTTGGAGGCAGTGGATATCAATGAGGTAGTGTCATCGATAAAGGGGAATGGTTTGGTGCCGATAAAAGTAAATGAAGATAAGGATAATATTTTTAAGGAGTTGAGATCAAGGATGTTTAATCGGATTACTGGGAAACAAATTTCAAACTTGACCCGTCAATTGTCGACGATGTTAACAGCAGGTTTGGCTTTAACTGACGCTTTGTCCTTGTTGAGGAATCAGAGTCCTTCCGGGAGTGTGATGTATCAAATTGTGGATGATTGCTTGACTATTGTGCGATCCGGACAACCATTAGGAAAAGCTTTGGAGAAATATAGAAATTATTTTGGTGAAGCTTATGTGGCTTCGGTTAAAGCAGGTGAAGAAGGTGGGGTGTTAGAAGATGTGTTGTCAAAATTGGCGGATAGTTTGGAAGCGGACACGGAATTCCGAGGAAAAGTAAAAGGAGCAATGATTTATCCAATAATTGTGGTTATTGGAATGTTGATAGTAGCTTTTATCATGATGGTTTTTGTGATACCTAAACTTTTAAGTCTATACGGAGATTTTGGGTCGAAGATGCCGGCAATTACAGTGGCTTTAATGACCATATCGACTTGGACGGTAAAGTTGTGGTTTTTATTTCCGATGGTACCTTTGGCAATATTTTCGGTAATGAAAGCCGGTGATAAAAATGAAAACTTCAGATTCAAGAGAGATGAAATTTTTATGAGATTACCGATTATTGGTGACTTAACTAAAAAAACGGTAGTAGCCAATACCAATAGGACATTATCAATGTTGTTGACGGCCGGAATATCTTTGGTGGAAGCATTAAGGATTGTATCGAATGTGGCTGATAATGAAGTATACCGGAGGGCATATCTAAAGATTGCCGAAAGGGTGGAAAAAGGTTTCAATGTATCGGAATCATTTGAAGAGGCGGGAGTTTTTCAGCCGATTGTGACACAAATGGTGGCTACCGGAGAGGCGACGGGAAAGTTGGACGAAGTGTTGCTAAAAGTGGCAAAATATTTTTCGACAGAAGCGGAGCAATCGGTCAAGGGGTTGACAGCAGCGATTGAGCCATTAATCATGATTGTCTTGGGAATTGGAGTAGGATTTTTAGTAGTGGCCGTGATTTTGCCGATTTATAACTTGACATCGCAATTTTAGTGTTCAATAATGAATTAAGATTTTTAAATATTTAGAATAAAATGAAAAATAAACTGCTCCAAAATGTACGTAAGCTGTCAGGGAAAGGTTTCACCTTGGTGGAACTATTAATCGTTATCGCTTTAATCTCAATTTTGTCGGTGGCGGTATTGGCTACCATCAACCCAATTGAGCAATCGAATAAAGCTCGGGATGCTAAAGTTCAAAACGATGCAGCTGAAGTCTTAAACGCCTATGAGCGTTACTATACTAATTCGGCAACTTATCCTTGGATGGATGTAGTTGGTTCAACTCTAGGTTCTGTAGATGTAGCTTATGCAGGCAGAAGTAGTATGGTAGGTTTTGGTTTGTGTGGAACAGCAGCCATAAGTGGAGTTAGTGAGGTGACCGGTTGTGATGCTCAAGATTATCAAGGAAAGTTAATTGAAACCCAAGAACTTAAAGAATCATTTTTAAGTAAGTCTTATACCAGACTTCAAACTGATCCGGCTTGGACTTTCCAGGACGAGTTATTTACCATTAAAACTGATAATACTCAGGGGAACTCAATATATGTTTGCTATGTACCGAAAGCAAAAGCCAATAGGAATCCTCCTGCAGCGGCTACTTGGAAATTAAAGTCACTGGCAGTTGCGGGTGATGATAATTCAGGTGTTGCTTCACAGATTGTTGATGCCTCAGTTGCTCAAATGGCGGCAGCTACTTATACAACAATAACGGCTGATGATTCTTTATTTAGATGTGTACCGGAATAGTTGTAGATGAAAGGGCGGGCACAAGGCCCGCCCATACAGACCCCGACGGAAGTCGGGGTTTTTTGATGGAAAGGACGAATCTCCTCCTACCCCCTCTTTGACAAGAGGGGGAAAAAAAATACAATAAATTATGGTAATTTTAATATTTATATCGGTTTTGGT
>Ga0172380_10009088_pt1 | contig 10669 bp, 27 predicted proteins | sample Leawe162metaG_FD_119747 | JGI IMG/M metagenome (GOLD analysis project Ga0172380, IMG submission 119747) | Leachate microbial communities from a municipal landfill in Southern Ontario, Canada - Leachate well 162 metaG | ecosystem: Engineered > Solid waste > Landfill > Unclassified | place...
TCAATCCGAATAGCTGCACATTATGCAGCCTGCATCCAAAACGAACGAACGCTATAAACAAACAGGATAAATATGTACGAACAGAATCAGAGTACCATTCGTCGCCCCCGTCGTATCTTCAACGTAAATGCCCGAAATCAGGGTCCGAATCAGGATGATCAATTCGTTCTCGAAGGCAGAATCACCAACGCCCGTAGTGGTGGGGAGGTTATTACCGCCCGTCTTGACTTAGGGATTGTCATGCTTACCTTCATCGCAACAATCCCAGCCGAGGGTACCGATACTGGACCGGTTTACGTGAAATACGCCTTCCGGAACATTCTCGATTTCCTTAAGGTCTTCAACCCGAAGATCAGTAATAAGTGGTACGATCCGAATTACCGCCCCGATAACTACGTGGACGACTCCGACAACTCCAACCCCGACAACGGATAGTATCATGTGCATGTGTGGTAACCCGATCCATGACGTGCCGCAGTGGTTACTAGCAGCCGCCCCATTCTTTGCTCCGTTCTACGTGCAAGCCCGTCATTTCCTGCATCGCGTTTTGCTGACCCTAAGGAAGCAACACGGGAGCTGAGCAAGATCTCAACTAGAATGATGAAGGCCTGGAAATCTCCGGGCCTTCGTCGTATTTGGGGTTGGAGATGAAGACCAAAATGGCAAAAGAATTACCGATCATGGAAAATCATGAGTATGTGGCTTTGATGCAAATCAGCATCAGTGATTCAGTCGTCTTGACTGAAGAGCAAGAAACAAGCTTGTTCATAGTCCATCGATTGATCACACGTAAGAATCCGTGTGGTAAAAATTGGATACTGACCGATGAAGGCAAGATGGTTGTAAGGGCTATGCTTTCAGTAGCCAAGGTACTGACCCATCAAGATGGTTATGTCGGTCATATTGATCTCGGCCTGTAATATTGGGTCGCCACATTTCAATCAGAGGTGAAGGTATCGTATAGACCAATGTATATTGGTCTAGACAAGAACTCGGAAGTCTGAAATTTCGGGTCGTATCAATAATCAGAAGCAGAATTTGATCGGTAAAGATACTGCCGATCGCATGACGAAACCGAAAGTGAACCAGATGGCATCAAAGAAAATCGTAAAGACTGAGAAGAAAGCTGGTGAGAAGAAGGCGCCTGTCAAGCAGGCTATCAAAGCCGCTAAACCTACCGACTCCGGAAAGAAGTTCAAGCTTCTGACAGAAACCGGCTCGAATGTTCTAGGTGGAGATGCCGAGGTTGGTGAGAACAACGTCTACATCAAGATCTATGGGAAGGTTGTCGGAAACGGTGTGAAGCCTTCCGAACTCGAAGTTGGTGAGACCACTCAAAAGGAATACAACCTCTCAGGTTCGAAAGCGACCTATACGATTCAACGGGTCGCCTAGAATCACGATCGGGTAGATAAGGGCCTGGGATAAACGGGCCCTAGAACTCTTTGCCCCAATAGCTCAATGGACAGTAGCAGAAGATTTCTAATCTTCAGGTTTCCCGTTCGAGTCGGGATTGGGGTACTGATGAATTTCTAACCACTCTGGTATGGTTAGAAATCATGCAATGCTACGAATGTAGTTATGAAGGCCCTGATAAAGATTTCCTGAAAAAACGTCATGGAAAAGAGTCGGGACTTTGTTTAGAATGTCGTAGAAAATGGGGAAGACAGCATTATAAAGAAAATCGTAAAGCCCAAATAAATAGGGTAAGAGCTAATAAAGATAAGTATAAGGAGGAAACCCAAACCTATGTAAGGGAACTAAAAAGACAACCCTGCATGGATTGTGGCCATAAATTCCATTGGTATGCGATGGATTTTGATCATCGAGAAGGTGTGGAAAAAGAATATAATATCTATAAAATGACTCAAGGTTCACATACTTTAGAAGCCCTTAAGAGGGAAATTGCTAAATGTGATATGGTTTGTGCTGTTTGCCACCGATTAAGAACAGCTAAACGATTAGGACTTCAAGAATGAGATCAGTTACGTAAATTCAATATTCTCCGTCGTATTCGGAGTTGGAGATAACGACGATGTCCTACTTCAAGAAACCGGAACTCAATGAACGTGCTCTTTCAATCCTGAATCAGGTGATCGCCAAACTCGCGGAGGGTGGTTTTAGTGTTAAACTCCTTGAAGGAGGCTGGGGTCACGTTCTTTCTGTAAAAAGCGGATATGATACTTACCAAGTCGTATCTGTTGAAGAAAGCTGCCGTCAGATTTCTCCTTTCCGAAGTTCTCTTACCGGGAAACTTGTTTATAAATTCCCAACTCTCCGACTTCGTCATACTGGAAACGTAGTCGCATCTCAGCTAAATGAAGATTCGAAAGATTTGGTTGCAAAAATCGTAGCCAAGGTTATCGATCGAATTAACATTATCGACCGAGACAACGAACTTATTATCAAAAAGCTTGAAGCAGAAAAGCAACGTAAAGAGACTCTGAGGAATGTCGAAGAAGATTCAGAAAAACTTCGTGTAGCATATCCGAAATTTGCGAATAGGGTTTTTTCGAACGGAAGTCTAACAATTAAATTTGACTGTCTTTCCATTGAAAAAGCTCACGAGATCCTCACGGCTCTTGAAGATAAAGGTATCGAAGTATAACCTTCAACAGTCATATAAACCGAAAATCGGTGAGCCTTCTTCATATTTGAAATTGAGGTCGTAATAAATGGAAAAAATTACTGAAGGTGCAAAAATCAAAGAACTTTTGCTTAATCTCTACCATGAGGATCTCTTAGGTAAGACTGATCCTGATACCTTCTTTGATAGGGTTGGTGATGAAATTGCCATTCATGAGCATACCACCACTGAATCTAACGATTTCTATAATGGTGACTCACATTGGGAACTCGGACTTCTCTTTCAAGTCGGAATTGAAGTGGGACTTTCCCTTGAAAATGAGGAAACTATTTTCTGGTGTTGTTTCGATACAGATGATCTAAAAACTTATTGTCGAATCCTTTGGTTTAAGGGAAAATCCGAAGATGAGATCATCAACAAGATACGTGAGCTTCGTAGCACACCAGTATTGTCTTTTGAAGATAAACATGACATCCGTAAATTCATCGAAAAATATATGGAAGGTCGGGAACGGAAGCATGGTCCTGGAAGATGGGAAAAGAAAGAAGATTTAGTTAAGGAACTTTTAGAAGAGATAGTTGGAGACATGATTAAAGACGGGGATTTGATCAAAAAATAGCTCCATATAAACCAAACAAGCTATGTAAGGCCCGGAAATTCCCGGGCCTTCGTCATATCTAGAGTTGGAGATTGACGATCATGATAACCAAGAAACTGTCAGCGAAATGCATCTCGAGAAGAATCAATCACGTTATCGCTGAAAGTGTTGAACAATCCCATGAATCCGGTAGGAGAATCATCCTTCCCGAGGCTCGTCGATTTTCCGATGTTTTTTCATCGGTCACACCTCGTCCAACTGGCGAAAGTGCCTTGGACTTGAAGGTTTTTCGATCTGATGAGAGTAAATCGACAATGGTCATCAAAGACACTCTCTTTTGTGATCATTGTCCATTTCGAATTGTTCCGAAGCGCGGTCTTCTCGATAAAATCGATCTCATATTCATTGAATGGGACTCTCTGTATTGGGAACTCATCCAACGTTCAAACGGGACGACTCTTGTGACTTTGAAATATAACAAGATCATCGGTAGTCGTTACATCGCCATAATTCGAACCGACAGTCTTCCCAAATGTTTGCGCAAGTGAACAGACGGAAATCAATAGGTCCAATTCATATCCAGAGTTGGAGATGATAATGACGACCAGAATTTACACAGCAGATTTTCCTGAAGTCACTATTGACAGCATCGCAAAGTCACTCGGTATTGCCGATGCTGACGCCGATACTCGTGAAATCGCGTTCGAAGTTCTCGAGCTCTTGGAAGCTGGCTATTCTTGGGGACTTGAGGGTTGTTGGCCAGATCAGGATTTCAATTCCGATCCAAACTGGAGGGATACTTACGGAGAACCAATTTTCAAAATAGAACTCCGTCTTGATCCAGAGTTGGCCAGTCACGATGACGGTCCAGTTCTCGAGATGTTCCGTAAAGCTCATGAACGTGGACTCGAGCATTCTCAAGCTACGGAGGTCTAGGATGCTAGGGAAGAAAAAGAAACCAGTTTCAGTTCCAATTATACCTATTGAGTCATTGCTTTCCCAAATAACGGTAATTGAGCAAGAACTCCATCATATCACGATGACAAGTGCTTCTAAGCGACGTGTTGAAACCGCATGCACTACGATGCGAGGACTCATTCAGCCAGAAGAAGCCAAGTCGTAAACAAAGAAATTGTCATGAAGAGAAGGCCCACCGTAGATCGATGGGCCCTCGTCGTATTTGGAATTGGAGATGATGACAATGATGAATCTTTACAGAGTCAAGGCATGGACCGGTCCTGGTTTTGTTGACCACTACGCAGCAAAACTTCGTGCGGCAAACATCAAGGTCACCTGTGAAGGAACTGAGCATGTTTACGCGGAAATTCCGGGTGAGAATCGGTATGCTGCTACCGATGCTGCCAAGATAGCACTATATGGCAATACCGAGCCTGCTTTCATGCAAGTTCAAGCAGTTGAGGTTTTCTCGTAAATAAACCGTAGTTCTTAACTGTATATTGACTTAGCTTCGAAACCTCAAACATGCCCGGGGGTATATGTCAAAGGATAAAGAGCCATCGAGTGCAAGAAATCATCTAGACGCTGCTGATTCTGCTTACATGAGAGCACGACGAATGCTTGAAGAAGTGGAAGAAACACGTCATAGTATTGCACGGATACGGGTAGGTTCATCAGCTAATCTGACCGCCGTAAAGCTGCCGGTAGTAGCATCAATGCCGCCGGCAAATCTGGAGCAATCTGATCCGTTGTCACTCCCACCACTCCCTACTTTTAAAGGTAGAGATACGTTTACAATCATCAGGCGACGTCGTTAAGAGTCTAAACCATGATCAATCTAGAGTTTGGGGATGCCATGCGACGCCTTCGAGACGGAGAGATTCTCGTTGCCAGCCGTCCAAAGCATCAACACATGACGGTGATTTGGGATAGTCGAGGACTCTGGACTTATTCCATGTCTGCTAAATGGGTTATTGTTAAAGAACCCCTGGATCTGATCATGAGTTCTACGTGGAGTCTTGATCCAGATTATAAACCTCATAATCCGCTTCCAGTGGGACCTGTACCGGAGCAATAACGAAAATCAGACACCTCAATCCGTATAACTAATTGAGGTGAACATGAACCGTAGTGAATTGATTGCTGGAATCAGGGCAAATATCGCAAAGTCTGTTAGCTTGCTACAACAAGCAGAAGCTCGTGTTGAAGAACTCGAGAGAACAGATGACCTTGATATGTTCTTCGTTGCAACGGAACAAGTTTCCATTGCATTAGAACAAGTTCAAGTGGGAATCGATACAGCTGTTGCAGGTCAAAAAGACGCTGAGGTTATCGAAATCATTCATATCTTCGGTCAACAGCAATCAGGAAACACGTAGATCAATTGATCATCGTCATACCTAAAATCGGAGACGATGACAATGAAGATTGAACTCAAGAAAATCAAACACAGTGCCGCGCTTTCCCAGGAAACCAATGCTTATTCAGCCGAAATCTGGGTTGATAGCGTAAAACGCGGCACTGTTCAAAATCAAGGTTTCGGCGGTCCCGATGATGTTCAGCCGACTACTTTGGCGATGGAAATCATCGAGTATGCAAAAACTCTTCCACATATCAATTGCTTCGGTAAAGATCTCCCACAGTCGTTAGAAACTGTTCTTGGAGGCACCCTAGATCGACATTTAGGAGAGAAGCGTTTGAAGCGATTATTATCTACCAAGACTGTCTTCATTGAAGATGGGAAATGTTATTCAAGCAAATCACGTCCAGGTAACTTGAAGGAAGGATCAATTGTTCTCAATGATCTTTCACTTACGGACGCCTTAGAATTGTTTCTCAAAATCGAGGCATGATCTAGATGGAAGACTCCGACGTAAAAGACCCTGATACGGAAGAATCAACTAGTGAATCCAAGCCTAAATTGATAGGCGGGCAAAACAGTCTACTGATTGACATCCTTCCGACAATGAAAAACTTTCTCAATACAGCAAGAGATCTTTCGGAAAAAGCAGCATTCTTGGCTGACCAACAGAAAAAACTCGTGCCACCGAATGTTGAGTTGCTTCGTTTAGCGAATGATTTGTTGAGTACAGCTACAAACACATTCGCAATCCTAGCCACTCATGGGATGGACTTAGCAAAACATACTCGAGCACGATAATGATATGCGAGGATAAACTTTGCCACCATACTGATATGCTCTTAAGGGTGGATAATGATAGAATAAGAGAATGTCTGTCGTCAGACACTCATCCTTACATACTTATCGGAATGAACACGGACAGCAATGTCTACTACTTTTGTAATCACCACGCTCCATCCATGAGCAACTATAAACGGATAACTCCTGAAGAAGCTCTAGTGTTTCAGGTAATGAAATCGTAGTGTCTGACCAAGACAAACTTTGTAAATATGGTGTGACAGATAGTGATGGTTACTTACACACGTGTTTGTCACCAGACACTCATTCTTATATAGCAGCGAATAGTTTAGATAAACATGTATATTATTGGTGTAAAAGTTGCGCCAGTATGTGGGATCCCGGAAAATTTAGACAGCTGACCTCTGAAGAGGTACTGATCATCGAAGTTATGGAGTCGTGAATTCGATTTCCTGATATATGAGTATTCTTCCGGATGATAAACTTTGTCACGATAGCTGGGATAGCCAATTTAGCATCAAATCATCCCAGTGTTTATCGCCAAACACCCGTCCTTACAGAGCGGTGGATGGTGATGATAAAAATATATATTATTGGTGTGAAAAGCACGCTGCCAAGTGGGTTGGTGGAAGCTTCAAACAAATGACACCTGATGAAGTAACTATCATCGAAATCATGGAATTATAGGGGGTCACTTGAAAAAGTCGAAAAACGAAAGCAATCTGAAGAAAAAGAAGATGCAATATGGGTCTGGCAGGAGAAACCCGAATCCAGAGAGACCTATAGAAGGGAAAGGAAAGAAGAGAGAAGGATTGACGGAAAGAACTTCTCTGAAGTGAAAACCGATGACTGAGATTCTCGAAGTAAATGGCACTGATGGGATGACTCGATGGTATAAAGACAGTGTTCTTCATCGAGAAGGTGGACCTGCCATTATCGGGAAAAACGGATATGAAGAATGGCACTTGAATGGGAAACTCCATCGAGCAGATGGACCTGCTGTTATATTTGAAAATGGAACTGTTGGTTGGTGGTATGGAGGGGATCGAATAGTTTTTGATAAAATAGACTCTTCCCATCCTTTATATCATCACATGCTGGTTTATCACATATTAGCTATGTGAGATATTGATCTGTAAACTGATCATCATGAAAATACCTCTGGCCCTCCTATCTCTAAGCGCTCTTCTAATTGGAACTATGGCATATGCTGAAAAGAAGTTAGATCCAGATCTACTTCGTCTTTACACGACAGCCAAATATGTCGAATGTGATGACTGCGACTATAACGCGATTCACAACCTGGTAGGACTCGCTACTGCTGATCTCTGGCCTCTCGTACCCACCCCGTCCGCCCCTGGTGGGTTCGCCCGTGCTCCTTGTGGTGGTGACCCGGTGTGTGAAGAACCGCTTCTGGCTCCTCGAGTGAAATGCAGTTTAGAAGTGACTGACTGCAATTTCGGTAAACCGGGTGAGCCCTACCAAGATCCGAAGGTTCTGAAAACTTATTTCCTTGAATGCCGAGGGGATATCGCCTGCTCTTTTGAGCATATGAAACCCCAAGCATGCTGTGCTGTCACCGGACAAATCAAGGGGAAAGTTCAAGATCCGAACAAACCCTGTGCCTGAATCACGGTCGTAAATTTACCGATCCTAGAAGTATAACCTCTGACTAGGAGACAACATGACCCGTAAATTTGCACGAAGTTATGAGGGTGGTCGTGAACTGCATGTTGTGACGATCGAAATCACCTCGGAAGCACTTGGTTGTGGGTGGATCGATTATCATATAAAGAAAGCGCAAGAGAAGGATGCCTGTCGACTTAGCCATAAGTTCTCAGGAAATCTTTCAACCGAGTTTGAAGCACTTCGTACATTGGGCTTCATCGAAACAGATATGAATACTGACATGCTCGCAAGCAGGGATGGGGTAAGCTCATGAAATCAGAAGTTATCACGGGTTGGCTACTCTTGGACGGGAAAGCCACGTTCGTCAAATGTCGTCGTTTGAATGATAGTGAGACTGTAGTTCGAGTCGTAGTCCCTCGAAAACATCGATTCGTGTATAAGACGAAGAAGGCTCTCTCGAAGAGCAAAGCCGCTTGTCTCCGCCGACACATCAAAGCATCGAAGCATACGTTGGTTCAATATGAAGAGGCTTACAGAGAAGCCCAACGCCAATTCGTTAGCCTAAATAATCTGATTGGCTCTCTCAAAGAACAATTGAGATACGCCAAATGATGCAAATCCCTACTGCTCGTAAGAATCTGATCTTTGCGACCCGCATGTTTGAAATGTATCCAGCCAATCGACGGCGATACTATGATATGGCTCAAGCATGTGTTCAACAACTAGAGTCTCAAGCCGCGAATAGTGGGGAAGAATTTGCCGCTTGGAAGATCGGTTGTATAGCACTTGGGCTAATGCAATCGGCTCTATGACAGTCCGGAAGATAAGAAGAGTCATTGAGTCCCTTACGAAAGATGGGACTCGAGAATGGCGCCTGGATGGGAAACTTCATCGAATAGATGGACCTGCACTTATCCGCCTTGATGGGTGTAAAGGTTGGTATTTCATGGGGGAACTTCATCGAGAGGATGGACCCGCCATTTATGGTCCTAATATTATCGATGAATATTATCTAGAGGGGCAAGAACTTTCTAAAGAAGAGTATCTGAGGATAGATGCCTCAAAATATCGAAAACTCCAGATTTATCAAATCATGAGATTATAAGGAAACAGTGGAATCTGTCAGATCCGTTAAAGAAGATGGGATCATTGAATGGCGTCTAAATGGACAGCTCCATCGAGAAGACGGACCTGCGTATGAATGGCCTGACGGATATCAAGCCTGGTATCGATTTGGAAAACTTCATCGAGAAGATGGACCGGCGATAGTCAACGGAAATACGGACAATGGATATTATTTAGAAGGATATCTAATCCCTAAAGAAGAATATCTAACCATGAATGCCTCGAAATATCCAAAACTCCAGGTTTATCAAGTAATACATTCTTAAAGAATGATTATATGAACACGCTTAAAGACGAGCCTATTGAATACCAATATCAAAACGGGGATAAACGTTGGTATTTAAACGATCTTCTTCATCGAGAAGGTGGACCCGCCATTGAACGACCAGATGGATCTGAATATTGGTATTTGAATGGGCGTCTTCATCGAGAAGATGGACCCGCCATTTGTGGTCCTAATATAACTTGCGGATATTACCTAGAAGGTCAAGTTTTCTCCGAAGAAGAGTATTTAAAAATGGATGCCTCGAAGTATCCAAAGCTATTAGCTTATCAAGTGATGCATGGCTGAACCCGTCTGCTCCCTAAGCAGTGAAAATGTCGTTGAATGGCGTCTGAATGGAATCCTTCATCGAAAAGACGGGCCTGCCCAATTATATCCGGATGGAGCAACCAAGTGGTTTCTGAATGGAGTGATTCATCGAATAGGAGGGCCGGCTATTGAAGCTTCCGACGGATATAAAGCCTGGTACAGATACGGAGTCTCCCATAATCCGGACGGACCTGCTGTCATATATCAAGATGGAACAACTGAATGGATATTAAATGGAGTTGTACTTAATAAAATATATACCTGGGAAGATAATCCGGAATTCGTTCGACTAAAGAAAATAAAAGATGCCTACGAAGTGATGCATGGCTGAACCTAGTTGCTTTTACAATCCTGAGGGTGTCCTTGAATGGCGTCTGGACGGAAAACTCCATCGAATAAATGGACCTGCTCAGACATACCCGGATGGATCAACTAAATGGTTTAAACATGGGGTTATTCACCGAGTAGGAGGACCCGCCATCGAAGATGCCAATGGACATAAAGTTTGGTATCAAAATGGACATCTTCATCGAGAAGATGGACCTGCCATTGAGTATATAAACGGAACCTTCGCATGGTATATCGAAGGGATTGAAATAAACCCCGTTTTAGTGCGAAATAAAAGGGATCCGAGATACGCTCGACTGATGGAAATAAGAAATGTTTACGAAGTAATAACGAAATGAATCAATTGATCCACTTTTAACAATAGGTGTATGGTAGTGCAAATACGGTCAAGCCAATTAAACGACCGATTTTTGGGGTAGAATATATTTATTTACTTGCGATCGGTTCCCCAAAGGGGACTCAACCGGGCTGTTCGGAGCCAGGAAAAGAGGTTCGCTGCTGCCAAAAGGAAGAGGAGCGTTCCCTGTCCGAAACCTATTTCCTGATTGAACCTAAGTACCCGGAAAACAGCCATAGATAGCCAGACGGCGATGAAAATGGAGAGAATCAAGCTCTGCTTATAAGTCACTTCCCCGAAAGTACAATCGAGAATGGTAGTCCACATTCGATGCA
>Ga0172380_10009089_pt1 | contig 10669 bp, 13 predicted proteins | sample Leawe162metaG_FD_119747 | JGI IMG/M metagenome (GOLD analysis project Ga0172380, IMG submission 119747) | Leachate microbial communities from a municipal landfill in Southern Ontario, Canada - Leachate well 162 metaG | ecosystem: Engineered > Solid waste > Landfill > Unclassified | place...
GATCGACAAGACAGCACCGGATTGGCCTGCGAGCATTGCCGCCACGGGACTTGCATTGGCCTGCTACCCGGTCGCCGTCGAACGCGGATTCATGCCGCGCGCCGCGGCGGTGGAGCGAACGCTTGCAACGCTGCGTTTTTTCCGGAACAGCCCGCAAGGCCCCGAGCCCGACGCAACCGGCTACAAGGGTTTTTACTATCATTTTCTCGACATGCAGACCGGCCGTCGCGCCTGGCAATGCGAACTTGGCGCAACTGGGAAAAATGGCGTTTTGTACGGTAGCGCACGGACCTTGAAGGAATTTGCTTCTACAAGGGACTCTCGCTATGGGTCATGCGCACTCAGCCGGTGAGCACCGTGGCCAGCGGCGTAAGCGGGGATCGGTATTCCCTGTCGTTGCGATTGCGCTGGCCCGGCCACCGGGGCGAGCTTCAAATTTACCCTCCGCAAGGAACTCACACCATGGACACTGCAACAAAGACAGCCCTTGTCATCGCATTTGCCGTCGCAGCCTTGCTGTTGCTGCTCTTCGGCGGCGGGATGGCAAGCGGAACACTGATGAGCGGCGGGATGATGGGAAGCGGGAGCATGGGCGGAATCAGCTGGATGTGGCTTCCTACCGTGCTTGTCGTGGTACTGGGCGCTGCACTTTTTTCGGTCGTCGCCGGAAAGAAGTAAGGAAGCATCCGGGCCGCCAATAACCACGGCAAGGCTTGGCTACCGGAAATCGCACCTCTCGGAAGTATGGATTTACTCAACCTCAAGGAAAAAACCACCATGAAAACCTCACTACTGATTTTCGCAATCGTTGCCAGTGCCCTTGCAGCACCCATCGCATCTGCCCAGGACAGGTCGGCGCCCGCCAAGCCAACGATGAACATGGACAAGGACCAGGACAAACAGATGGTCCCGATGCAGGAAAACATGACAAAAATGCAGCAGCAGATGGACAAAATCGCGGCGACTACCGATCCGAAGGACCGCCAGAAGCTGATGCAGGAGCACATGCAAACCATGCAGGAAACCATGAAGGCGATGCGCAGCATGGGCGGCCCGACGATGAAGGGCGGCGGCATGGCAATGGGCGACAAAAAAGGCGGCGCGATGTCGGGCGGTGACGTGAAGACGCGTCAGGAAGGGATGGAGAAGCGCATGGACATGATGCAGATGATGATGGAACAGATGATGCAGCGCGATCCGGCGGCGAAGCCCATGGGCCACATGTAATCGAAAAGCTTCGCGGCGGAATACCTCTGATAGCGGCTTAACGCGGCTCATGAAGGGCACGGCAAAACATGGCGAGACCCGCCAAAGGAGATGAAATCATGAATCAGCAACATAGTGCGTTCCTCGGTGTACTGGCAGCGATTGTTGTTTTTACCGCGGGCTGCGGCCCCACGGACGACGGAATCGGCACGAAAGTTAAAACGAACCTGACCGCGGACGAAGCGGTCAAGGCCGCTCAGATCGATGTCGGCGTGCAGAAGAAAGTCGTCACCCTGTCAGGAACTGTCGATACCCCGGCCGTCAGGGAACGAGCTGTCGCGCTGGCCCGCGGAACCGACGGAGTTGCCGATGTCGTTGACCGGATCGCCGTCACGCAGCAGGCCTCTGGTCATGGCCCTGGCCACGGTGGCGAAATGATCGGAAAGGGGATGACGGAGGGTAAGGATCACCCTATGGGAGGAAAGCGTGAGTAGGTTCGTCAGCCGGGCAAAGGGATCAAAGTCATCGCCACCGTCAAAACATGGAAAGGGTAAACATGGAAAACAGCTTGTTATCTGAATCTCTTGAGAAGGACGCAGAGCCTCGGGCGCAGCGCCGCCGGCTCCTACAGACGGCATTTGCGGTCACTGCGGGCGGGACTCTCCAATTGCTTGCGACGTCCGATGCCTTTGCCCAGTCGGAAAAGTCATCGACCTCGGGCATGGGCGGGATGCACGCATCCATGCTACGGGACGCGATCAAAGCGTGTCTCGACTGCCACAGCATGTGTCTTCAGACTGCAATGAACTTCTGCCTTGAACGGGGCGGGCGTCACGTGGAGCAACAGCACTTTCGACTGATGATCAACTGCGCCGAGCTCTGCCAGACGTCGGCCAACTTCATGCTGAGCGACTCGCCGTTGCATGGCCGGGTCTGTGCCGTCTGCGCCGAGGCGTGCGAGGCGTGCGCCAAAAGCTGCGAGAAGGTGGGCGACATGCGCGAGTGCGTCGAAGAATGCCAACGCTGCGCCAAGAGCTGCAGGTCGATGACATGAATTTGCGCCGGCGATTTCTGATTCCGGAAATCACGGCGCCCACGGGCGCGACTGGTCAAGGTAACCAATAAGGCGAAGAACCATGAAGAGACTATTTCTGATCGTTGGCATCGCAGTTGGAATGAACTCCGGTATCGCACTCGCGCAGCACGAGAAAATGCCCGGGCACGAGAGCATGTCCCCCGGCGACCATGCGAAGCACGAAAAGAAAGACCGCAACGCCGAAAAGAAACAGCCATCCAAGTCGGATAACAAGAAAAAGGACGGCGACGCCGACAAGAAGCGGCCGCCCAAGTCAAATGACAAGTAGCAGGAAGGACGCGATCAGCCATCGCCGCGGGCGGTCATCGAGACTTAACGATAACTGCGCCGGCATCGCCCGGCACCCGCGCGACGACACTGGAAGAAGACGGACCCACCTGACCTGGACCACACCGGATTTGCCGATCGGTGGCATCAATATCTCCGGCTATCTGTGGCTGCGACAGTCCGGTCTGGCTGCTACCCCATGGCATAGACGGAGCATCTAGATGAATGAGGGACAAGTGATCTACCGAGCGCTCATCGGCGGCTTCGCGGCTACGCTCGTATTCATGGCGCTTCGCGTCGGCGACGTCGCGGCGAACCCCGCCCACCATCCCGGTGGGGTGGCGGCGGCCGCACCTGGCGCACCGGCAATGGCTCCCGGCACCCCGATGGGTGCGCCCGCCGCCCCGCCCGGCGCTCCGGGAATGGTCCCGAGCGCGCCGATGGGTGCACCCGCGGCATTACCCGGCGCACCGGGAATGGCTCCCGGCGCGCCGATGGTTGCGCCCTCCGCCCCGCCCTCCGCCCCGCCCGGCGCGCCGGCCGCACCGGGGATGGCCGGCGGCGGTATGGGCGAGATGATGGGGCCGGCGTCGCCGGGGGGGTGCATGGGGGGAGATTGCGCGCCTGGTGGAACCAAGACTCCGATCTACCCTTCGCTGATGACGCTTCCTGCGCTCACTCCGAAAAAACGTGCCGAGATCGACGCGTTGGCGAGTCAGCAGATTAACGAAGGCATGGAGCGACACACCAAGGGTTCCGAGTCGCTTAACCGCGCAACGCAAGCCGGCGACCACGCGGCCATGCAGCAGTCTGTTGGCATGATGCGTGAGGGCCTCGATGAGCTCGGAGCGGGAATAGCGGCTCGGCGGGTACTTTCCGAAGGAAAGGCACCGCGCAACCTCGCACTCGACTGGTTCAAACGCGAGATGAACCTCGCGTCACCTATTGCGCGCGAAAATCCACGCGCTCTGTTCGGCGTCCCGCCATTTCACTTGTTCACGATAGTACTGCTCATTGTGTTCGTGCTCGGGATGGTCGTGATGTACTTCTTCAAGATGCGTCGCGCCGCAGACCTCTTTGGGCGTATTGAAGGCGGACCTGGACAGTCACCGCCGGGATCATCCCCGCCTCTCGCCCGAACGCCAGCGCCTCCATCAGCGGGAACGGGGCCGCCGCCCGGAGGGTCACCTGCCGCTCCTGCCTCGCCGGAAGCTCCCGTAGTGGGCACAGCACCGCCTGCAGGGACACCCACACAGCCCGCTTCGGCCACGACATGAGTCTGACCGCGAATTGGCGGGGGCAGCTTCGCGTAGGGGGCATCGTCACCGAAACACCGAGCGTCAAGACGTTTCGCCTCCTGCCTTCATCCGGCGACCGCTCAATGCCTTTCACATTCGTGCCCGGCCAGTTCCTCAACGTTGCGTTCTGGATTGGCGGCGCGAGAATGAACCGCTCGTACACCATCTCGTCCTCCCCGACGCAGTCCGACTACATCGAGGTGACCGTCAAGCGCGAGCCGCGCGGCGCCGTCTCCCGCCACATTGATGATCTGCTCATGGTGGGCGACGAGATCGAAGCGGCAGGTCCGGTCGGGCGGTTTACATTTACCGGAACAGAGGCGAACAGCATCGTGCTCATTGCAGGCGGTGTGGGGATCACGCCGATGATGAGCATCACCCGTTATCTCACACAGCGGTCCTGGGCCGGGGACATCTTCTTTATCTACTCGTGCCGTGCTCCAACCGATTTCATTTTTGCGAATGAGATTACCGCCCTTCAGCGGGTCAATCCCAAGTTACACGTCGCAGTGACAATGTCTAATCCGGAAGGAACGGACTGGATGGGGTCACGCGGACGCCTCACCAAGGAATTGCTCACGCAGACGGTTCCAGAGCTTGTTTCGCGCAGAATCCACTTGTGTGGGCCGCCCTTGATGATGGACGCGACCAAGGCGCTGCTCACCGAGTTGGGCGTTGCTCCGGAGCAGGTGAAGACCGAACTGTTCGGCGCGACCAGACCCACTCCGGCTGTCGCAGGGACCACCGCCAAACCGACTGCACCTGCGACCGGCCCGCTGGTGACGTTTTCGAAGAACAACAAATCGGCCAAAGTTCATGTCGATCAGACTGTCCTCGAACTCTCCGAAGAGCTCGCCATCGGGATCCCAAACTCCTGCCGCGTCGGCACCTGCGGCGTGTGCAAGGTGAAGATGACTTCCGGCGAGGTCGCGATGGCGGTGGAAGACGCTCTCGATCCTGACGACAAGACCAACGGCATCATTCTCGCCTGCCAGGCAGTGCCGAAGACCGACATTGAGGTTGAAGCATAGCCATGAAGGAGCGCGAACGCTTTATCGTCACTGGTGTCCTCAGCGTCTTGTTGCTTGGCTGGCTCGGCTTCTTTATCCATCGCTCGCCACGCTTTCCGGGCAGCGGGATAGGTGCAGTTTTCGGGATAGCGGGGGCCGTGCTGATGCTCGTCCCACTCGCGTACTCGATCGCCAAGCGTATTCCTTTCCTCAACGCTCGAATGACGCCCCACGTTTCGATGCAGTCGTTGCTTGCTGCGCACGTCTATGCGGGCATTTTCGGCCCTTTGCTAGCGATCATTCATACCGGTCATAAATTCGACAGCTTGCTGGGAATCACGCTAACGGCAATAGTGCTACTCGTCGTCGCGAATGGGTTCACGGTTCGCTATCTGCTCACCTATGTCAGCCATGAGATTACCGACAAGTTGGCCCTGCTGCAGACTGCCCGTGGTGATCTCGACAGTGCGTGGGGCGTGCTTGAGACGTCCCGTACGGAGACGCGAGGCCTTCCGGCGTCGCCCCTCATGGCGACCAGCCTCTCGTCGTTGGGGTTCGGGCATGCATCCAACGGCCCCGCCGCCGAAGTCACCCGCATCGCCGAGTCCGTGGCGGATCTGGAGTATTCGGTCCGTATGCACGAGTTCTTCAAACGCTGGTTCCGCCGATCTCTGAACCTGCACATCGGTCTCTCCGTCATCCTCTACGTGTTGCTCGCGCTGCACATCGGGTCCGGAATCTACTTCGGATTGCGGTGGTTGCAATGAAGCCGCTCGTGCTCTTGACCGCGTTGATCGTTGCTGTCGTCACGGCGGCGGCGCTCGCGGTGGCGCACTTCGAACCGGCATCTTCGGCTCTGCAACAGTTCGTGAATCCGGGCCGGCTCTCGCCTCGACACGCATTCCTGGAGGGCCGATGCGCTTCGTGCCACGAGCCGGCCGTCGGCGTGACGGTCGCGAACTGCACGGCGTGCCACGCGAACGCCGAGCGGCTGCTCGGCCGTCAGCCGACCGCGTTCCACGCGAGCGTTCAGGAGTGTGCGACATGTCACGTCGAGCATCAGCCTGCGAACGTCCGGCCGCTGCTGATGGATCACGTGGAGCTCGCCAAACTCGGCGCGCGGTCACTTGCGCGCGCGGCGCATGGACACGTCGACCCGCGTCTCGGAAGGGACGCCGAAAGCGAGGCCACGCTCGAGTCGCTTAAAACGTGGCTGCGCATTCAAAGCCCCGACCAGTTCGACGCGAACACCGCGCGCGAGACGCTCAACTGCGCCGGATGCCACGATCGCCGGGACCCGCATTTGAAGCGCTTCGGCAGTGACTGCGCGCAATGCCACGTGTTCGAGTCGTGGCGAATCTCCGGCTATCAACACCCGTCATCCCGCTCCAAGGAGTGCGTGCAATGTCATCAACCGCCCCCGAGCCATTCGATGGGCCACTTTTCGATGATCTCGCAGAAATCCGCCGGCAAGGAAAACGCGCGTGTGGACCAGTGCTACGAGTGTCACAACACGACCGGCTGGAATGACATCGTGGATGTCGGCTACTACAAGCACCACTGACAAGGACGAGGAATGAACGAACCACGGCAAAGGCTTACCGGGTCGGTGTTGGCGGGCACGTGCGCCAGCGAGCTCACGTTTCAACGCGCGCGCGGCCCGCCTCTCCGCGCCATTTATCACATTATCCTGAAAAATACATACGCACTGCCCATAGACAAATTCAAGGAGTACGCCATGACGAAGTTTAGAACCACCACAGTCGCAATTGCAGCGCTCTTGTCCGTGTCCTTCCTTGCCTCCCGTGTTGAGGCCGCCGAAGGCATCATGATGAAGGATGGCAAGATGATGATGATGAAGGATGGCAAGGCGACGGGCCCAATGAACCACGAGATGACTTTGTCCGACGGCCACAAGGTGATGCCTGACGGGACGATGAAAATGCCGGACGGCATACAGATGCGCATGAAGGAAGGCGAAATGATGACAATGGACGGGAAGATGATGGAGGGCAGAAAAGGCATGCAGCATAGCAAAGGCATGGGTATGGAGGGTGGCAAGGGCACGAAGATGGACGGTATGAAGTAGCTGCTTCGAAGCTATCGGGCCTGACGACGCCGAAACCAAACCTCCGTGTGGGCGCGTCGGCGTCGCATGGGGGCCATCCTCCGCGCGCCGGTAATCAGCATTGAGTCGTGTACAGAGAACCCATGATCGCTACGCCAGATTCCCTCGAAACCACAATTATTCTCGTCGTGCGTTGGGTGAAGCTCGGGGTCGAAATCTTCGGCGCGGGGCTGGTGACGCTCGGCGTGTGCCTGGCGATCGTGCATCTTATCCGAACGTTCCCGGCGGGCAAGCCGGCTGAGTTCACCGAGACCCGGCTGATCCTCGCTCGGTACGTCGCGCTTGCATTGGAATTCGAACTGGGGGGCGGACATTCTCGGCACGGCGGTTTCGCCGAGTTGGGATCAAATCGGCAAGCTCGGCGCGATCGCGGTGATCCGCACGGGATTGAACTTCTTCCTCTCGATTGAGATGAAAGGCGAGAGGATAGCTGAGAAGGAACATGCGGCGTCGGTGCCCCAATCCAATAAAGGAAACCTGCATGAGTAACAACACAACCAAACACCCGGCGCACAAGGTGACACAAGCCATGGAAACCCGGGTTTCAAGCAGCGGCCCTCGCCGCCGCTTCATTCAATCCGCCGCCGCCGTGGGATTGCTGCAGGCATTCCGCGGACTCGCCCCGGCCTATGCGCAGGGCGTCCCCGGCCCGGGCGGCGAGTTGCGCGTCGGCGCGGATCGCATTGCCGATCTGGTCATAGCGCGCACACCGTTCGGCTTCGGCGGGCGCGCCGGGACGGCGGTCACGATCAACGGCACCGTGCCGGGGCCGATGCTTCGCTTTCGCGAAGGCGAGACGGTGACGTTGCGTGTCACCAACCGGCTGGATGAAGACACCTCCATCCACTGGCACGGCCTGCTGCTGCCGTCGGATCAGGACGGAGTGCCGGGTGTGAGCTTTCCCGGCATCCGCCCGGGTGAAACTTTCACATACCGCTACCTTGTGCGACAAAGCGGCACGTACTGGTACCACAGTCATTCGTCGGTGCAGGAGCAACTTGGACACTACGGCGCCATGGTGATCGACCCGCAAGGGCGCGATCCGTTTGCGTACGACCGGGAACATGTCGTCATGCTTTCTGACTGGACATTCCAGAACCCATACCGGGTGCTTGCGGCGCTGAAGAAGATGGGCGGTTACTACAACTTCCAGCAGCGCACGCTCGGGGATTTCTTCCGCGAGGCGAAGCAGAACGGCCTGCGCGCCACGCTCGAGGAGCGAAAGGGGTGGGGCAAGATGCGCATGAATCCCACCGACATCCTCGATGTCACCGGCGCAACCTACACCTACCTCGTGAACGGACTGCCGCCGGATGGAAACTGGACAGGCCTTTTCCGTCCGGGCGAACGCGTGCGCCTCAGATTCATCAACGCATCGGCAGCGACCTACTTCAACGTGCGCATTCCAGGATTGCAGATGACGGTCGTGCAGGCCGATGGCCAGAACGTGCAGCCGGTAACCGTGGAAGAATTCCAGATCGCCATTGCGGAAACTTACGATGTGATCGTGCAGCCGAAGGCGGACCAGGCGTATACCGTGTTCGCCGAGTCGATGGATCGCAGCGGCTATGCGCGCGGCACGCTTGCTCCGCGAGCTGCCATGTCGGCGCCCGTGCCCGCGCTGCGCGAGCGGCCCCTTCGCAGCATGGTGGACATGGGCATGGACATGGAATCGATGGACATGCCCGGATCGGCCAAAGGCGGCGGCATGCTGGGGATGGAGAAGCCGAAGACCGTGGCGGAAATGGACCAGAGCACAATGCCAGAGATGGATAAACCCGAGCCGCAGCCGATGCCGGAAATGGAAAACCCAAAGCCGCAGCCCATGCGGGAAATGGATCACGGCGCCATGGCGGGAATGGAGAAGCCCAAACCGCAGGCCATGCCCGGAATGGATCACGGCGCCATGGGCGGAATGGACAAGCCCAAGCCTAAGCCCATGCCGGAAATGGAAGACGGCGCCATGGCGGGAATGGAAAAGCCCAAGACCAAGCCCATGGGCGCCATGGACGATGGCGCGATGAAAATGCCCGGCAAGGAGAGCCCGATCAACGGCAGGCACGGCCCCGATACTCATGGGCCGGGCAACACCACGACTGCGATGGTGCAGCGAAACCGCCTCGGCGAACCCGGTACCGGCCTCGAGAATGTGGAGCACCGCGTGCTCGTCTACAACGACCTGAAATCGCTCGAACCTTCACGCGATACGAGGCCGCCGGAGCGCGTGATCGAGCTCCACCTCACCGGCAACATGGAGGCGTTCATCTGGGGGCTCGACGGCCTGAAATTCTCCGAATCGGGCGCTCAGCCAGCGGTGCGCGTCGGCGAGCGTGTGAGGATGACGCTCGTGAACGACACGATGATGGAGCACCCCATGCACCTGCACGGGGTCTTCATGGAGCTCGACAACGGCGCCGGCGCGCACAAGCCGCGCAAGCACACGATCAATGTAAAGCCCGCGGAGCGGCTTTCCTTCGACTTCACCTATGACGAGCCGGGAAACTTCGCCTTTCACTGCCATATCCTGTATCACATGGAGGTGGGAATGTTCCGCTTCGTAAACGTGTCCGCGCCCTCGATCCGGAGCGCATCATGAGGCGCGCTCTGTTGCTAATCATGCTGGCCGCCGGAGGCTTTGCGCAGGCGCAGGACGATCGTTTCCCCCTGCCACCCAAGGAGTGGCCCAGCCCGGTGGCAGACCGGGAGCCCTTCGGCTACTTCCTGCTCGATCGCCTGGAATACCGGACCCAAAAAGGTGCGGACGGCCGTTTCTGGGACGCCCAAGCGTGGTATGGCGGGGACTACAACAGGCTATGGTTGAAATCGGAAGGTCTGGACACCGTCGGTGGGCGGACCGAGGAAGCTGACCTGCAGATCCTCTATGCCCGGCGCATCGCGCCGTTCTGGCACTTGCAGGGCGGCTTGCGCAGCGAGGTGCGACCGGGGCCGACGAGAAACTACGGCGTGTTAGCGCTCCAGGGCATCGCGCCCTACTGGTTCGCCGTGGAGACGAGCGCGTTTTTTCGGGGCGGAACGATTACCGGCCGCCTGGAGGCGGAGTACGACCAACTGCTCACGCAACGGCTCATTCTGCAGCCGCGAATCGATTCGAACTTCTCCACGTCAGCCGATCCGGCGCGAGGCGTAGGGCGCGGCATCAACGACGTGGAGCTCAGCCTGCGCCTGCGCTACGAGATCAAGCGCGAGTTCGCGCCTTACGTCGGAATCACCTGGTCGCGCAAGCTCGGCGATACGGCCGATATCGCGCGCGGCCGGGGCGAGAACGCAAGCTCGAAGGCGGTGGTCTTTGGACTCAGGCTATGGTACTGAGCAACGCTTCTGCATCCGCGCCTTCGATGCTCATACCGCCGGTCGCTTAAATTGCACGCGCTCGCGCCCGGCTGGTGTTTCTTCCAGACCACGCACTTGTCGCCCTGCCGTCGCACACGAGAGGCGCATTGTGTTCGACTCTAACGGGAGAGCCCGCAAACCGGACGGGATCATGAGCAGCAAGAATCCAACCGTCGATGCCGAACTGGAGAAACTGCAGCACGAAACATTCGGCTATTTCTTGCATGAAGCGAATCCCGCCAACGGCCTGGTGATCGACAAGACAGCACCGGATTGGCCTGCGAGCATTGCCGCCACGGGACTTGCATTGGCC
>Ga0172380_10009090_pt1 | contig 10668 bp, 5 predicted proteins | sample Leawe162metaG_FD_119747 | JGI IMG/M metagenome (GOLD analysis project Ga0172380, IMG submission 119747) | Leachate microbial communities from a municipal landfill in Southern Ontario, Canada - Leachate well 162 metaG | ecosystem: Engineered > Solid waste > Landfill > Unclassified | place...
TAAAACGCCGAGCAAGCTCGGCAACTACAAAATTCGCATGGATAGATTTGATGTTTTAAGACGTTTTATTTTTATTGCTTTTTTGCCGCTGGTTGTAGGATTAATCTACCTTCAGGTCTTCGCGCATTCCCGTTTCCGGCAACTCTCCGAGGGCAATTCCATCCGAACCATTTACCTGGATATACCACGCGGCAAAATTCTGGACCGTAACGGAATTGTTTTAGCGGAAGACAAGTTGGGTTTTAATCTAACCTACATCCCGTTTGACCTAAAAAAAACAGCCGAGTGCGCCGATATTCTGGCCCCGATTTTCAATATGAACCGGTTCGAAATCCAGAAAAAATTTACGGAAAAGATAGCCAACCCTTTTGAGCCCCGCGTCATATTTAGAAGTATTTCCCAGGAACAACTCCATTTTGTGGAAGAAAACAGCAGTCGTCTCCCCGGAATTTACATCCAGGCCGGCTTAATCAGAAACTATCCGTTTGGAAAAGATACCGCCACCATCCTGGGGTACCTGGGCGAAGTAAGCCGTGAAGAATTACCGGCTCTTAAAAAAGAGGGCTTGCGTTCCGGAGACCTTATCGGCCGCAACGGAATCGAACAAATGTTTGATAGTCTGTTACGGGGGGAACGGGGCGGCACCCAGGTAGAAGTAGACGCGCGCGGCCACCAACTTCGTGTCCTGGGCCAAAAAGAATCCAAACCCGGCAACACGGTTGTTTTAACCATTGACAGCCGTCTCCAAAAAATTGCTTCGGCTAAATTAGGAGACCGCGCCGGTTCCGTCGTCGTCCTTTCCCCGGCTACCGGAGAAGTTCTTGCCCTGACCAGCAAACCAACTTTTGACCCGTATAACCCGGCGCCCTCTCTTAACCGGTCCGATAAACCATTCCTGAACCGAGCCTTGGCCGGATTTTACGCTCCAGGATCCGTCTTTAAAATAATCACCTCCATTGCCGCGTTGGAGAGCGGTTCCATTACCCCGGAAGACGAATACGAATGCCTGGGTTCCATAACGATCGGCGACCGGGAATTTCACTGCTGGAAAGAAGACGGCCACGGATGGATTTCTTTTAAAAACGCCCTGGCCCAGTCATGCAACATTTATTTCGGACAGGTCGGCATGAAGACCGGCGAGACCAACCTGCTGACATACGCCCTGAGAGCCGGACTTGGAACCGTAACCGGTATCGACCTGCCCGGCGAAAAAGCCGGTTTTATTCCCAGGCCTGGTGAATCCGGCGGAGCCCTAAACCTTTCAATCGGACAGGGCGCGCTCCTCTTAACCCCGATTCAGATGGCCAACCTAATCGCAACGGTTGCCAACGGAGGCAACATCTTCCGGCCGGAAATCCTCCGCGAACTTCGTGACCGCGATGGAAACAAAACTGAGGAATTCGGTCCGGTAATCCAGAATAATTTCTTTGTTTCAGAAACAACCATGGATATTTTAAAAGAAGGTCTTTTGGCGGTAGTCAATTCCGGAACCGGAGGCGCCGCCCGAGTACCGGGAATCTCCATAGCCGGCAAAACCGGAACCGCCCAAACCGCCCAACGGGACCTACAACTAAACACCCGGGGAAGTTTCGTTTGTTACGCGCCGACTGACAGCCCCCAGATAGCCATGGCAGTCGTCCTGGACAGCGGCGCTTCTTCCGAAGCCGCCGCCATTACCAGCCAGATTCTAAAAGATTATTTCTTTCCACCTCAGGAGGCCGCGATTTCCGACACCCAGGAAACTACGGTGACTGGTGAATAGTAAATTAATTGGACGCAGATTACCGCAGATAAACGCGGATACAGATTAAAAGATTACTGTAGTTGCCGAGATTGCTCGACGTTTTAAAAGAGCCAACCAAGGTTGGCGACTACAAAAGAATTATCATTTAGTATTATCCCGTTTTTTCTGCGTATATCTGCGTCCAAAAAGGAACTTTATGAATGCGAACCGTAAAGAAAAACTCTACCTGCCCCTGCTGGTCCTGACCGGAATTTTACTTTTTATCGGACTAGTCTTAATCTTCAGCGCCAGTCGGGTTATCAGCCAGAGTTTGAGCGCGCTCTTCATACGGCAGATTATTTGGGCGGCGGTTGGATTTACCGCGCTTACCTTGCTGGCACGGATTGATTTCCATTTCTGGACTCGCAACGCCGTCTTTTTGTATTTTATCATGCTCTTTATCCTGGCCCTGGTCCTGGTCTTCGGACATGGCCGCTCGGAAACCCAACGGTGGTTCAAGCTAGGCGCTTTATACCTCCAACCTTCGGAACCAGCTAAAATCCTCTTCATTTTTGTGCTCGCAAGTTACATCGCCCGTCATAAAGAGACCATTTCGTATTTTTCCACCATCTTTATCGCCGCTCTGTTCCTTCTTTTGCCGCCGATGTTTCTAATTCTGATGCAGCCCAATTTGGGAACCGCGTTTATTTTAATCCCGATATTTTTCGCGATGTTCTATATCTCCGGCGCGCCTAAAAAAAATCTTTTCGCGCTTTTAAGCATAGGTTTAGCTTCCCTGCCGGTCCTCTGGTTATTTTTGAAATCTTATCAAAAACAACGAATTATGGTCTTCCTGGACCCTGGGGCAGACCCGCTGGGCGCCGGATACAACCTGCTTCAATCCAAGATTGCCATCGGTTCCGGAGGCTTCGTCGGTAAAGGTTTTCTTCGAGGAACCCAAACCCACCTGGCCTTTTTACCGGAACACCACACCGATTTTATCTTCTCCGTTCTAGCTGAAGAATGGGGTTTTATCGGCAGCGCTATCCTTCTGCTGGTCTATCTTGTTTTTCTGATGGAGATACTTAAAGTCGCTGCTTGCACCAGGGACCGCGCCGGTACCATGATTGCCGTCGGCTGCGGCGCAATGTTCGCTACCCAGGTATTCGTAAACATCGCCATGACCATGGGATTCTTGCCGGTAGTCGGAATCCCCCTGCCCTTCCTCAGTTACGGCGGTTCCTCATTGATAACCTCCCTGGCCGCGATGGGAATTATCTTAAATATCAAAAACCGGGAAACGTTTATTTAAATTCATCGGACGCAGATTACCGCAGATAATCGCAGATACAGATTTAAAGATTACCTTAAATAATTACTAAGAAATACTCTAAAAGAATTATTTTTTAGCATTATCCTGCTGTTTCTGCGTATATCTGCGTCCAAGAAAAATCCTAAAATGGATTCTCAATTCCTGAACCTGGTAAAGAGCCCGGCCCGCTACATCGGCCGCGAAGTTAACCGCACGGTTAAAGATTGGAATGCGGCCCGGGTAAAAATATGCCTCTGTTTTCCGGAAATTTACGAACTGGGAATGTCCAACCTGGGTCTGCGCCTTCTTTATGGAATCGTAAATTCCCAACCAGCTTACCTGGCGGAACGGGTGTTTGCCCCCGACCTGGACCTGGAAAAACTGTTACGCCAAAGAGGGATTCACATCTCCAGCCTGGAATCAGACAAACCTCTCTCTGAATTTGACGTAATCGGAGTTACGCTGGCCAGCGAACTCTCGTACAGTAACTTCCTCACCGTTCTTTCCCTAAGCGGCATTCCCCTAAAACGCGAAGACCGCCGCGAAGGCGACCCGATTGTCCTGGCCGGCGGAACCGGTGCCTTTACCCCCGAACCCATGACTGATTTCTGCGACGTTTTTCTGGTTGGCGAGGGCGAAGAAGCAATCGTTTCCATCCTGAAGACTCTGGATGAAAACCGGTCCGGGAAACGCCGGGAAAAACTTCTAAATTTAAGCCGGCTGCCCGGCAGTTATGTACCGTCTCTATATCAACCACAGTACGACCAATCCGGTGTCTACCAAGGTCTCCTTTCCCAAGAAAAAACTCTTTGTCCCAAAATAAAAAAAGCGGTAGTCGGAGATTTTGAAAACGCACCCTTTCCAGAAAAATGGCTGGTCCCTTACCTACCGGTAGTACACGACCGAATCGGAATCGAAATTATGCGCGGCTGTACTAACCGCTGCCAGTTCTGCCAGGCCAGAGTGGTTTACGGACCTTGCCGCACACGTTCTCCCCGAAAAATTCTGGAGCTAGCCAAAAACGCGGTGGCGCAAACCGGTTACGATGAAATTTCCCTGCTCTCTCTTTCTACCGGAGATTATCCGCACCTGGTTGAGTTACGCGACATCCTGGAACCATTATGCCGGGAGAAAAAAGTAAAAATATCTCTTCCATCCTTGAGAGCCGATACACTGCTGCTCTCAACGGCCCAGGCCGAAAAGGGCCGCAAACATTCCAGTTTAACCTTCGCCCCGGAAAGTTCGGAAAGATTGCGCCGGCAATTAAAAAAAGAACTCACTGATGCTGACTTGATAAGCCAGGCCTCTCAGGCGAAAAAAGCCGGTTGGCAACATCTCAAACTCTACTTTATGCTCGGCCTACCGGAAGAAACAGAAGCTGACTTAAGAGAAGTCACCAAATTGATTACGGAATTGAGTCGGATCCTCCGTCTTAACTTATCCTTTAATACCTTTATACCGAAACCGCACACGCCGCTGGAAAGAGCGGGAATGGCAACTGAGGAAGAAATCAAAGAAAAAACAGATTTCCTTCGGGGTCATTTAAAAAATAACCGTTTTCTTTCTTTGCGTTTTCACTCTTATCAACAGAGTTTTTTAGAGGGACTTCTCTCCCGAGCTGACCGGAAAATGGGCGGAACAATTCTCGGCGCTTGGCAAAAAGGATGCCGGTTTGACGGATGGGACGACCATTTCCGCTTTGATTTCTGGACCGAAGCGCTTGCCGAAGCGGAGATCGACTGCCGTTCCATTCTTGCCCCACAACCCGAAAGAACAATTTTACCCTGGAGCCACATAGTGATATAATTGTAAGAAATACTTCAATTTGGACGCAGATGGACGCAGAAACAGCAGGATAATGCCAAAGGATAATTTTTAAGAATATTTCTTTTATACTTCTCTAAAACGTAATTTTGAAAATCTGTATCTGCGGTTACCTGCGATAATCTGCGTCCGAAAAATCTTAAATAATAAGGAGAAAAAAATGCGCAGTGATATTTTAAGAGGAGATTACCGTTTTGCGGGTCCCCGTTCGCTTTTTAAGGCGCTGGGCTATACCGACGAGGAACTGGCCCGTCCTTTAATCGGCGTCGCTAATTCCGCGAATGAATTGGTGCCGGGCCACCAACACCTGGACCTGATTACCGCCGCGGTTAAGAGTGGAATATATCTGGCCGGCGGCACTCCTTTTGAATTCCGGACCATTGGCGTCTGCGACGGCGTCGCCATGGGCCACGCGGGTATGAAATATTCCCTTGCTTCCCGGGAAATTATCGCCGACAGTTGCGAAATTATGGCCCGGGCCTATCCCTTTGACGGACTCGTCCTGATTCCCAACTGCGACAAAATAATCCCTGGTATGCTAATGGCTCTGCTGCGGGTAAATATACCGGGACTCCTGGTCAGCGGCGGCCCAATGATGGCCGGAACTTTCCGGGGCAAAAAAGTTGATTTGATTTCCGTCTTTGAGGCGGTAGGCCAAAGAAGCATCGAAAAAATAACCGACGAGGAGCTAAAGGCTCTGGAAGAAGTAGCCTGTCCGGGCTGCGGTTCCTGCGCCGGCATGTTTACGGCCAACTCCATGAACTGTCTGACCGAAGGACTTGGCCTGGGACTACCCGGCAACGGCACCATTCCCGCGGTTGACAGCCGTCGAATTCGCCTGGCAAAAGAAGCCGGAATGAAGGTGATGGAACTGGTACGGGAAAACAAAAAACCCAGGGAGATTGCCAACCCAATCGCTTTTACCAACGCCATCGTTCTGGACATGGCTCTGGGCGCGTCAAGCAACACCGTGCTGCATTTGCCCGCGATTGCCGCGGAAGCCGGCATTAATCTTTCCCTCGCCGAGTTTGACCGTATCAGCAAAAAGACTCCCAACCTCTGCCACATCTCGCCATCCGGCACGCACCGGATGGAAGACCTGGACCAAGCCGGCGGGATACCGGCGGTTCTCTCGGAACTGGCACAGGCAAACCTGCTTGACCTCACAGCCCTAACCGTCTCCGGAAAAACCATCGGACAAATCGCTTCCCGGGCCAGGGTAGCCGACCCGGAGGTTATCCGGTCAATTAAAAATCCCTACAGCCGTGAAGGCGGTATCGCCATCTTATTCGGAAACCTGGCACCGGAAGGAGCGGTCGTAAAACAGTCGGCAGTTAACCAAAGCCACCTCACCCACACCGGACCGGCCCGGGTATTTGACGCGGAAGAAGAAGCGCTGAACGCGATTCTGAAAAATCAAATCAAAGACGGGAGCGTCATCATTATCCGCTACGAAGGACCAAAGGGCGGTCCCGGAATGCGGGAGATGCTATCGGTAACCAGCGCCCTGGTCGGCGCCGGAAAAGATGATAAGACGGCTCTTATCACCGACGGACGGTTTTCCGGCGGGACCCGCGGCCTGGCTATCGGACATGTTTCACCAGAAGCGGCGGCCGGCGGCCCGATCGCGCTGGTAATGGACGGTGATATAGTTGAAATCGACCTACCTCAAAGACGACTAAACCTCAATGTTTCCGACGCGGAACTGGAAAAACGGAAGAAATTATGGCAACCCCGGGAACCAAAAATCAAGGAAGGTTATCTTTACCGTTACAGCCGTGCGGTCAGTTCCGCGGCCCAGGGAGCAGTGGTACGATAAGCGCTCGGATGTCTAATTCGCGGAACAATCTACGAGCCGGACAAGACTACGCAATTCAAGAACGAGCCTCGCCGTGTTCTCACCCACAATTCGGGTGAGCCCCGGCCACTCATTCTTTCATTTTGCTTGTCTTATTTCCGTCTCTACGCTAAGTTCCGCGAATTAGACATCCTCACTTGGCGAAAAAAAACAACGACATATTACAAAAGCATTAAGAAAAAGATAAGCCGAGCGTGAATAATTGCAACTACAAAGATTATAAAAAATGGCCTTTACCTTAAAACAGAGGCATGAACTCAAACCGTCTTTAAGGATAAAATTAGGGGCCAGATTAAAAATGGCCCAAATCCTGGAAACCTCGGAAGAGGACTTTGCCCGAACGGTCAAAGACGCGGAAATAAATCCCTTGTTTCAAGAATTACTCGTTTGGGGCGGTGTAAGGCGTAAAAGATTTTCGGGAGTCAGCCCGGCATTTTTCCGGAAAGTCAGCCTCGAAGAAGGCAACGCCGCGCATCAACGGCCGGAAACCGCGAATTTCGCCGACGAAGAAGTAACCATCCTGATTAAAAAAATGGGCCGGGAAAATTTTATGCGTTTTTTCCTGGTTCCGGAAAAAATTTATGCCGTAAAACAGATATCGGACGAAACCGCCTTAAATAAAGCGGAGATTGAAAAAGTTGCCGATTTCGTCAATAACTTTTCCGCTTCCGGCCTCACCCCGGGCACGCCGTCTCCGACTTCACTTCATACCAAAGGAACGCGGATAATCGCCGCGATAATTCGTGATCCGGGCGGATTAATGATTGAAGACCTGAATTTTGATTTATGCCGGGGGAAATACCTGATTGACGATTCCAAGATTCAGCAATTCAAGAATTCGCTCCCTTCGGGCCGTAAAAGAGGCTTAAATCGGATAGTCGCCCAGTTGCGGTGGATTAACGGCCGGCGCAACATAATCTACTCCATCCTTCAGTCTCTTCTGGAAAAACAGGAACGGTTTATCACATTCGGACGGCAAGAGGACCTGAAAAGTTTAACCCAGCGCCAGCTAAGCCTGGAATTGGGAATCTCCCCTTCGCTTCTGAACCGCGCGATTAAAAAAAGGGCGCTCAGACTTCCGGACGGAACAGTCGCACCACTGAAAAAATTTTTCCCGGGACGGCAGGAGGAGATTAAGAAGGCGATTAAAAAAATTATTAAAGAAGAACAAAACGGGGAGATACCGGACGCGCGGATTAAGATTATTCTCGGGCGTGATTATGGACTTTCCCTATCACGCCGCACCGTAAATTTCTACCGCAATTCGATAAAGTAGTTGCCCGCCAAAGGCGGGCTCTTTAAAAGGTAGGGGCGGGGTTACATCCCCGCCCGCGGGAGGGAACAAAGCCCCTCCCCTACGCAAGCTAACAACGCCAAGCAATGTTGACAACTACAACGGCAGGTCTAATTTCTTCATCCGGTAGGAAAGAATTCGCCGGGTGGTCTTCAGTATTTTCGCCGCCTGACTAACAACCCCATCAGCCTGTTCCAATGCCTGCTTAATTAAAACCGTTTCATATTTATTAACCGCTTCCTCCAGAGATGCCTTCCCCAGGTCCAAAGACGGAAGCGACGGAGAATCCGGTTCCTTTTTCTTAAGCGACTCGGCAAGATGTCCCGGTTGAATGACTTTAACGTCACCGTGTAAAACCAGGATTCTTTCAATGACATTCTTCAATTCTCTTACATTACCCGGCCAGCCATATTCCTGAAAAATATTTTTCGCCTCGTCGGAAATGGATTTTGTCGTTACATGAAGCGTTTTTTGAAACTTGGCAAAGAAATGGTCCACCAGAAGCGGGATATCCTCACGCCTCTCCCTTAAAGGCGGAATGTTAATCGTTACCACATTAAGGCGGTAATAGAGGTCCTGGCGAAAGCCGCCCTTTTCAATCTCAGCATCCAGGTCTTTTGAGGTTGCCGCCAAAACCCGCGCTTCTGTTTTGATTAACTTTGTGCCGCCCAGCCGCAAAAATTCCCGCTCCTGAAGCACGCGCAAAAGCTTTACCTGGGTAGTCAGCAACATCTCCCCGATTTCATCCAGAAATATCGTTCCGTCTTTGGCCAGGTCAAACATCCCGGCCTTCTTTTCCAGAGCATCGGTAAAAGCCCCCTTTTCGTAACCAAACAACTCACTTTCAAAAAGGTTTTCCGGTAGGGCGGCGCAGTGCACGGCTATAAAAGGTTTGTCCGCACTGGAACTTTGGTAGTGAATTAACTTCGCCACCACTTCCTTGCCGGTTCCGCTCTCTCCGGTAATCAGTACGCTGGAAGGAGTCCGGGCAACCCGGGACACTTCCTGAAGAACTTTTTGCGCTACGGCGCTCCTGCCCACAAACTCTACTTCCCGATAATCCCGGCTGATTGTCTGCAAATACTCCACTTTTTCCCGCAACCGGCTGTAATCAAGCATTTTTTGAATCACCAGCTTCAGTTCTTCGCTTTCAAACGGCTTGGCGATATAGTCAACCGCGCCCAACCGCATCGCTTCCACCACAGTCTTCACCCGATCAACCGCGCTGAGCATAATTACCGGAACATCCGGATTAAACTGACGAATTTTCTGTAAAACCTCCAGGCCGTTCATGTCCGGCATGATAACATCCAGAATAACGAGTTGGGGGTCTTCCTCCAGCAGTTTAAGCCCTTCCCGGCCATTGGACGCAACGCTGGTTTTATAATCGTCCTTCAGAAGCATCCGCAACGCTTCGCAAACATTCTTTTCGTCATCAATGATTAAAATTTTTTTCATTTTTCGTCACCTTTTTTTACCGGAAAAAACACCTGGCAGACCGTTCCCTTTCCGGGAACGCTTTCCAACCGGATTTTTCCGTTGTGGTCCTCAATGATTCGCTGGGCAATCGGCAATCCCAAGCCCATGCCTTTTGTTTTGGTCGTATAAAAAGGAGAAAAAACTTCCGAAATATTTTCCGGCATAATTCCGGAACCGTTATCCTTAAAATCCACCCTGATAAATAAACGATTATTTTCACACAACGATTCAGCTTTGATACATATCCGGCCATTCTCTTTGATTGCCTCTCCGGAATTTGTCAAGATACAATCAAATGCCTTCTCGATACTATTACGGTCGACATCAACCAATAAATTATCCGGGCACTCCCTTTCCAGTTCAATCCGAGACCCGAATTCCCGGACAAATTTCTCAACGGAAGATTCAAGTATTTCCTTTAACGATACCGAAACTACGCGCATTTCGACCGGTTCCGAAAATTCAAACAGGTCCGAAGCAATCCGGTTTAATCGTTCCACCTCTTCGGAAACAATCCGGAAAAATTTCTCCCGGAATTCCTGGTCCTGATATTTATCGGGAAGCAGCTGGACAAAAGTTTTAATGGCCACCAGGGGATTCTTTATCTGGTGAGCCATGCTGCTGGCCAACTGATACCAGAAGTTCAACCGTTCCAGGTAACCAACCTTCTTTTCCAATTCTTCCGGAGAGGTGCGGTCGGAAAAAATGAGCACAGCTCCGGCTGTTGACTCATCTTCATCTTTGATTAAATTGGCGCTGACCTGAAGCGGCCTTCTGGTTGCCGGATAAATGATTCTTTCATTTTGAACGAGTTCGTTTTTCTTTAAGGCCCGCCAGATAAAATCGGCCAACTGCGAACCGGCTTTCTGGATATCAACGCCCCGCATCTCCTCCGGAGAAATAGCCAGTATTTCCATCGCCTTCTGATTGAAAGAAGTAATCCGGCCTTCCGGATTGACGGCAATTACCCCGGCGGTCAGATGCTCCAGAATCATCTCCTGTTCCTTTTTCTTCAAAAACGCCTGGTGGTAAAGAGCGGCGTTTTCAAACACCAGGCCTAAATAATTTGCCAGAAACGAGAAAAAGTCTATGTCTTCCTCGCTGAAATCTCTTCCGGAAATTTTATTCCCCAGCGCCAGAAAACCACCCACCTTTCCGCGGGAAAAGACCGGTACGCA
>Ga0172380_10009091_pt1 | contig 10667 bp, 21 predicted proteins | sample Leawe162metaG_FD_119747 | JGI IMG/M metagenome (GOLD analysis project Ga0172380, IMG submission 119747) | Leachate microbial communities from a municipal landfill in Southern Ontario, Canada - Leachate well 162 metaG | ecosystem: Engineered > Solid waste > Landfill > Unclassified | place...
CTCTCGTGCACATCCCTCTCGACCGCCTGGGCTTGCTCGCGCGTCAGGTTGACGCTGAGGTGGTAAACGGAAAGGCGGTAGGGATTGCCCGTCTGGAGTTCGCGCAAACGCGCGTGGGGATTTTTGGCGTAGCCCACCTTAAGAGGCCCAGCACGCTCTTCGCCTCCCTCGTGGCCAATCACGTACACGCTGTATTCAGGCCGGGCCATTGGTTTCCTTCATGCGGCGCTCGTACTGCTTCAAGCCGTCGCGCGCAGTCGAATATTCTCTGTTAAGGTAAGCTGCCATTTCGGGGAGGCTGGCCGGGGTCTCACGCACGCAGCGAAACCAAAACTCCTGGCGGGGCGTAGATAGCGACCTCGTTTGCCGGCGGCTTCTCAGATCCGCAATTGTCAGCCCGTACTTGTGGCAAATTTCCATCGCGATAACGTGCATCGGGCGCCCCTCTGGCTTTGCCAGAAGGAGGAAATCGCGCTGCGGTGTTGAGAGATTCTGTTCCATCACAAGTTTATGTCAGATGTCCGGACTAGATTGATAGATGTGAATAAGTGGGAAAACGTTGATAACTTTCTACAGGCGCATAAGCGCCCCTACCCAATACGTTTTTCATGAATAGGCCAGTACTAGAATGGTGGTGATCGTACCTAGAAAGAAACCAATGAGAGTGCAGAGGAGTTTGGTCATGGGGCCTCGCGGCGCGCGTTACCGCGCGTAGGTTCCAGGATAAACATTGCGATGTGCCGCCCGGTGCCCTTGCCTTCGGAGCCGTCCTCGATGGCGGTCCAGCGCACGTCACCGGCATTGCGAACGGTCGCGCCTGCGTTGAGAAGCATCAGGACCCACTTGTCGATTGGGTAGACCATGACGACGCGTTTGCCCTTCTCGTGCTCGGCAAGAGCCTTGCGAACCCACGCGGTCATTCCCTTTTTCTTCGGCTTCTTGTCTCCGGGCCCCTGGTGCATGACGGATCCAAAGGGCGGGTTGACGTAACTGCTTTGGCCCCACTCGCACGTTAGGCCGTCAAAGCCTTGCGGCTTTGGGTAGGGGCACGGATCGAAGTCGAATTGAAACTCAGCGTTCCACTGCGCGTACAGGGTCGCGGGCGTTAGCCAATAGTGTTTCTTGTCCGCGCCATTGCCGACGTGGAACTTGTTCTCAGCGGGCGCGAGCTGGGACTGGTGCACTAAATCGACCCCTTCGCGGCATAAGCCGCGTTACTAAATCCCATGTCTGACCCCCTTCTTTCCTTCATGTGGAGAGCAGAGTTGTTTGGATAGTTTCTTGGAGACGCGCTTATGCGCTTGAAGGTACGCAACCAGCTCAGCAGTTCGCGCGGCCTGTACCTTCGCCAGTAGCGTTGCGGTCGGCTTGTGAAGCCGACGGTATGTCTTGTAGGTGCGCTCTAGCGTGTCTGCGTAGGTCATTCTTTTGCCGCCTCCTTCATTTCAGCGGTAATGCGCTCGCGGTCGGGTACCCAAAGGTCATGCCACTTGTGCGGCTTCCATGGGCTCATCAGCAGGCACGCGAGGGCGAACCACCAGCCGCTCTCATCTCTCCAGAAAACTAGGTATGCGGTGCCCCCAACGATAAAACCGCACCACGCGAGTACGTATGCGGCATAGCTGACTGCGACCCACCATGGCGCACCGTTGCCCATCAGACCCTCAGGCCGTGCGAGCGCAGAACCGTCAGCACGCTGCCAACCGAGCAACACACAAAAACTGGGAACAGCATGTCATTCAGCCAGGTATGCCATTCCTTCTGCTCGTCAGAGGTCGTGCCTTTGCCGACTTTGAGTTCAATGAAAATGATTGGCGTGCCGCGCTTGATATCGGTCCCGGCCAAAATCATCAGATCGGGAAAACCCGCGCGGAGTCCGCGGTTCTTCATTTGCTTAGCTTCACGGGCCCGACGCTTACCGCCGTTGGGGATCGCGATGACGCGGAACCCCTGCTCTTCCTCCAGCGGCATAAGCCGCTTACAAACTTCGTTCTGTAATTTGTTCTCGCTTATATCGTCACGCTCTTCGATCATCTCTTGGACGATCTCTGAGGGCTTACGGACTACTTTGGACTGGGCGTTCATGACCAGAAGCCGCCCATGTAGAGGATGAAAGCAGCAATGGTCACGCTGCAAAGCTTGAGGGCAAAGTTCCACTTAATGTCCATGTCTTTGCCGTTAAACCCGGCATGCAAGATCAGTGACAGCGCGTACCCTGCGACCACCGCCCACTGAGGCCAAAGCCAACTTTCCATTTATTTCCTCCCCTCCCGGAACTTCTTGCGTCGAATTGCTTTATCTAAAGCGTTGGACCTAGTCCTGACCGCTATCTCAGCTTGGCAAGCATCTCTCTGAACTTCTGCGTGATGAGGAACGGCACGTACTGCACGCTCACGAAGCCCAGACACAGCACGCGTCCAAAAGGACCGCCAACGATCCCAAAGCCGCACCAGTGGAATTCGACTAGAACGCTCGTGTCTTTCACCGGCCAAGTTCCTCAAGCACTTTTCTCGCCTCGTTGATCTTTCTCTGCTGCACCTGAGACATGGCGCCATTGCGCCTCGTCGCCTCCAAGAATGCATCTGCGAACTCGTCAAACTCTGCGGCCAGGACAACAACAGCGTCCGCGTTTGGCCTGCACAAACCTTGTAGCCACTTGCCCACAGTCGAAGCGGTGTACTTCGTCCGCATGGGAATGACTCTCATCGCATCCGGGATGCGGGAAATAGCGTTGGGGAAATCAAGAGCGATAGCGCTCATGGTTTTAACTGCAAACTTTCTGAGTGAACGAGAAGACATGACGGCGCTCTCCGAGTTGAATGGACCTCGGAGAAACGAACGAATGAACATGCTTGGAAATATTCTCTGGCGCGTCCTGGCAGATGCGAACAGAGCTAGAAAAAAGACCGCTCAGGGATGTGACTCCCCGAGCGGCACGAGTTTCGATAACGGCAACACTATTTTCGATAACAGCAACACTTTCGGCTATGTCGAGCATCGCGGAACGGCAAGCCGGGCTAGTCCAATAAAAAATCAGACCTGTGTTCAATTCTCCCCGAAACCCTCGATAGTCCGGGCTGCGGAGATTATCCCCTGTCAACACGACAGGCAGCGATCCCCCGGGAGTGGGGAATTGGTGGAGGCGCTTTGGCGCCTTGAAGCTTTCGACGGGCCGGGCTTGATACCGGCTGCGGTGCTTCTTGCGCGCTTGGTCAGCGGGCACCAGGTGATGAGCGATGATGGCATGAGGCCATACGCCAAGCTTACCTGCACTTCCTTCAGTGCTGCCGTCGAAAAGGGTGGGGAGCGAAGCGAAGGCCATGCCTGCGCCGTATCCATTCGCTCCCCTATGATTGCAGGATATCCACCTGCCGGAATTGGTGCGCCCGAGAGCAGAGAGGGGGGCGGTGCCGCCGTAACCGAGCGGCTCTCCCGGGCGCTGCGCAAGGTCATCACGGGGGAGCGTGACGACGGCGCATCTCTGAGATGATGTGGTCGGGGTCATGCGGCTCTCGCTTGCGCGATGTGGTCCAGAGCAACGCGCCCGATGTATTCGGAGTAAGCCGGCGGTATGGCTTCGCTCAGCTCGGCGCCGCTCATCCAATCAATGCCCATGGCTTCGGGGCCACAATAGGTGCCCACATCTCCGGTGATGGTCATGAAACCACCGCGCGCCCAATGCTCCCGGCGGTTCTCCCCGCGGCGGTTGACGCGCATGGTGTGTTTCGGGTGGGCTGGCTGCGCTATCGGGAACGAGCACTCGAAATGACGGTGCCTGTAGGATCGCAAGCCGAACATGCAGCCGCAGAGCATCAAATCCTTTCGGATAGGCGCTTCCGGCACGTTCTCAATAATAAACGGCCCTCTAAATTCCTGAAGGAAATCCCGCACAGGCTCAATCAGGTCGGGGTAATGAGACAGGTCCTCGCGCGTATTGAGGCGGCAAAACTTCTGGCACGGGGGCGAGGCCCAAATGATCCCGAAGTCATTAATGTCGAAGCCTTCGGAGCCGTCGTCGAAGTCGGGCAACCCGTATTGCAATACATCCATCGCGTCCGCTTGCACGAACCTGAACGGATAGCGTGGCTGATGTTCGATATCGACTCCGACGACATCGAAGCCCGCGCGGTGCAAACCCATCGCAGCGCCGCCGGCCTTGCAGAAAAGATCAAGCGCGAGGGGTCTCATGAACGCGACCCCTTACGGGCCATAAGGCCCGCCCCTAATGCACCCAACACATCCACACCTCTATCTGAGGTCTCGGAAGAGTGGTGTCTGAGCTTAAAAAAAGGGCTCACGCCTGCTCACCAGGGGATTCGTGCTGGAGATATTGCAACACGCGTTCCCGCGTCATCCGGCGCAACTCTCTGCCGGCGCGGAGGTCGGGGAGTAAGTTGCCGTCGCCAATAACGTCCCGTCCGAACGCGGTTTCGCTGATCTTCGGGTTCTGCGAAAGAAAGCCCTCAATACGCGTGAGAAGCTCGTGATCGATGAAAACAGGCTGGTCCATGCGTCGGATGATACGTCGGATTATTCCGATGTTCAAGCGGAAAGTTCCGACTTTCCCGAGCGCGCAAATGTGGCGGATTATCGCGCCAGCATGGCGCCCAAGGATTTAGACCCTGTAAGGCAGAAGTTATCCGACCTCGTTGAGGGCCGCGACGACGTGAGTTTGCGTGGCCTCTCGGAGCACATCGGCAAAAAGATCACGTACCTCAGCGACTTCCTTACAAAGCGCAGCCCGCGCACACTCCATCCTAGCGACGCCATTAAGATCGCAAAAAAACTAGGGATTTCACCCACAGAACTGGGAGTTGACCACACACTTGTGGATAGCAGCCAAGAGGGGGTTGCAACGTCTGGGTCAGGTCGCGTTAGTATCGAGCGGGGACGGACACCGCCAAAGCACAGAGACCTACCAATACTGGGCTACGTCAAGGCGGGCGAGGTTGGGTTCTTTTTAGACCAAGGAGTGGTCGGAGGATTCGCCATGCGCCCAAGTGACCTCGAAGGCATCGACCAGGCCTATGCTGTGCGGGTCTATGACGACAGTATGAAAGGGAAGCTGCACCCAAACTGGGTGTTGCAGGTAGATCCCTTCCGCCACCCGCAGCCCGGTGACTTTGTGGTGGTCCAACTCCACGACGGGCAAGCCTTCGTGAAGGCCCTCGTCCGCCGCACCGCTAAATCTATCACGTGCGAGCAATTCAACCCGCCAAAGCAGGTCGAATACCCTACCCGCACAACAAAGCTGCATCTTGTCGTGGGAATTGACCTAATCAGCCGATAGGAGGGGACAATGAAGTGGGCTGTTTTAGCGTGTTTGTTGCTCGTCAGCAGCGGGGCCATGGCCTCCGAATCTTATTATGAGCGCGCTGCTCGAAACGCAAAGGCCAAACAAGAATTAGAAGCGCTGCGTGCCGGCAAAGGAACGAGCGTATATGAACAGGCTTACCCAGAAGCAGCTCTAAGGGAAGAGGCTGCGCGGCGGGGCCTGGAAAGCTTGAGGCGTTCGGGGGAAGCCCGGGATCGATTGCTGGCATCAACAGCGGCGTTGCGCGCTTGCATCGCGGAGACACAAGCCCCGGATGGCGCTTGCGCTAAGGAGCGTGTTCTCATGGACCTGGACAAGCAAGCCTTGGACACGATCCTCCAAACGCAATGACCCGCCTCCTCCTAGCCCTAGCGATACTGTTTGCTGGGCCTGTAGAGGCCGCCTCGCAGCGGGATCGATCGGTCAGAGATGCTTTCCAGCGTGAGAACCCGTGCCCCAATAAACAGGCCCAAATACGCCCTGGGACAGCCGGTGGCACGCGTGGAGCTTGCCCGGGCTACCAGGTGGACCATCGGCAAAGTATCTGCTCTGGAGGCCGCGATATCGTCGCCAACTTGCAGTGGCTTTCGGTCGAAGATCACAAAGCCAAGACACGCTTCGATGTGATGTTCTGCAACGCCCTTAAGCGTGCCCGGCGCTAAGCCAAGACTCACGCCCGCCCTTCAGCTATATTCACAAAGCAACCACCTCCCACGGACCTTGCGGTCTATGGCCCCGGGCCTATCGGTCCGGAAAGGAGGTGATTGCTAATGAGAAGCTTACTTAAAGCTATCCGATACGCTTACGTACGAAAGTACTTGAGCAAATAAGGGTTCACAGCCCTTACTTTAATTGTCAGTGATTAGTGTTTTGTGTCTCGTGGGGCCGCTCTCAATGGGCGGCCCTGCCCTTTTCCATAGTGCTTCAGCCTCAACATCAGGTCAACGCCCGAGGCGGCAAAACCGCCCACGGTATCTGGCTACCGGGTCCAATCCGACCCTGCGGGCCGTAAGGCCCGCATACCCATAGAAATTAGCATTTAAGATCGGAAGTTGGATAGGTATTTCCGACACGTCGGATTTTTCCTCTTTACATCGTCGGATTTTTCCGACACTATCCCCTCCAGAGACACGTCACCCCCTGGAGGCCTGAATAATGGTGAAGGAAGTAGAAGTTTCTGGAGAGAGCCTTACGGCTCTTAAGCAGGAAGAGGCTCGGCAGGATACGAGCGGTGCGGTCGGGCGCCTACCCACGAAGCTGGGGCCGATGCTCAGCGGTGTGCAACAGCACGTCATCGACTTTGAAGCGGCCCTGTCGCAGCGAGACATCACGATTGCCGCGCTTCGCTCAGCCCTGTCCGACTTTCTTGAGAACCCGGATTTCCAGGTGGCTGTAGGCGGGAACCCTATGCGGGTCGAGCAGATGCTTAATGGTGCCCGCGCCGCCCTCTCCAAAGTGTCCCAATGAACATCGCCCTCCCGCTTTCCGCTGAGAGCTATTCCGGCCTGACCCCGCAAGAGCGTTCAGAGCTTGAGAGCGCAATCGACGGCCCGATTACAGCGCAGGACGTTGCCGACAAGATCGCACAGCGCGGTATCGCCAAACCCGAGATGAGCGCCAAGGACCGCAAGGTCCTCACCGAAAAGTGCCAGCGCAATCTCGTCAAGTACCGCAACGACTACGCCGCCGCTGTCGCGTTGACGGACAGATACCGTAACTCAGGCAACGACCGTAAGGCAGATATGTGGGCGAACGAAGCTGAGAGCCTGAGGAAGGAAGTCGAGTTCTACGAAGAGGCTGTGTTCCCGATGCGGCTCCAGTTGGCTGCTGAGTAACTAGCTACTCCGCCTTACGGCGTATCAACAACTAGAGAGGGGTTTGCAGATGAGTGATGTTGGAAGCGGGCTTACGCCCTTGAAGGGCTCGCCTCCATGCCGAGTTTGCAGGAAGTCGGACCCGATCCTTTGCTACCCCGACGACCATTCGCAGGCGATATGCCCAGACTGCTGTGCGAAGGCTGCGCATCCGAACGGAGAGACGGGCCACTGTTTCGAATACGACCGTCACGAGCGCGATCACGCCTGTACCGAGTGCGGCATTTTCCGAAGCTGCACCGACTATCAACACGAACCCCACGAAGACGACATCCCGCTTATGACGGCTCGTGAGTTCCGCGGAGATCGACCGCTTGGGACACCTCTCTCGGAGATCAGCACTCGGCCAGGAGAGGCTGGATACGAAGAATGGGTGCGCATCTCACAATCATGGGGATTTAACTGATGACACTCGAAGAATTTACCAACGGCCTGCGCGTTCTCTGGAACATCGACATGCGCCAATACCTCGCCTGCATTAACGAAGAGGACCGCGAATATGTCGGCGACAACAAGCTGTGGGAAGCCTTCCGCACCGATCCTCACAGAGCCTATGCGGGGCTGCCACTTCAAGATCAGGAGCGCGTTTTCGCCATCATCACAGAGCGCAATCAGAAGGCGGCTGAACGTGCGGCGGAACGTAACAGCCGCATTCATCCGGCCATGCGTCAACTTGTGAACAGTATCTCGCCAGCGGCCTAAGCCGCGCACCCCAAAGGACTCCCCCATGAACACCCCAAGACTGGAAGATGTTTTGAGTATGGCGGTATGGGCTTTGATGGTGACCGCATTCTGTTTGGTGATGTGACGTGACTTCGATGGAAACTTTCAAATGGTACGTGGTGGAGGTGTCGTTCAATCCGAACAATCCGATCCACCGCGCAATAGCAGAGGCCAGAGGCGACGACATTGTCGAGCTTCATGGCAGCTACGAGGAAGTTATGACGCGCCACGTTGGCAAGCTCGCGTTCTTCCGCGTCGTTTCAGAGATAACGGATATGAGCGGCAGCTTTCCAAATCAATGGAAGTTGCCAGAGAAAGTTGGCGTGTAAGCGCCTTACTGGCGTGCTTGTTGACGTGAAGTTTTAGGAACGCCGCTTATGTGGCTTAAGGAGGATAGATCATGCCTGACGATGGAAAGAAGCCCGCCACAAGCGGTGCGGTCGGCTCCGCCGACGTGAGCCACTACCCTGTAAAAATCCTCATCGCTCTGCATGAGGTCATGTCCAAAGTTGGCTATGTCCAGAAGCAGGGCAAGAACAAATTCCACGACTACAAGTATGCGGGCGAGGGGCATCTGTTGGAGGTCCTGCGACCGGCGATGGTTGAAGCCGGGTTGCTCCTGATCCCCTCGCACCGCAGCACAACGACCCCGGATGAGTACGGCAACTCGACCGTCACTGTCGATTACACCCTCGCCCACAAAGATGGCGGAGTGTGGCCCGAAAAGATCACGGTCGTAGGCTGCGGCAACGACAAGAACAGCAAGGGCGGCGTTGGCGACAAGGGGCTCTACAAGGCCTTCACGGGCGCGAACAAATACCTACTGTTCAAGCTGTTCCAGATCGAGACGGGCGACGACCCCGAGGAAGCCGCCGAACACGACAAGGGCGATGCGTCGCCTAAGCCTGAGTCTCCTGCCCCCACGAAGAATGCTCCCGGTGTGAGCGAGGCTCGCGTGTGGGCGCGCGATCACCTGAAGGACCTCAATGCTTGCGAAAGCGCAGATGAGTTCCTGACGCACCTGGCAACGATGGCAATTCGCTGGGTCAAGATTTGCGGTGTTTACCCGAACCTCTACGTGGGCCCGGATGGATCAGGCCTCAAAGGCGAAGCACAGAAGCTCGCCACCATCTTCGAGTGCCGCCAGGAGTTCGACAAGTTCATCAAACAGGTCGAAGCCCAAGCCGAAACCATCCAACAACCGAAGGAAGCCGCACAGTGAGCACCCTTGTTTGCACGGGCCGTATTGGCTCAGACGCCGAAACCGCCACCCTTCAAAGCGGCACCGCTGTCGTGTCGTGGTCTGTCGCTGATCAACAGGGCTGGGGCGACAAGAAGCACACGCTTTGGATCAAGTGCGCAATGTTCGGGGACCGGGCTACCAAGGTAGCGCCGTATCTCACGAAAGGGACCTTGGTCGAAGTCGTGGGCACGCCGAACGTTGAAGCCTGGGTCAAGAAGGGCGACGGGACCGCGCAGGCTCAAATCAAACTCACAGTGCAGGAAGTGAAACTGCATGGGGGTAAACCAGACTCAGACGCCGCGCCGCGTAAGGGTCGCGGCAAGATGGATGACGACATTCCGTTTTAGTTTCAACACACAGGAGCAATAGCCATGATGCAGAATTATAGCCTCGCCGTTTTCCTCTTGCACGATAAGTGCCGGGGTATGCACGGCATCTTCGAAACGGACGAGCCGCACAAGCAGGCGCCGCGCGAGTTCTTCAAGACGTTCGACCCGTCCATCAAGGAAAATGACCTTGTGGTGGTTGAGACCGGAACCCGCCATCACGCGAGCGTCGTGAAGATCGTGGCCGTGGATGTCCCGCCGGTTTTCACGAGCAGCGCCCAGGCCCGCTGGATCATTCAGCGCGTGGACTCCGCCGATTACCAGAAGCTCCGCGCCATGGAAGATCAGGCCGTCGCGGCTGTGAAGGATGCCGAACTGCGCAAAGAGCGTTCGGACCTCAAGAAAACCATGCTGGGTGATTTTGGCGACACGCTCAATGCGTTGCCGATTGTGAATCAGGTTGCTGTGAACGGGGGCGTGCATCTGCTTGAAGCGACCCCGGCCCCTCAGCCCGCGAAAGTCTAAACCAATGAATGCCGTGACTTTGCCCTGGTGCCCTGAGCCCTACAGGAGTGGTTGCGGTGGATTACTAAAAACATGCGTTTTTAGTAATGATAGCTACAAGAGTAGCTATCTCAGGGTAGTGGGGGGTGCCGTAGGGTATACGGGCGTAGGCCTTCCCCCGTTGCCTGCACGCGAGGCCAACCATGGCTAAGCGTTGCAAGAAATGTGGACGCAAAGTGAGGCGTCACAAATTCCGCGGCTATAAGCGCTGCAAATCTCATTGCTGGCTCGACCCGCATCCTGAGTTTGTTGGCAAGCCTCCAATCTCTGACGCCGCGTTCTGGACCCGTATCCGGGAGGCCCGCGCATGACCGACAAAGCCCTCATAGAAGGCTGCTACGTAGACCTCAAGTTCATGCCTGGGCTTAAGTGCGCTCGGGTGTACGTGGACATACCGATAGAGCATTCAAACACGTTCTTGAAGATGTTCGACGCTCCGGACAGGGCAAACCCGGTGCCCGTGGTGATCGCACGACTGAACCCACAAGCTGTTGCCGAGCAATCTACAGCGCCGCAAGGCGCTACTCAAAATGGGCCTGACAGCAGCGAGTTAGGTTGTTCCGACGCACGTCTCGGATCAGCAGAAGCTGCCCCCATGCGGGATGTTGCAAAAGGCGAGGATA
>Ga0172380_10009092_pt1 | contig 10667 bp, 5 predicted proteins | sample Leawe162metaG_FD_119747 | JGI IMG/M metagenome (GOLD analysis project Ga0172380, IMG submission 119747) | Leachate microbial communities from a municipal landfill in Southern Ontario, Canada - Leachate well 162 metaG | ecosystem: Engineered > Solid waste > Landfill > Unclassified | place...
ACACCGTCGCCTCGGCGGCGATGAAAATGCTCAACAGCCTGGAGAAGGCTCCGGACGAGAACGGCCGCGACGCCTTGGTCGCGGAATGCTTCGGCATCCTGCTGCGCATCCTCTCGCCGATCACGCCGCACATCTGCCACGCCTTGTGGATCGAGCTCGGCTATGGCGCCGACATCCTCGCCGCGCCGTGGCCCGAGCCGCTGGCCGCCGCGCTGGTGCAGGACGAGGAAGAGCTGGTGCTGCAGGTCAACGGCAAGCATCGCGGCAACATCCGCGTGAAAGTCGGCGCTGACAGGACGGCGATCGAAGGCGTGGCGCTGGCATCCGAAGCGGCGCAGAAGTTCATGGAAGGCAAGGCCGCGAAAAAAGTCGTCGTCGTTCCCGGCCGCCTGGTCAACATCGTCGTCTGAGGAGTCCGCATGCGCGCCGCCAAACTATCCGTCATCCTGCTGCTGATCGGCGCATTGAGCGCGTGCGGCTTCAAGCTGCGCGGCAGCGAAGCGCTTCCCGGCTACAAGCTGCCGTTCGCCACCATCGCCCTCTCGCTGCCGCCGACGTCCGGGTTCTATGCCCTGCTCAAGCGCAACATCGAGGCATCGTCGCCTGGAACGCGGGTGGTCAGCGACCTCAGGGAAGCGGACGCCGTCCTCACGGTGCTGGGCGACACGAGCCAGAAGAACATCCTTTCGCTCAACGCCGCCGGCCGGGCCCGCGAATACCAGCTGGTGCGGACCTTCAGCTTCAAGGTCAATGCCAACGTCGTGCCTGGCGCACCGGAGCCGCAGGTCAAATACACGGACGTGCGCCCCGCGGTCGCCGCCACCGAGTACATCCCGCCCAGCACCATCACGCTGCGCCGAGACATCACCTTCAGCGACGACCTGGTGCTGTCCAAGGAGTCCGAGGAAGCCCTGCTCCAGCGCGACATGGAGAACGATCTGGTGCAGCAGTTGATGCGGCGCCTCGCTGCAGCGAAACTGCAGCCGGCCAAGACCGAGTAAGTTTCGTGCAGCTGCGGCCCGATCAACTCGCGGCGCATCTCGCGCAGCTTGATAAGCCGCTGGCACCGCTGTACCTGCTCCACGGCGACGAACCCCTGCTGGTGATCGAGGCCGGCGACGCCATTCGCGCCGCGGCCCGCAAGCAGGGCTTCGAGGAGCGCGAAGTCATCATCGTCGGCACCAGCTTCAAGTGGGACGAGCTGTTCCTGGCCACCGGCAACATGTCGCTGTTCGGTGGCAGCAAGCTGGTCGACCTGCGCATTCCGTCCGGCAAGCCGGGGCGCGAAGGCAGCGAGGCGCTGCAGCGCTACATCTCGACGCTGGGCCCCGGCATCGTCACCCTGATCACACTGCCCGAGCTCGACAAGCAAGCCAGGAAATCAGCTTGGGTGATGGCCTTGATGGATGCCGGGATCAGTGTCGAATGCAACGCACCGCCGCTGGCCAGGCTACCGCAATGGATCGCCGAACGCATGGCGCGTGAAAAGCAGAGCGCGCCGCGCGCCGCACTCGAGTTCATTGCAATGCACGTCGAGGGGAACCTGCTAGCCGCCTACCAGGAGATACAGAAGCTCGGCTTGATCTATCCACCCGGCGAGATTTCATTGAAACAAATCGAGGCCGCCGTGATGAATGTTTCGCGCTTCGACGTGATGGATCTGCTCGATGCCGTCAAGTCTCGTGACACAGTGCGCGCTGCGCGCACGCTGGACGGGCTGAGGGGAGAAGATGCTCCCAAACTGCTGGTGCTCTGGGCGCTCGCCACCGAGGCAAGAGCGCGGGGCGCACATGCCGCGCTCTTGCATGCGGCGAAGATAGACCGCATGATTAAGGGGCTTGGCAACGGCGATATCTGGGACGAGTTTCTGCAACTGGCGATGAGATTGACCCGAGGCGACGCACCCCGCACCACCGCCCGTTTTCCCGCACGTTGAACCCAGCTTGAACGAATAGGCGAGCCCATGCCCCCGCGCAAAAAGAAAACCAGCAGCCAGGCAAGCACAGCGTCGTATCAGCACCCCGAAGCCAAGGCGCTGATCCGCCCCGAGGCAGGAGCCCAGACTCGCTTCAAGAAAAAGAAACCCACGGCGACCTGGCGCTACGATTCGTCGCTGGCCCCGGAACTGCAATGGGATGCCGGCAACCCGGCGCGGGAACAGGGCGAAGCGCGCATTGCCGAGATCGAGACGGCGCTCGCTTCCATGCAGGCCGCGCTGGCGGAAATCCGCCAGCAACTGGATGCCGCTAAGCCAGGAAGGAAGGCGGACGAATTGGCCGCCCTGCTACAAGAGGCCAACGGCAAACTGGCCCAGTTGCAGACGGAACCGCTGCGCGCCGGACGCGAGGGCCTCGCCGCGCTCAAGGCGCTGTCGCGGCCTTTCCTTAACTGGGCCGGCAAGGCCGAACGGCTGTCCTTCGACGTACCCACCCTGCCCCTCTTCATCCACGAGCGGCTATCCACTCAGGCCATCCTCGATTCTGTTTCCCAGCACAAACTCTCGCGTCAGAACGACTGGATCAGCGACTTCTACGGCCACCCGGAACGCTCGCTGCCCGAGCAGTTGCTGAAGGCCTACGAGCACCCCAACGGCTGGCAGAACCGCATGATCCTCGGCGACAGTCTAGTAGTGATGAACTCGCTGCTGCATTACGAAAACATGGGCGGGCAGGTACAGACGATCTACATCGACCCGCCCTACGGCGTTAAATTCGGCTCCAACTTCCAGCCCTTCGTCAGGAAGCGCGACGTCAGCCCGAATGCTGACGAAGACATGAGCCGCGAACCGGAAATGGTCAAGGCCTACCGCGACACCTGGGAGCTGGGCCTGCATTCCTACCTGACCTACCTCCGCGACCGCCTGCTGTTGGCCCGAGAACTGCTCTCCGATTCAGGCTCGGTATTCGTGCAGATTTCGGACGAGAACCTGCACCATGTTCGGGAGGTAATGGACGAGGTATTTGGGGCGGATAATTCGCTTGCTGTCATTCCATTTCTCACCACGACTTCTCAGACCGCTTCATCCTTGGGTTCTGTGGCTGACTACCTCCTTTGGTACGGCAAAGAAAAGCCGAAGACCAAGTACCGGCAGCTATTCCTGGTCAAAGACCCCCAGGCCACCGGAGGCTGGGGCTTCAACTACATTGAAGAACCCAATGGCCTTCGCCGACCACTCACAACAGACGAGCGCTCTGGCGAGACCCCGTTGGCTGACGGTCGGTTGTATCGATTGGACAATCTGACGTCTCAAGGGACTACTCCCAGTGGTACGGTTGACTTTGAATTTGAGGGAAAGAAATTCCACCCCGGTAAGCGAAACCACTGGAAGACGACTGTATCTGGGATGTCTAAGCTTGCGAAGGAAGGGCGTATTCAGGCGGCGACCAATCAAATCCAATACATCCGATTCTTCGGCGATTTTCCGGTTCAGCCGATAACGAATCTTTGGATGGATACAACGCAAGCTGGGTTCGTAGACTCCAAGCTATATGCTGTACAAACAGTCCTAAAAATCGTCGAGCGCTGCATGCTTATGACCACCGACCCCGGCGACCTCGTGCTCGACCCCACCTGCGGCTCCGGCACCACGGCCGTTGTCGCCGAAACTTGGGGCCGACGCTGGATCACCATCGATACCTCCCGCGTGCCGCTGGCGCTGGCACGTCAGCGGCTACTGACGGCTACCTTCGCTTATCACGAACTGCGCGAACCGAGCCGCGGCCCGGCGGGCGGTTTCGTCTACAAGGAAAAGAAGAACCGCAAGGGCGAACATGTCGGCGGCATCGTGCCGCACATCACCCTGGGGTCCATCGCCAACAACGAAGCGCCCAAGTACGAAGTACTGGTAGACCGGCCCGAGGCCATCACCGGCATCACCCGCGTCTGCGGCCCCTTCGTGGTCGAGGCGACGATCCCGACGGCGAGCAACTTCGACGGCGAGACGCCGCTCGTCGATGGCGCGCAGGACGCAATGCAGGATTTCATCGAGCGCATGATGGAGGTGCTGCGCGCGTCGCCGGTACTGCATCTGGCCGGTGGCAAGAGCGTGCAGCTTTCCGGCATCCGCCGCCCCGCCAAGACGCTGTGGCTTTCGGCCGAGGCCACGGTGCGTTCCGGCGGTATCGCCGCTGCGCTGGAGGATGCGGACGCGGCCAACGGCGGCCTGCCGCTGCAACAGGGCGAAGCCGTGGCGTTGCTGTTCGGCCCCGAAAATGGGCCCATCGGTGAAGTGGCGGTGCTGGAAGCCTGGCAGGAAGCCAGCGCCAAGCAATTCACCCACCTCTATGTCATCGGCTTCGCCATCGAGCCAAAGGCGCGCCAGTTCGTCGAGGACGCCGGCAAGATAGGCCTGGCTGCGACATATGTGCAGGCCACGCCGGATATCCTGATGGGCGATCTGTTGAAAAACATGCGCTCCTCGCAAATCTTCTCTGTCTGTGGCCAGCCGGATGTGCAGGTAATGGAAATACCGGTGCCCGAGGGCGGCATCCCGGGCGAGAGTTACTACGAGGTGAAGCTGAACGGTCTCGACGTGTTCGATCCCGTAACGATGGAGATCGATACCCGCGCAGGCCTTGACGTGCCTGCCTGGTTCCTCGATACCGACTATAACGGCATGGTGTTCCGCGTCTGCCAGGCCTTCTTCCCCCGCACCCAGGCCTGGGACAACCTGAAGCGGGCGCTGAAGGCCGACTTCGACGAGTCAGTCTGGGCGCACCTGGCCGGCGACACATCAACTCCCTTCAGTGCCGGACATCACAAGCAGATTGCCGTGAAAGTGATCGACGACCGCGGCAATGAATTGATGGTGGTTAAGAAGCTGGAGGGCGGGAAATGATTCGGCTGGTCACGCTAAAGGGGTTCAAACGCTTCACCGATACGACGTTTCCGATTCCCGGCCATGTCGTGCTGGCGGGACCTAACAACACAGGCAAGACGACATTGTTGCAGGCTATTGCGGCGTGGGAACTTGGATTTCGCAAATGGCGGGAAATTGGCGACTTCAACCCCCGCCGCAACGGCTATCAATGGGCAGACCTTGAGCGCCTGGCGTTTTCTGCCGTTGCCGTTCGATCGTTCGAGATGCTCTGGCAGAACCGCCAGCGAAACGCCCCCTTCGAGGTCGGCGTCCAGGTCGACGGTTTGCCGTTAGTTACCCTGGAATTCCGCTTCCAGGCGGACGGCCTAATGCAAGTCAGACCGAGAAACGACGCCGCGCTCAATGCGCTTGTGCTCCAGGATCCCAAACTTCGATTCCACACGACATTCATTCCCGCAATGTCAGGTCTATCGCGCGAAGAACGACGGCTGGCGGATGCCGAGGCGATTGACGATCTTCTGGCGCAGGGACGCCCTGGGGAAGTCCTGCGCAACCTGCTGGTAATTGCGCACAAGGATGACCAAGCATGGCGTGCGCTCAACGAAACCATTGGCCGCCTGTTCGACTACGAATTGCTGCCGCCACAGTCAGGTGCTGTGCTGATTTGCGAATACTGTCATCGCGGGATTGCCAATGCTCCGAGGTTTGACATCGCAAGCGCAGGCAGCGGCTTTCTTCAAGTGCTTCTACTGCTGACACTGCTGCTGACTCAGCACCGTGATGCTGCGGCGGGAAGCATGGCGCTTCTAATAGACGAACCTGATGCCCACTTGCATCTGATCCTGCAACGCACGATTTACGGGGAACTACGTTCGGTGGCAGCCAGCCGCCAAGCGCAATTGTTTGTCGCCACCCACTCGGAAATGATCGTCAACAACGTCGAGGCTCGCGAGTTGTACCTCATGTACGGAACCCCGCGCCTGGTCTCGAGCGAACTTGAGAAGGCGCAGCTGGCGATTTCCTTCGGCGCATTGACTCACGCCGACATTTTGGAAGCCGATGGCGCGCGAGGCGTGCTTTACACGGAAGATTTCACCGACATCGATATTCTTGAAGCATTTGCCCGTGTGCTGGGCGATGAGGCCGCGCTTAAGCTGCTTTCGCGAGATGTATTGACCAAGTCGTCCAAGGCTCCAATACCGGAGGGTCTGGGTGAGTTTTCCCCACAGAAGCATTGGGAGATGCTGAAGCTCATTCGCGCCGACCTCGCCGCATTGGAACTGTTAGACGGAGACGCCAAGAACAAGGCAGACGACTCGATTACCGGCACGGCGGAGAAGATGCAGCGGATACGCTGGCGGCGCTACGAGATCGAAAGTTATTTGATCCATCCGGCACCCCTGCAGCGCTTTGTCGCGAAGCGTTTGGGAGGCGACTTGCTGGCGAACCAAATGCTCGGTGATCTGGGAATCAGTGGCGAACTCGAAAAGACCCTGCAGAAGGAGTTTCTGGAGAATCCCATGACTCCGGTTCCTTTGGTGGAGGCCTATTTCCGCAACGAACCCGTCAGCAAAACACTCATCCCGGCGCTCATGCAATCCGCCGGATTGAACGTTCCGAAACGGGAGTTCTGTGAGATCGCTGCCCAGTTCACGCCTGACGAGGTGCATCCGGAAATCGTCGAGCGCCTCAACCAGATCAAGCAGGCTTTCGGAGTCTGAGCGTGTTCGATTTCCAGGTCGAAAACCCGATCCTCAACTCGCCGTTCCTCGAACCTCGGCAGTACTGGCATATCGAGGAAGGCACACCCCCGCGCATCGTCGAAGGGAGGCGCAAGCCCGTCTATTTTTATCGGCCACCCAGCTACGAAGTCTCACGCGAAGGGATGGAGGAGGAGGTCGGCTACGAGATCGAGTTGTTGCTGGTCTCGCGCATTCGAGGCCGACTCAAGGAATGGCGTGCGGCAGGCTGCCCGGGCGCCTCGAAAATCACCCTGGAACTGCTGGCCTACTGGGAGCGGGAAGGTCGGGAGAAGCGGTTGTTCTTCGCCCAGATCGAAGCAGCGGCAACGGTCATCTTTCTCACCGAGGCACGGACCGATTTCCTGCAAGGAATCAACATCCCGCCTGATGAACCTTCGGAGAAACAAAAAAGCGAGGGCTTGCGAGCTTTCCAGCGCATGGCCTGCAAGATGGCCACCGGCAGCGGCAAGACCACCGTAATGGGAATGCTGGCCGCGTGGAGCATCCTGAACAAGCAAAACACTCGCGGCGATCGGCGCTACTCGGACACCGTGATCGTGGTCTGCCCCAATGTGACCATCCGCAATCGACTCGCCGAACTGGACCCGGCGCGGGGCGAGGCCAGCCTTTACCGCAGCCGCGATCTGGTGCCGCCGCACCTGATGGGGCCGCTGTCGCAAGGACGTCTGCTGGTGATGAACTGGCATGTGTTTGCACTTCAAGATGCAAACCGGGTCGGTAACACTGCCGCCCGCGTGGTGCGTACCGGGCGTGAAGTGAATGTGCTGGAAACCATCCGCATCGGCGAGAAAAGCACGACGGCCCGCGGTACCCGTTACCTGTCGCTTGCCGATTACCAGCGGCAAGTCGCAGCGGGTCTGCTGGAGGTGATCAAGGAGGAAACCGACGACAGCGGCGGTCTGGTGAAGTCACAGGTCGCCAGTACCCGCTACGTCGAATCGGATGCCGCCTGGCTAGACCGCGTGCTGGGTTTCAAGGTCGGGCGCAAACAGAACGTGCTGGTGATGAACGATGAGGCGCATCATGCCTATCGGATACGCACGGAAGAGCCGGACGAATTCGAGGAAGCCGACGATGAAGGCCTGGACGAGTACTACGCCGAGGCAACCGTCTGGATCGATGGGCTCGATCGCATCCACAAGCAGGTGGGAATCAATACCTGCGTCGACTTTTCGGCGACGCCCTACTTTCTCGGCCGGGTGGGGCAGCAAGCCAACCGGCCCTTCCCCTGGGTGGTGTCGAGCTTCGACTTGATCGAGGCCATCGAGTCGGGATTGACCAAGATTCCCCAGTTTGCGGTGCGCGATATGTCGGGACAGTCCATTCCCGGCTACTTCAACATCTGGCGCTGGATATTGCCGCAACTGAAATCTTCTGAGCGCGGCGGCAAGAAGAGCGCCGCCAAGCCGGAAGCGATTCTGCGCTATGCCTTCACGCCCATCGCCATGCTGGGCGGCTTGTGGCAGCAGGTGGCGAAGGAATGGCGGGAGAATGGCACCGACCCGCGCCCGCCGGTATTCATCATCGTCTGCAAGAACACCCGACTGGCAAAGCTGGTGTACGAATGGCTGGCCGAGGATAGCCCGCCGCCGGGCATTCCCTCGGCCGGACTGCCGGATTTCCGCAATCGCGATGACGCGATCAATACCATCCGGGTGGATTCGACCGTAGTTGCGGAAACCGATTCCGGCGAAGCGAAGTCGGACCTCAGTGGCTGGATGCGTCTGACGCTGGACACTGTTGGTCGGCTGGATTGGGCGCAGGATCGGCAGGGCAATCCGATTTACCCGGAAGGCTTTACGGCCCTCGCGGAAAAGCTCGCCAAGCCCTTGCATCCGCCAGGCCGAAATGTACGCGCCATCGTGAGTGTGGGCATGCTCACAGAAGGCTGGGACTGTAACACCGTGACCCATATCGTCGGCCTGCGACCCTTCATGTCGCAATTGCTTTGCGAGCAGGTGGTAGGCCGTGGCCTGCGCCGGGCGAGCTATGAAACTGAAGGTGCCGGAGTCGAGGAACGTCTGGGTGAAGAAGTGGCGCAAATCTTTGGCGTGCCTTTCCAGGTGGTGCCTTTCAAGGCCAACAAAGGCGGCGTACCTCGCCCCCCCGCCAAAACCTGGCGCGTTCGCGCGTTGCCCGAACGGGCGGAATTGGAAATCAGATTCCCGCGCGTCGAAGGCTACACATTCGAACCGAGTTCGGAACTGAGGCTCGATTGGGATCGGATTCCCGAACTGGTCATCGACCCGACCCAGATTCCACCCGAAGTCCAGATGAAGGCCGGGCTGCCCACCAATCAGGGACGGCCCACAATTTATGGCCCGGGGAAACTGAGCACAGCGTCGCTTGCGGCCTATCGGGCGGAGCATCGGCTTCAAACTCGTATCGCGGAAACTGCCCGGGAACTGGTGAAAACCTATGCCGTGCAAGCTGAAGCCACATCGGCTCAAACGCATCCCTCGGTGCTGTACCCGCAGTTTGTCGCGGCGGTGAAGCGATTCGTGGCGGAAAAGGTCCGCGCCTATCATCCGGCTACGGAAGCCGATGTTTTTCTCGCGCCTTACTACGGTTTGATGGTGGAGCGCTTGTTCGGAAACATAAAGCCTGTTGAGTGCAGTCGCGAGGGGATTCGAGTCGAGCGCCATCGTGGCCCAGGCTCGACATCGGAAGTCGAATACATCACTCGCAAGGAACCATTTTCGGTTACCAAGAGCCATATTAATTATGTGGTTCCGGATTCGCAGTGGGAACGAATTGCCGCCTACGCACTCGATAGCCATCCGGTCGTCCACAGTTTTGTGAAGAACAGCGGCCTCGGATTTGCGATCCCTTACCTCCACGCCGGCCAAGGACATGATTACCTGCCTGATTTCATCGTGCGACTTCAACAGGACAGGCCAAGTTTTGTTATTGTCGAAACCAAGGGGCACGACGATCGCGTGCAAGAGAAGCAAAATGCTGCCGAACGCTGGATTTCGGCGGTCAATCAGGATGGGCGCTTCGGGCACTGGCGTTATCTTCTGCTGAGGAACCGCGCCGCAATAGCTGAGGAAATACAGACGGAACTGTGCAAATGAACATCAAGGACTACATGCAGCAGGTCGGCCGCAAGGCGCGCGAGGCTTCGCGCGCCACCGCGCGCGCCTCGACCGCGCAAAAGGACAGGGCGCTGCTGGCCATGGCGGCTGCAATCCGTGCGCGCCGCGGCGAACTGCTCGCGGCGAATGCTGCCGATGTCGAGGAAGCGCTGGCCAACGGCCTCGACGCGGCGCTGATCGACCGCCTGACGCTGACGGAAACGAGCATCGAGGCGATGGCACTGGGACTCGAACAAGTCGCCGCGCTGCCCGATCCGATCGGCGAAATCAGCGACATGAAGCGTCGCCCCTCGGGCATCCAGGTCGGCAGGATGCGCGTGCCGCTCGGCGTGGTCGGCATCATCTACGAAGCGCGGCCCAACGTCACCGCCGATGCCGCTGCCCTGTGCCTCAAATCAGGCAACGCCGCGATCCTGCGCGGCGGCAAGGAAGCCATTCGCGCCAACCAGGCCATCGCCGCCTGCGTGCGCGCCGGTCTCGCCGCGACGGGCCTGCCCGAAACCGCCGTGCAGGTGATCGAGACCACCGACCGCGAGGCCGTCGGCCACCTGGTCGCCATGCCCGAGTATGTCGATGTAATCGTTCCGCGCGGCGGCAAGGGCCTGATCGAGCGCATCTCGAAGGAAGCGCGGGTGCCGGTGATCAAGCATCTCGACGGCAACTGCCACGTCTATGTCGATGACGCGGCCGATGCCGCCAAGGCGCTGCGCATTCTCGAAAACTCCAAGACGCAGCGCCTGGGCACCTGCAACACGGCCGAGTCCCTGCTGATCGCCCGCTCCGTCGCCGTGTCGCTGGCGCCGACTCTTTGCCAGATGCTCACTGCGCGCGGCGTCGAAATCCGCGGCTGCGCGGAAACGCGCAAGCTGGTGCCGCAGGCAGCCGCGGCCACCGAGGAAGACTATTACGCCGAATACCTGGCCGCGATCATCTCGGTCAAGGTGGTGGCCGATGTCGGCGAAGCCATCGCCCACATCAACAAGTACT
>Ga0172380_10009093_pt1 | contig 10665 bp, 13 predicted proteins | sample Leawe162metaG_FD_119747 | JGI IMG/M metagenome (GOLD analysis project Ga0172380, IMG submission 119747) | Leachate microbial communities from a municipal landfill in Southern Ontario, Canada - Leachate well 162 metaG | ecosystem: Engineered > Solid waste > Landfill > Unclassified | place...
CTCCGCAATCTGGGCGTCTTTGTCGTCCATTGCTTTCTGTTCCTCTGGTGTCATTGCCATGCTTTCCTCTTTGTTGCGCTTCGAGATGTTGTCGAGATCTTCCGTAGTGATGTCCGGTATCACGGTACCGGCCTGCTTCACGACGTACGCCTGCTCGACCTCTTCCGGCTGCCCGAACGTTACGGCACCATCGCCAACAACCGTGTAAGGCGTGGAATAGTACTGCATCGTGTCCGGGTTCTGCCAGATTACCTGATCCGGTAAAGTCATCACGGTCCAGACTTCGCGGAGTTCCCCGGAGGGGTACCTCATACCGATAGTCTCAGACAGTGCACGCCGGACGTTTGATATCTGGCCTTCGAGGGACTCGCCGTCCGGCGTGTTCATTGTCCCTTGAGCGATAACCGTTACTGCGTTCGTCTTCGGAGTGGCCGTGTTATCACCATCTCCAAAATTCTCCTGCCAGAACGTCGAAATGGTGTCAAGGATACCTTGCAACTTCGCCTTATTCTTGGCCGAAATTGCCTTCCCGATATTCAGATGTGGATTACCTTCTGTCACATTCTCATTCTCCTGTTTATTGAGGATCACCGCGCCGGGGTCAACGGGCCGGTCCGTGGCGGTCTCTTCAAAATCAAGAACATGGTGGGGCATTACCTCACCGTAAAGCGCCTGTCCGTCATCGGGGCAGATGAATGCGGTGGAGTGCGAGAGTTTCCCCTCTGCATTGAGTTCAAGGGCCCGGGTAAGTGCTGCCTGTGACCGGGTCAGGGTGTCCTGCGATATCAGCCCCGCGTCAAACATCCGCTGCGCCGGTTCGATGGAGTACACCTTTTTGGCTTCAAGTTTCGCGCCGCCGGCTATCAGGATCTTCGAGTCCTGGATATCCCCAATGATCGCCCCGTTGATCTCTGCCAGTTCTGCCTCCCCAATGCCCCGGAGCGGGTCGAGATGCTTCTTTGCGAACACGATCGGGAGGTTGTTCCAGCGGCCCACGGTCGGCATGAACGGTTCTTTGTTGAAGTACAGTTTCCCGACCTTCCGATCCAGCCGCTGAAGGATCGCGTCGTGCGGTTCGGACGGTGCGGTTTTGTTCAGCCGGCACGAAGGGCAGTAATGAACATGCGCCCCAGCAGAAGAGTGTGAATTGCCTTTTGCGGGCGGGATTGCTGAAGGCATATTAAGATAGGGGAGTTCGGGAAATATAGGGATATGGTTTGTCCCCCCCCAAAAGGTATATTTTTTATACAATTAGTAACAATTATACTTTAATGGCGGAAACCACACTAGGGATCAGCAAAAAGACAAAGGAACGATTCAATGGATTTGGGAATAAGGGGGAAACGGATGATGCTCTCCTTAACAGGATCATGAGTGAATTGCGAGAGTACCAGCGGAGGTGCGGATGATGAATCGGGCTTATGTGAAAATTATCAATCCCAAAGAGGGCGATAAAGAACACGCTCTGCTGGTGCTGAAATACCACGGTACTCAGTATGCAATGAATTTCAAGCCACGGGATAACATGGAAGTGGTCGAGATTGAACAGGGGAGATGTGGATGAGATTAAGACTTCGTAAGATAATCAAGCAGATCCGGGCCGGTGAGTTCGGGCCGCCTAAGCCGGTGCCATACCCGATTGCCGATCCGGGATTCAGGCGCAGAGTACATGCGCCTATGTGTGTGAGGTGACGGCGGATGTTTGAAAAATGGTTGGAAGAGCACGGATTTCATGGTTACAAGTGCACCCTTGATCTTCCGGGGCATAAGACTCCGGAGCCGTGCAATCACGAATGGTATCATGATACTGACGAGGAGCGAAAGATTACAAACGATCCGATCAGAAAGGATCTGTTCGCTGGCAGAAATATCCGTGAGGGTAAGATGGCGTTTTATCGCTGCTCTCATTGTGGAAAACTGGAATTGCGGGTGATCGGATGACGGACCCGGTAACAATTATTGAAAACACCACGGAGGCCCGGAAAGATTACGGGGAACGATACGGGGTTGATGAGATAGAATTGACCCCCGAACATATCGCCGCATTGAAAGCAGGAAAGTGCATTGCCTCGAATAACGGGGAATATACGCAGTTTATCACACTAAAGACCGGAGTTGATGTTGCCCCCTCTGATTTTCCAACACTCATCTTAAAATCAGAGTCTTCTGGTGAAGTTTACAAGTTTAAAATTATTTCATTGGGGGGCGGTGCGGTTGACCTCTGCGATATTGTTGTCCCCGAAGGATTTGAGAGGGTTACGAAATGAAACTCTACCTATTCGTATGGCATCTGATCTATGTCTATGTCATTGCAGAAACCCGGGATGAGGCGCTGGCAAAGGTCCGGGCGCCCGGCTCTGTTGCACGCACTGATTATCCCGCCGATAAATATCCGTGGGTTGATTTCATGAGCGATCCGGAGCAGGAAGAAGTGAGCGAGGGTATGATCACGCATTTTGGATGTGACTGATGGCAACACATTATTCCGAGATATCTGGCCCCAAATACTCATCCAGAAATACTAAAAAGTGGCGGGGTGCGTTTGCGCCGGTCGCATTGCTTACCCGCGATGCCAACACCGAACTAATACGGGTACTTGATCGTGAGGGGATCGATACCAAAACGTGGATGATGCCGTTACGCGGCGATCTCCCTGAAGATCAATTCGTCCTTTACAAAACAGAGGTTCCGTTTGAGCAGGAGGAGCGAGCTGTCCGCATCCTCTCAAACATTATTGCGCCGGGGTCGGGGGATCGTTAATCCGCCGCCTTCACCCGCTGCAAAATCTCCCTGATCATGATGGGAATATCAGGATTTGAACCTGAGAAAGAACTAATCACCGGGTTTTGAATCCGGCGCTTTTGACCACTCAGCCATACTCCCCCTCTTTTAATGGGTGTACCCGGACTCGAACCGGGGAGCACTAAGCACAGATCCTAAGTCTGCTGTCGTAACCACTTGACTATACACCCGATGCGAGCGCCCCGATTTGAAAGGGGATTGTTTCCTTTGTGACAGGTTTTAAGTCTGCTGCGTTCAACCATTTCGCCACGCTCGCTGATGAGTGGAACCGGATTTGAACCGGTGTCGTTTCCTTGTCCGGCATCTCAAGCCGGTGGAGTCAACCGAGCTGTCCCATCCACTCTGACGCCATCAGCACGAGTTGAACATGCACGCCTGTTACAGCTTACCGGTTTTCAGGACCGGGCCCTTACCGTTCGGGTCATGATGGCATTTTTGAACTATCTGGAATTTCCAGACAGTTGACGCCAGCGACCAGATTTGAACTGATGATCCACGAGGGATATCCGGATAGCAGCCGGACGGGAAAAACCAGACTTCCCTACGCTGGCAGGGATAATAACCAATACGTCGCCTATAATGACGACAGAAGAAGCAAGCTACTGGATGATAGAATAGTCGTGATGGTTGTAGTTTGCTGCATACACTATAATTTGAACTTGATAGATATATAATTTATGATTGGGTTTTAACCTTTTTCAAGATCTCCCTGAGTGCCCAGAACCGCAACTGTTCCGGCAATATCCCTTTTTCCAGTGCTGCCCGGGTAAGTTCAGGTGGGATATCTACCACGACCGGCACCCCTGCCCGGATCCTCTTGATAAACTTCTTAACGGTATCCCGCTTCCTGAACCCGCCGTTGATGCCGCTGAACTCACGGCCCAGGTCAAACGCGATCCGGGCCGGGCCATCGTTCATATGGCGCAGGATATACCGCTGCTCATCGTCCGATAGGGGGATGCCTGAGGTCAGTGTGATCCCCCCAATAATGGTTTTACATAAAGGAGATAACTCCCCCAATGTGTGCCTTTGACTTTCACATCCACGCTCTCGGCTAGGGGTAGCAATTCCCCCTCGTCAATCAATAATTCATATGTGCATTCTGCCGTATGGATACATTTATGATATTTATCAAAATCGCCGCAATTACACCCACCGCACACCTTTTTTATTCTGCGGTTATGCTCCTCTTCGGTGAAATGGGAATTTAAAATGAGTCGATTTTTTAGATCGTCCGGCCAATCAGTTGGAATCCAACTAGTCACTTACTCACTCCTGCTTGCTTCACGGTAAATCTCATAGCACCGGCACCGGACGTGCCCGGGGGGATTCTGTACCCCGCTGGTATGTGGCTGGTCCAGTGGGATCCATCCGTCATCCTGATTGCCCTGACAGAGTTCCGACACGAGCGGATCTTCACTTGTTTGATAGCGTTTTTCCATAGTTACGCCGTCATCGGTGAGGCCGTCCACAAACCCACGATTCCCGGCTTCATACGCCTGCGCTGATTCATACACCGCTATGGTTTGAGCCCGGTCTCGGCTGATCGGACCGTCGTATAACTTCCGGATCTCCTTTGCGGTCTGGTTGTAACTCCAGCCTTCATCCAGTGCGGTTGTAATCACGGTCTTCAGGCTATCCGCCGTTGTGGTCTGAATATCCTTGATCTTTGACAGGCTGCCACCGTTAGCCTTGAACCATGCCACTGCCCGGGGATTTTCGAGATTGAACGTAGTGCCGGGCTTTTTTGAGGGATCGAACGGCAATGTCTTCGCTGCCATATCCCCTCCTGCCTGCATCCCGTCCATTTCAGCCGATACGACAAGATCTTGCAGGTCCGTAGTGGTTGCCTTTTCGACATCATCCCATATTGCGTTGAACTCTTTGAGCAGTTCCGCCCGTAGTTGTTCCGAGGTCTTGTTGGTCTTCGCTATTGATGGTTGCTGTTCAAGGATTGATTGCAGGGCCGGGAGTTGCTTAAGCAGGAGATCCCGCTGAGCCTCAAAGAACTCACGGAAGCCGGGCAGATGCTTCTTTGCGATCTTGTTCTTTTCCCTGATTTTTTTCAATCCGATCGCGGCCTGTTTGACGTTCGCGGCTGCAACAGATACCGAGGGCATGGGAATTAGTTCCCCTTTACCGCTTTTTTCTTGTTGTCGTTATCCTCCGGTTCGTCAAGGGCATCATCAAGAGCCCTCATTTTTTCATCGGCTTTCCGCACAAGTTCTTGATCGGCGTCGCTTACCTCAACAGAACCTGTCTTTTTATACTCTCCGTTAAATTTCTCTGTCATGCTGGTACCACCGTTATCACATGCGTTGTAACCTTTCCGGCATTCACACCGGATGTCACGGCATTGTTACTTACCACTTTCCACCCGGATCCCCGTGGTAATATAATCTCGTGCTCTCCCCCCCCGACAACAAACCCTTTTTCTTTACCGGATGTGACCGCACGAAGCAATACTTTGTGTGCCCCTTTCTCCCCTTCAACCGTTGCCCGTGTTGTGAATTGCATTGAATTGTTCGGGTTCGTCGAAAAAGATTGGAATGCTTTATCATTACAAGTATCCCCGGGTTTCATATTCATCATTGACGATACGCCCCGTTCACCAATGCCGCGATAAAGGACCGTTCCTTCTGGAAGTACTGGAGATCCAGAAACGATTTTATCCAGTTTTGCAACGCTTGGAGAGTCTGTTTTTCCTGACCTGAGATCGTTGTTCAATTTTGCGTATCCGGTGCGAGTGTAATCATTAACCGTCGAATCGTTTTCAAACTGCTTTCCATATGCAAAATTTTCGTCCATGCCTTTTTCCTGTTCTGCGGCTATCTTGCCCCCGAGCTCCTTGTTTGATCCCATTCCAAGCGCTTTTACAAGTTTTTTATCATAATCCTTATGATCGTTAGTGACGGTTGCCCCTTTTGATGAGCTGCCGCCCGCATCACTCGATCCTCCTCCTTTGAGATCCGCTCCCGTCGTCCGCTTGAATCCGTCTGCCGGGCTCTCCCCGTCTTTCAGGAGGATGTGGGCCCCACCAATCGTGATCCATTCTCCCTCTTCGGAATCCGCTTGAGTATGTGGAGATCCATTCGCTGCCCGGGTCAATCCTTCCGCCGCTGATGCCAGCCGGTCCAGCGCTGCCGATTCCGCACTATCCCCGGCATCGTTGTCCGATTCCCCCTCCTTGATACCAAGCGTGGCCTGGACAAACGCCCGGGCCCGGCTCTTGTTGATGATATTCGCGGCACCGGCCCGGGTTGCGACATCCGCCTTTTGGAGCTGTGCCCCGAATGAGTTTTGAGAGGTGGAGGCTTTCTGTTCCCGTAGTGCTGCCAGCGCCACATCATCCAGCGGCTTGAGGATATCCCCGGCGCCCGCCTTTGAGAGCATGGCCCGGTGTTCGTTCTCGGTTACGGTACCGGACTGGTTGCCTTCCCGTGCGATCTTCAGCCAGAGGTCAGATTGGTCGATCTCCGGGGCCGGGACATCCACGAGGATCTGATAGCCCTTATCGGTATACCCGTTGTAATCAGCCCACGGTTTCAGCATCAACAGGGCGTCCCATTCGATCCACCGGTGCATTCCCTTGATGAAACTCATATACTTCTTGAGTTCTGCCGAGTTGCTCCCGCCGATCAACTGCCCGCCATCTTTGCCGAGGTCCGACGCGATAAAGAACTGCCGGATCTGCATACCCAGTTCCGTGATGGTTTCCAGCGCCGATCCATCGCCGCTGATACCGAGGTTTTCGGCGGTCATGTTGCCGCGTAACTGATACCGGTTAATGCTGCTCTGGTTCTTCAGGAGTTTCGCGGCATACGCTTCATCGTCGCCTTGCGGGTCCGTGACCTTGATAAACCAGTTTCCTCCGCTGCCCCACTGGTTGACCTTTTGCATCTGCCTGCCCCATGAATAGGTGAGCATTTTAACGATTGGGAATACCGGCAGGATGTACGGCGTGCCTCCGAGTTCGGCACACATCGGGGTTGTGGTCATGTGGACATTGGTCAGCTGGGTTACTTGGGTGTTCCGCTGAGTCTGCCAGTACTCCTGTTCGCCGGTCTTATCATTGATGCAGATGCCCGGTAAGAGCCGGTTGTATACCAGTGTCGAGCTGGAGCCTTTCTTGCTGAACGATGATGGGGGCAACCGGTTAAGTTCCATCAGCCGGTACTCTGGTCCTTCGTAGTCCCATACTGGGTTACTGAGCGCCGGGCCCCATTCCATGACATCCCGCCAGCGTCGTTGTGTGGAGAAGTTGAACGCTACTTTCGGGTTGTTGATCACCATGTCGGTGAGCGATGCGGTGAGATCCGGATCCTCTTTCTTGTCCTTGTCGATGACCTTCAGAACGATATCGTCCTGGAAGATAGTCATCTGCATTTGGTCCAGACCCTGCGTGATATACTTGTTTTCAAGGATTTTCAGGATCTCGGTTGCGTCGATTTTGGGCTGCTTGAATGACATCCCATCAGATCTGACATAAACAGTCCCCTCTTTTGCTGTTGCTGCTTGTTTTTTTACCATGATCATATCTCCTTTTCTTTTTTGATATAACACTCTCCGCCGAACTCGCCCATAATTTTTTGAGTGAAGACAGCCTCCCACTCATCCCGGTGTTTGTTTGTTTTAATGTGGCATGGGTGAGTGCACAATGGGACAAAAAGAGGCTTAATAGATGGATCGCAGCATGCATTTTTATGGTAATTTACATGATGAACTGCAAGTTTCTTTTCACCCTCGACCCAAACATGCCCGCACATCTGGCATGTGTGCCCGAAGAAGGCCCGGACACGCTCTTTAAACTCATTATTAAATTTTGGACAGTACGGTAAAAATGATGTGCCCCCGTTCCATACAGGACTTCTCTCTCCAAGATTTGCTTCGCGTATTTTTTGTTTTGTACTCTCAGGTAAATGTTTCCCAGTAGACCACGGTGATCTCCCTTTGTTAGATTCGCTCATCTTTCTGCGTGATGCGTCTGAGTGGGATTTTCCAAACATCGGGTGGTTCTTTCCTTTTTTCGCATCGCTCATTTTTTTCCTAGTCTCTTCCGATGGATTTTTAAGAGATTCGCTCAGTTTCTTTCTCGTCTCTTCAGAGAGATGTTTACCAAAGTTATGATTGTTCTCTCCTAATTGATGTGCCCCCATACGAGCGCGGGTTTCCTGAGATTTTATTTTTCCTTTGGCGGACGTGGACATTTTATGTTTTGTCTCTTCAGAAGGGTGTTTTCCTTTATGAGATTCAGATAGTTTTCTACAGTAGTCTTCTGAATATACCCCTTTCTTACCTTTATTCCAAGGGATATGACCGGATTTAGCCATGATAATCAAACCTCAATGCGTGCTTCTTTAGGAAGAATCGCCGTTCAAATCTTCCCGGATTCCCCCGTTTCACTTCTGGTACAGGCGTGTTAAGCATATCCCCTCATTGCCTCCCGCTCTCGCTCCTTATACTTCTGACGATTGGCAACCGTCGCCGGGCACGTTGCACAATCATAATGAGGGGCGTACCACGTCGTTTGTGGATGTTCTGTATCATTGCGAGGCCAATTGCAAGCAGCCGGGGATTCAAACCATCCGCACCCGGGCCGTTCTGCCGGGTTGGTTTTAGCGTATCGTTTTTTCTTCACCATATTTCACCCAGTTCATCGTCAAAATTAATTCCCAGTTCGTCATACCCTGATGCCGAAGAGGCCACGGCATCACCGATCTTTGCCTCCCGCGTGTGGTCTCGTAATCCTTTTGCGAGTTCATTGAACGCTCCGGAAAATGCGTCCACTACATCGTCGTGCTTGCCGTCCGGGAATACTTCAAGCTCCGCAAGTAACAGATCGTTCCACGGTGCCCGCTTGATCTTAATCAGACCATTGTATGCGGCCCTGGATGCAGGTACGGACCGGGCCTGTTTTGACCCGGATGAGGGCACACCCATATAATCCGCGCCTTTGAACTGATCGCGGGCTGCAAGGAAGATGACCGTCTTACCGCTAGATCCGCCTTCCTGCTCCTCCCGGATCTTAACGCCCGGGCCGTCCTGCGCTGTAATGGTCCTTCGGGCCTTTTCAGTTTCACCCGGGTTATCCCTGATCCGGTAAACGTCCATCACGTAATAGATGCCGTTTGCGTGGCACATCTTAACCCCGGCGGTCCAATCAGGATCCCCGCTCTTCTTGCTCTTCCGGGTGGCTGCCATATCCCAGTATCGCACGGTCTGGCCCGATGGTACGGTATCAACCGGTTCCCCGAACCATTCCCGCTTAAAGACGGTGCCGGCCTCAGCCTTGATCTTCCAGTTGCCGCGTAAAAGCCGTTCCTGCTCCACAAAAGATAACGCCTGAAGATTGCCCCGGTACTCAGGATTGATCTTTTCAAGGATCGGGTTGTCTGCCAGTTTTGCCGGGATGAACGTAACGCTTTTTGGCTGACGGTCCGGGTACTTGGTCTTTAGTTCCCCTTCAGAGTCCGACCAGATCAACTCATTCCCATCACGGACGAACCACCGGATGATGCCAGAGCGGGAATCTATCGGGTATCCAGTCCGGGGATCGATCCACCAACTGATGAACTTTGCCACCCACGATTCAGGGTCAGGGTTCGTGGTTGCCCGGACGTATGGCCGGACCCCACACACGGAACGATTACGGGATAGCAGATACCAGAACTGCTTTTCGGAGAAGTGGGTGAGTTCATCAAAATAGATCGCGGGGATCTGGCTGCCCTGATAATCGTAGACATGCCGATCATATTCAAGGTGAGCAAACTTTACCCCGTTGCGGTGCGGGGGGAAAATCCATTTGAGATCCGTGCTGTTCGGGGTTGCCCCGATCTGAGGGTATATTTCCCCGGCAGTATCCCATAACCCCCCCTGCGCTGTGATCTGCGGAGTGGTGCGCCTGAATATGACCGCTCCGAACCCTTTCACGGTTGTGATGTATTGCAGGGGATCCATGAGTAGCCCGAAGGTTTTACCCGAACCCGCCGCGCCCCCGTATATCACGATATCAGCAGGAGATGATAGAAAAGATTCCTGCGGGCCGGCCTGCGGGCGGATGGTGATCTCTTCGTTTGTTACCGCAGATACCGTCATTCTTTCTTTGGCCCCCTCCCATTTGAGGGGACATAGACAACAACAGTTGACCCGGCACCGGGTGGAACATTCCCGCCTTTCTGCGGATCCTTGAACGATCCCAGGACCCGTCCCTTAAGTTCGATCTGCTTTTCCCGGCGGGCTAATGCCTGCAATGCGATGCGGGGATCATAATCAGGGTTGGGGATATCATCGCCATTGCCATCCTTGACTGTTCGGTTGAATGCCCGGCCAATAAGTGCCCGGGTGATCTTCTCGGTCTCTTGCACTTCGGCCAATAGATCGTCTGCATCAGCGGCTTCATGGGCGTTTGATGCTTTCTGGATCTTTTCTGCGATATGCCCGTTTTTGACATGCCGTTTTAATGCGGATTCGGAAAGTCCGTATTGGTGCGCTATGGTGCGCAATACCGCACCCGGTCTAACGAGCGCCGAATCGATCTCTTTAATTCGTTTGTGTTCACAAATGGTGCAGGTGCGGGCCATTCACGCGCCACCTTGGGAAAACAGAATAGCGGAAAATCGGGTCACTTATTGCATTATTGGAGATTGGGGTATAAAAAGAATATGGTTGCCTAGATGGATCGTGCAATTGGTTTTTGCCGTTTAGTGTTGATATCTCAGTTGGACCTCCGGGGAATTGTACCACCACTCTTTAATTTCGGCGATTTGATCGATTGAGACATTATCACATGCACCCATCCAATGATGCCTATTCATATGCGGGCATCCCTTTGAGAAATCGCATGGTATTCCGGGGGATCTCCTC
>Ga0172380_10009094_pt1 | contig 10665 bp, 25 predicted proteins | sample Leawe162metaG_FD_119747 | JGI IMG/M metagenome (GOLD analysis project Ga0172380, IMG submission 119747) | Leachate microbial communities from a municipal landfill in Southern Ontario, Canada - Leachate well 162 metaG | ecosystem: Engineered > Solid waste > Landfill > Unclassified | place...
AATCAGGGTCCAATTTGGAGTATCTCCGATAAGTCTTCTTGCAATACGCTCACAGAGCTTCTTTGTTTTTGGTACTAAGCCCACTGGTCTCCGTATCGAATGTGATGATCTGAGTCTCAGGAACTCCTTCTGGAACAAGATCTCGGGAGGGTCTGATCTCACCCCAACACTCTTCAATGGGTTCGTCAGGCATCAGTGCCTACCCCTGCTGAGTATGAAGAGCAATAGACGAAGTCCAGATAAGACCCCCAAGGTTATGACAGCTAATTGAGCTCCTCCAAATATATACCCTATACAACCAAAGAACACATAGAGGGCAAAGCTCAATCCACTTAGGGGAGTCAGATCTTGCTTTCCCTCAATCATGACCCTCTTGTCAGGCATCAGACTTCACCACTAGTCACATGAGCTATGATTAATCGAAGTAGGGCTGCCGCGGCCAGACAGATAGCACATAGCCTTGGGCCACCGATCGCATACCCAACGGAACCTATTAGCACGTATATGGCAAAGCCATAACTCGATGGTGGTTTCTCAACATTACTCATTCTTTGTACCCCGGTCTGGACATCTCTCTCATCAAAGCTTCATCGGAGTACTCTCGCTTATGAGTTCTCCACTCGTCTTCAGCTACTCGTTGACCAGCAGGTTTCCACTGAGCAGTGGAGTCTGGGTCCCCATGCATGTCGTGAACCTCTGGAGGGATCCTACATTGTGTGAAGAGCCAATCGATGCAAAACTCGCATATGCTGAACTTGTACTTGGTGCAGTCATCGAGTGCACCTGATCCATTCCCCGGTGTTGAATTGTAGCTTCCTTCAACCTCAGCGTCGACGAGTCCACATCGAGGACCATTCGGTTCAAGTCGCAACGAGTGCCCACATACATTACATGTCATCTAGTTCTAATCCCTTCTAGATCCATCCTCGGTCAAATGTATCTCAACTTGTGCCCCAATACTTTCAAATCTAGACCTGATCTGCCTTGCTTCATCAATTGGAACCCTGGTCTCCAACCTCTGAGGAACGGTATCAATGATAAGTTTGCTTTCAGAAAGACTGATCCCCATCAAGGTTCTAACCTCTTTCAGGCAAAGAACCCTATTTGGACCCGCCTCCACTAGAAAGACATCGTGATCAAAATCATTGTAGCTAACTGTACTCATTGCCCCATAGATCGGAATAGGCATCGAGTCTAGACGCACCCCATTGGGGTATCCAACATCAATTGAGGGCACCTCCGCTAGAAGCTTTTCCAGTTCATCAATGGGTAGTTGTTTCAAGTATGCTAGTACTTGCTCTCGTGTTATGTCTGCCATGGTCAACTACCCTCACTTACGATACGTTCGAATCGAGTCGGTCGAGGTCCCTTGTAGACCTCAGGCCTTTCACTCAAGTAGGTATCTAGGATGTCTAGAGCGAGCATCCTCCAGTACTCCCTTGAGTCCAACTGGCTCATGTTTGGATCAGGGTTAGTTCTATTGAAGTTCACTGCCGTACTCTTGCAACCCCAGATACCAGTACAAGTAGAGACTTTTGGGTCATGAGCCTTGTTGTGAACATAGGCAACAAACCAGACTCCTTGCTCATTTCTCCCTATAGGATCCACAATGATGGATACCTTGTACAGCGTGGATGTGTCTTGACTCTTGATGAGTACATCCTGAGCTTTTGGGGTTCGCTGACTAACCACTTCAAGGGGCATCAGTCTTCATCATCCGGGTATTGGTAGTAACCGACTATCTCAGCTAGATTCTCAATGAGCTTGTAGCCACCAACAATGACGTCATCTTGCTGGCTAACACACTCAGAGCCACTTATCCTATGTTCATCAGTGAAGGTGGTGATCACCTTCTCAAGGGATCTGAGTTGGGCCATGGTGAGAGGCTTCCTCACGCGAGGAACCTGACTTCCAAAGGCCATTGGTTCCAAGTCAGAGTTGACAATAGGGATCCCAAGCTCCCTCGCTCGTCTGACCTCCCTCTTGACACCAGAGGAGGTTTCCCAGCCTGGGACAAGCACTAGGAGGTCACAGGTCTCGAGTAGAGAGAGTGCTGCTTCCAACCAGAAGTCATAATCCTGGATGTCAGCAAAGGGGCTCCAGAACACGTTCGGGCATACAGGTACATACCCAGCTTTAAGAACCTCAGCGATCACAACCCGGGCTCGGGTAATGTTCTCTTCAATCTCTTTAACTGAACCACTGTAAGCACCGGAGATGAAAGCTCTCCCTTTTGCAGTTGTCATAAATCACCTTGAAGGATTCGTTCAAATCGAGTTGGGTAGATGACAGGCTTGAGTTCAGGTACTGGGTATCCGAGTAGGGTTTTCACCCATTCAATATCAAAACCTGAGTTAGCAACCTCCTCACATTTGAATTGAGGGGTCAGGGTATTCATAGTATAGGCCACCCCAATAGTCCAATCGATATCAGTGTCACCCCAGCGAGTGAGACTAAACTGAACCAAGTAGAGTGTCCCATTGGTCACCCCTGAGTTTATCACCCCATAGTTGACCATACTTAGTATGTCCCTCACAACCCTTTCAGTAACTTCAAGGTAACTGCCAGTGAAGTTCATCCTAGGTACCCTGGTGATAGAACTAGAGATACCTTCAGGTATTCTTCCAATTCGATGATTAGGTGACAAGATTAGGACTTCACGATGACCCGCTAGGTTGAACTCAGCCTCTTCAGAGATCTGAGTTTGATCATAGAGCCAATACCTTGTACTAACCGGCATCGGCGGATGATACTCTACCTTTCCTTGAATCTCAAGGATTTCGGTTTACCCACCACTTGGGTTGAAATCTTGGTGGGTGGGAAAAACCGAATATCAGGTCTTTCTGAAGGGGATCAGGATCATTTCAACCCTTCAGAATCTCTTTGGTGATATCCGCCCCCGGCCCACTCAGCAGGAGAATAACTGCTAGGAAAATGGCTACCATTCCGATAAAGCAGAGAGAGTACTTCCTCAGCTCTTTAGGAGTGAGTCTCCAATAATCACCCTTGAACCCATTTAGGCCTTCAATAAACCCCAATCTGACTCTGATTATATACCCTAACCAGGTCGAATAGAAACCGACTTTGCCTATTTTGAAGTACCTAACAATAGATAGGATTATCACTATTGGTAAGGCCAGTACAGAGTTGAAGGTGGCATTCAGAACCGGAACCTCTAACATCCCAATGAAGACGATGAACCACAGAAGCCCCATGTTGTATCGATAGGCTAAGTAGAACGCTGACAAAAACCCCAACATCAGGACAAAAACTCCGATCTTCCGATGAAGGGACAGCGCGATACACTTAATGATCCGACCTCCATCGAGAGGGTTGATCGGGAACAAGTTGAACAAGTTCACGAATGCCAACCAACTGGCGGCAGCTGTCCAGAAATGAGATCTAAAGCAGAGGGATAAGATAAGGGGTACAGCGACAGTGACTATCCCGAAGGCAGGACCCATCAAGGCGATGTAGGTCTCCTGTCGGCTTGTCTTGAAGGCTTCCTTAGAGAGGGCCACCCCTCCGAAGAAGGGTATGAAATAGAACCCTTTGGTCTTTAACCCTTCCCGACGCATGGCCCAGACGTGACCCGATTCATGAACCCCGATCCCGAACATGAACAGGAGAGCAAATTTCCACGAGAACATGAATGAGTAAGTGGTGAACGTCCCAAAGGCAAGTAGTATCTTAGTGCTTTTGGCAAACTTCAAGACTACGGTAAGGAGCTTGCCTGCAAGTGCCACAAGGCTCATGGTACTTGTTTTATCACTCATCTTCGTTGTCCTCGAGTATGCGGTCAAAACGAGTAGGTCGAGTATGCTCAATAGTAGCCAGATCAACGTGATTAGCCATGCGAACCATAACAGAGATCTCTAGATCTTGATACTGCAACGACTCGTAGACCCCTGTGTGAATATCACAGAAGAAGGGTCCTTGATCAAATGACCAAGGCTCGACTACAACCTCCCCTAAGTTTGGAATATCCCAACCTCTGGCGGCCAGCTCTCGGTGAACCCAATTTAAGCTACGTCTACCGATATCCTCGAGAGTCAAAGAACGAGTAGCAGTGTCGATTGGTGTCCAGGCAAGCTTGGATAGCTCACCCATTTTGATTCTGAATACATGGATGTCTGGAGCGAGGTCTCGATACCTTCTGGTGGCTAGACCTCCGCAAACACTGCAATGAGGAGTTATGTCGACGAGTAGATTATGAAGTGCAAGGGTATCAGGCATGATTTACTCACCAGTAGTTGGTTTCTTTCGAATGAGATACGCGTAACTTACACTACGAGTAGGATCAAAGTTACCTGTCCCCAACAGGTCGTAAACCTTCAATCTTCCTATGGGCGTGAGCTTGACCAAGAACAAGTCATTCCACGTACCATCCTCATTCTGAGTTGCTTTTGAATCGATCCACCCAGAATCGACCGCTACTCCAAGCCCACCGGTACAATCAAGAGGTTCGCAGTCGTAATACTCATCTCCAGCTGCAGCTGGGTTGATCTCTTCAATGGCCGTGTGGATCAGAATCGCAAGAGCTTCTAAGTGAGCTGATCGTTTCATGGAATCTTCATCACTAAGTGGCATAATCAGTCATCCTCGAGAATTCGGTCAAACCTTGTCTTCTGAGATTCCTCTTTAGGTTTCCTTCTAACTGCTCTCACCTCAGCGATAATGGGCAGGTCCTCATACGAGTACCAACCCCCATCACAGTAGTCACAGTAGAACGGACCCCTACCAGGCTGAAGAACCTCAATTACGAAACATTCGGGCACTCCTGGGAATGCATTGTGGATCTGATCTTCCCAGGGCTTCAGGTAGTTGGTTACTTGATCAAAAGTCCTCATCTTGGGTAAGGTGAAGATCTTGGTGAAGACTCCAAGAGTAGCTATGTAGGTGGTATTGTGCTCAGCTGGAACCCCACGACGGGTTGCTAAGTCATTGCATACTCGACACTTTGGGGCGTGCATCCAAAGGAGTTCTTCTGGGGTTGGGTCATCATTTGGCATCTGATTCTCCTACAGATTCACTTTCGTACCAGAGGGACTCATCCCAAATGTACTCCCCATTGAGATGAGCCGCCCATTCTTCCTTGGTAGCTACCCTGAAGTCCCCCTCGAAGTAGGCGTCATACTCCCCATTGTAGTCAGGGCCTGTCGAGATCATACGCCCTTCGAGAATGAAGACCCCAGAGAGACCCTCGCAGAAGGAGTCAATCTCATCCCTCAGCATACAATCGTCCGCGAGGTAATCGAGGCCTGGACCTATGTACTCAAGTACCTCGGATTTGCCCTCGTGGAGCACCACAAGAGCGCGATCAGGAGGGCAACCCCTCTTGTACTTTTTTTGGGGCTCATCCTCTACCGGATCAGCATTGAGCAGATTCGGATTGGGCTTGATCGATTCCCAATAGGAATCGATCTCAACTGTCTTCGAAGGTCTCCTACCAGGAGTCGATTCGAGAAGTCTGAACTGTGAGGCCTCACCCATTGAAACCTGGATAGTTGGCGTTAGGGGGCTCCTCGCTGAGTCTGAGAAGGTATAGAATCTCGTTGGCTATTGGATCGAGGTCAATGGTATCAATAGGAGAAACACAAGGCCCTAGTCCAGCTCTCTCAAGTCTGTCACCCCAATCAGGAGCCATCAGTCCCCTCTTGTGCAGGTCTAAGATGATGTTAGTACCAAACAAGCGCAGTTGGTACATCAATAGGCTTTTAGCCGTTTCAAGAGTAATCGGCGGTGCTTCCACGCTGGCACCATACAGATTTTCGGCTGTAGATTCAACAAATACTTGCTTGATACCCTAACTTCATGTAATCTTGGTGCCTCTGATGCTTACTGCCTGGTTGGCAAGACGCCGAGAAGCAAGGCGAGCTAAGTCCGATACTGAGTTCACCCTCAAGCGGGATGGTTGCGTCTGCTACTGTAGAGAGTGCAAGGGGATCTTGAATGGCCATGGGGATTGGATTGACGAGGTCCGGTGTCAGTTCAGGTGCCCCTGTGGGATGATCAGCATATTTGGGTTCTTCGCCCCAGTGCCGATCTTGCTCTCATGCCTCCCCGACGACCAATTCCCACCTAAAGATGTTGTTCCAGTTCTCCCGTGAAGTTAGTCATCATCACTAGGGCCGTACAACCCCTCAATGGTCTTCTGAACCTGTATCCCATCTTCCGTCCTGGGTATCACGATCAGGATTCGTAAGTTGGTGAACTTGTAGACGGTGTATTGCTCGAAAGTTGTATCAGACCCTACAAAGTCAGCCTTTGGGTCTTGGTTCACCACGTGATTCACTTGGTTCAAGTGGTCAACTGCCGAGTTCATGTCCTTTGCGCTTGCAAACTGAGTGACTGTACCCTCAAACTTACATTGAACTAACCGACCCTCATCCGATACCTTGTAGCAACCAAACAATTCTGGCTTGGTTGGATAGAACCTCCATTGGGAGTCGAATTTCAAGACTTCAAGTGCCCACGGGGCACCTTCCCGACAATTGGCCGTAAAACCCTTGCTTTGGAGGGTACTGCAAACTCTCTCAGGAGTGATCCTGGTAGCGTTGGAATACCAGCTAAATCCTAGGTTGGATAGGCCAATCAGAACGACTGTTAGGATACTGAGTGCTTTGGTTGCCATGATACCCAGTATTACGTGTCAGAGTGGAAGATCTCATTATTTACTATCAGGCCTCCCCGACAACCGGTCCACCTCCAAAGATGTTGTCCCAGTTCTTCCGATAGGCCTGACTGTTGACCATGGCGGGTCTACTAATGGGCTCCGTTGATTTGATGTTGTAGTAGGGGCCAGCAATTCTCTCAAGGTTGATCTTCGTGTCAACCCCTTCAGGAGCTGAACTCAGGTCAGTATATAGCTGACCATGACTGATTCCGTCTGGACTGACGTGCGTGGCTTCGAACCCGCCTTCAAATTCCTGACCTAGGACAATGTACCCTTTGTCATCGTCATTCTTCATGGGATCCGCCATTAGTACCTTACATTAAACGAACCGGGTTGTCTAGGGACTCATCCATGCCCCGTGTAATAGCCCCAAGCACTTTGTTCCTCATCCCATTCCCAACCAAGATCTTCAAGCTGCTCTACGATAGCGGAGGTAAACTTCTTCCCTTCGTTGCTCTCCTCATCGTCAGCTTCTTCTTCTTCGTCATCCTCTCCCTCGTCATCCGGGGAAGGTCCGTCACAATAGACGGCTTTATCTAGAGCTACGAGGGTTGCTTTAGGGTTATACTTCTGAAGTATCTGAACTCCTTCAAGAATATTGGTTGCACTCTCTTCAGCGGGGGATTTGAATTCTGCCATGGAGTCCAACTACACCAGAGGACTCAGTTAGCTGCCATAGCTTCGATGCGCTCTGCCATAATCTGCATCCGCCGAAGGTCATCAGGGACTTGACTGTTTAGTACAGTCACCCGATGGAATGCCTCTCGGTCTTCGAGGGTTGAAGCCTCCCAGACCTTATTCACTGCTAACATAACTGGGTGATCTGGTGGCAGCAACTTGCCCGTACCTGGGTTAATGATCACAGGCCTGCAGTCGGGGCACTCTGGGTCAAACTTGTGGAGACTCATTGTCCCTCGAAGGTGTGTAGCTTGCCCTCAGGCACGTCCTCACAACGGACCGTGGCCATCGTCTGCATACTAGTGCTCCAACCCACAGTAGCAAAGCAGAGGTTGGCCCCAGGGTACTTCATAAAGACGATATTATTCGGTGTTGGATTGTTTGACCTGTAGCTCAGATAGAGTGCTACCCCACCAAGAAGCACAGCACAGACTAACCCAGCAAGTATGTTTACTTTGAGCATATCACTCTCTCAAGTTCTCGAGTTCAATTAGAATCTGTCTAGGGTCATAGGTGAGTCTCAGCGCGGTTCTCGTTCTGGACTCAGTAGTATGCATGTAACTAAGTAAGCCCCCTGCGGTTCTTCTTGCATTAGCTATTCCGATTCGGAATACCATCCCACATGCACACCTGAATCCTAGATCTCCCTCTAAACTGGTGAAACCCCTGCGGCAGTTACAACCATGACTCCCAGCTGCATTCAGAAGGATACGAAGTGAGTTGAATGGGTAGGGGTGCCATGGTTCTTTAGGTGATTCCGGTACCTCTGGCTCTGCCTGCGGTAAGCGAACAGGACGGACATCCATCCAATAGGATTCGATGTCATTGTCAGAGGTCACTCTGGAACCCCTATCGCTTGCTTGTGCCTTGAATCCAAGTTAGATTCTTGTCCGCATCGGTTGCAGGATCCCATTGAGAGAACAGCTGCTGTCAATTCCTCATTCGAACTGTCGACGGTTCCTATTGGGTAGCAGAATCGGCTTTCACCAGCAACAACCACACCCTCATGAGTCACCGAGGGGGTACAGAACCCAGCCAGCCCAATACAACCTCGAGCCCTCAAGAGTTTGATTGCCATAGGCATGGACTTGTACGAACGAGTGAGAGATCTGAAGTTGAAGCTGCTTGGAGCCGATCGAGGAGTTAACCCCTTAGGATCAAACGTGGGTTTTGCAGCTCGACCAAGGGTCGATAAAACAAGGAGCTTATTCACATAAACCACCCTCGGATGCTCTAACTTTGGAGGCTTGCGAGGGTAGTACCGATCATCATTGGTAACTTGAATGAGAACATTCTTCCAATCATCTCGAAGAAGTTCATCTCTGAGTTCCTTGTTATCAAGCCAAAGACCGTGAGTTAGAATAGAGAGGATCCATCCTCTCTTGACTACCTGGGAGGCCATCTCAACGATGAGAGGGTTGTCTGTACACTCTCCTCCTGAGAGCATTAGCATCACCGGCATCCCAGCCTTGATAACCTCACACTCTGCCCTCTCAGTAAAGTCGAGTGCTCGCATGAACGTGTCCATGTCCATGTGCTCACCAGATGGAGTTGCATCCTCCATGCAATGGGAACAACCACCGGAACAAGCTGATGTGGTTTTTATTAGCATTTAGGAGATTACAGAATACTCTCATCAGTCAGGTCAAGCAAGCCCATTGCTCAGAATACTCAATCTTCCTCGAGTATCCGTTCGAAGCGGGTGGGTCGTGGCCCGTTGTAGGGCTCAGACAACCTATTTGCCGGCATGTTGTCAATCAGGTGTCTCAAGTAGCCCATCAGAGCCCCTACGGGAAGGGTCATTTCTGAACCGTTGAATTGAGGGGTGAGGTTCATAAGCGAGTAGCCCAGTGAGAGAATCCAAGTCAGGATAACTTGCCCGGTTGTCGGGTGCTCAACATAGGTAGGCAGGGCATGTTGCACCCCATAGAGGGTGCCGTCCTGAGCTCCTGGGTTGTTCGAAAACGTGGCTAGGTTAGCCATCAGACGTTGGACTTGTTCGAGTATCAAGAACCTCCCACCCTCAAAGGTCAAACGAGGTAGCCGAACACGGTGGTTAACACCCATCTCGTGAGTCGTGGACACCGTCAAGTTACGGTTGATCCATAATACCTCATGTTCCGGGGACTCGCGGGTGAAAGTAGCCCCCTCAGGGCTTGGTGATAGATCACTGAGCATCCAAAATCGAAGGTTCGGGGGCAATCAATCGTCCTTCCCGCCCTTAATGACATCGAGGTTTCGATGACGGATCCACTTTCTCTTACTACCAAGTGGAGCTCTACTGAACTCTCCATTGCAGACGTGACACTTGCTAAACCACACCCTGGTCTTCAGTGACATGGTTGGAGTCAAGACTCCCTTGCACCCAGGCGCCGGACAGGGAGGCCCTACGATCTCAAAGAGAGGGTAAGGAACCTTCTCAGTGAACTCTTCCCCGTTGATCATATTGTCCGTGTAGTAGAACCCTTGCCCGCACTGAATGCAGATATCGGATCTGACTAGTTTGAAGGTCTCCTTGTCCCTGTGAATCAGCAGTAGCCCGGTCTTACATACAGGGCATACAGACCGATAAGCACTATCCTCGTCAGCTCTTTCTAGCTCAGCGTGGACAACTCGGATGTGGATCTTGGATGGCTTCATTTGAGAGTCACCAGAAACTCGTAGATCTTACTCAACAGCTCTCTCTTGGCCCTATCCTCGGCGATATGCACTTCGATGTTAGAGATAACGGGCTCAACCGAGATAACACCTCGAACCATCCGAAGAGCATTCAAAGTACTCTCTGCATCGTCTGAACGAATGTCCTTATCTAGGGTTACAAGGTAACCTGAGTGTCGATCAGTCATATCTTCAACTTATCATAACCAAGTTCTTGTTGAGAGGGGTTAGGTACTTCACAAAAGTGGGTGGCATTGGCTTCATTCCAAAGGACATTACCACTGAATAGTTGGATTGATCTGCCTGAGTAGGGAGACCAGACGAAGACATTTCGGTCGGGTTTGGTCCCCTTCAACTCAGCGATCGGCCGTACTCTATACCGTTCCGCCTCGGCTATCAACTCGTCAAAGGCCTTCTGCAATTGAAATAGCCCTACCGGGTCTTCGGCCTGAATGCAGGCCCGAATGCATGCAACCTGCTTGGGGTTCATGACTTGTATTTCTCTTCCATCCGCTTCAGCCATCGCTCGAGGGCCGAGTTGCTCTTACTCATGGGTGACACCTGGGGACAATCTGTAGAATCGAGGTGCTTCCACTCTCCGGAGATCATCATCTTGTGTCCATCCTCATAGGTCTTCTCCCGCTCCCCATCTG
>Ga0172380_10009095_pt1 | contig 10665 bp, 5 predicted proteins | sample Leawe162metaG_FD_119747 | JGI IMG/M metagenome (GOLD analysis project Ga0172380, IMG submission 119747) | Leachate microbial communities from a municipal landfill in Southern Ontario, Canada - Leachate well 162 metaG | ecosystem: Engineered > Solid waste > Landfill > Unclassified | place...
TGACGCGGTTGCTGTTGAGAAGTTGCGTGCCGCTGGTGTCGTTTTTCTTGGAAAAACGAATATGGATGAGTTTGCCTGTGGAGGTTCTACAGAGCACTCATGCTTCGGCCCTACGATGAATCCTGCTGACCCGACGACGGTTGCTGGAGGAAGCTCTGGTGGATCGGCTGCGGCTGTCGCTGGAAATATGGCTGCGTTTTCCATGGGAACGGATACAGGTGGATCGATTCGTGAGCCGGCTGCGTTTGTCGGCTGCGTTGGACTTAAACCTACCTACGGACGAATTTCACGAAGTGGTGTGACGGCGATGGCATCTTCGCTTGATACGATTGGTCACTTTACGAAGACCGTTGGTGACTCTGCTTTGATCCTTCAGGTATTGGCCGGAAAAGATGCGATGGATGCTACGACTCCGGATGCTCCAGTCCCAGACTATATGAAAAATATTGATAAGGGTGTGAAAGGCCTCAAAATTGGTTTACCAAAAGAATACTTCGCCGAAGGTGTCGACCCAGAAATTCGCGATAGCGTAATGGCTGCCGCAAAGGTGTATGAGTCACTTGGCGCTACGGTGAAAGAGGTGAGTCTTCCATTCACGAAGTACGCGGTTGCGATGTACTACATTGTTATGCCAGCTGAGTTGAGTGCAAACCTCGCGCGTTTCGATGGAATTCGATACGGTTCACGCCCAAAACAAGAAGGAGAGTCGATTGTTGATTACTACTACAATGCTCGTGCTGAAGGTTTTGGTGCCGAGATCAAGCGACGAATCATGATTGGAACATATGTATTGTCGGCTGGTTATTATGATGCCTTTTATAATAAGGCGTTGAAAGTTCGAACGCTGATTAAGCAGGATTTTGATCGAGTTTTCGAGGAAGTCGATGTTTTATTGACTCCAACAGCTCCGATTCCAGCATTCAGGCCTGGTGATAAGTTAAACGATCCTCTCGCGATGTACCTTGCTGATGCGCTGACGATTCCTGCGAATGCTGCTGGTGTTCCTGCGATCAGTATCCCATGCGGAAAGACGAGTGGTGCGAATGGTGGCGTGGCTGGTTTGCCAATTGGCATGCAGTTACTTACTCCGCAGTTCACTGAGGGGCTATTATTCCAGGTTGGACGGGCGTATGAAAAGGCGGGGAAGTAGTTTTATACCGAGATCGTCATGATAAGCTTCTCTACTTCGAGCAAAGCTAAGTGTTTGTCGTTTGGACCTTGGGGGATTCGACCAGTTTTAATGCCAATATTTATTTCGACGAGGGACTGGTATATCTTTTTCATCTTATCGAGCGAAAATTTGGAAGATTGATCGACAGCGAGTTTCACTGGATACGGTTTCATGTTTGGATCGTAGCCGGTCATCTTTTGGTAGATCATGTGCTTTGGAATTTTCTGTGTTTCGAGGAGATCTTTTACGAGAATGAGCATTCGAAAGTGACGCGCGATCATGCTAAGAATAATGAGCATCTCTTCACCCATCTCCATGAGTGTTTGAAGTTTTTCAATGGCGATCTGTGGATTTTTTGCGTTGAGTGCGTCGGTGAACTGGAAGATCGTTGCTGTGTAATTTTTTGGAACGAGGAGATCGAGGTCTTGTCGAGTGACCTCACGGTTTTCGCAGTAGAGGGAGAGTTTTGCGATTTCGTGCGCGAGCGACTGCATGTTGATGGCGCAGTCGTTCATCATCTGCGTCGCGAGCGCGTTGGAAATTTTTACGTTGGATTTTTGAAGTCGACTTTGAATCCATGTGATAACTTCTCCAGGAAGGGGAGTTGCAAATTCTTTTACATTACCTGTTTTTTCGATCGTTTTTTTGAGCGTACTTTTTGGCCGCTTCTTCGTCTCGACATTTGGATTCTCATAGAAAATAGCGAGCGATGTTTCTGGAATTTTTTCGATATATTTTTCGACCTTGTCTTGGTCATCACTATCTCCAAGTCGCAAAAAGTTTTTGATAATCACGAGTCGTTTCTCGCCTAAAAATGGAGCCGACTCGAGGGCGTTGATGATGCTGTCTGCTGTAATTTCCGAATCATCCTCCAGGATCGTGATATTGAGATCACCGTGTTTTGCCATGAAGTCATCGCGAAGTTTCTCGAGTGTCTTCTCGAGAAGGTAGACGTTTTCTCCTGTAAAGAGCGATATGTTTGGATTGGTGGCTGGCATGGGAAAGGGGAGTCTTTGGTTGTTACACCTTTAGACTCCCATTGTACCCAGACTTTTTTGAAAATGAAACGGTTTTCCTTGTGCTTTCTCTTGCCTACCTTACAACTTCCTTTTGGCTTATATCAACCAAATCCTGAAGAACTGGAGGTGTCGAGAAGAAGATGCGTTCGTCATAACGAACTGTGAATGCGCTCTCATCCTTTCCAAGGCTTAGGATAGCGCCAGCTGGGTTTCGAGCTCCGACAATTCCATTGATTTCTCCATACACTGATCCAGTAATCATGAGCATTTTTTCTGAATCTTCTCCGGTGATATTTCCAGATTTAATGTCTCCTCGGCCTCCTTTTTGTGCATAAAGGACAGCTGAGATCGTATCGACGTTTTTGTTGATAATGATATTTCCATTAAGTGCAATGAGGGCGATCGTTCCCTGATTACTGAATATAGTGTTGTCGCTTGCCGTGTTAATATTGCCGTCGATGTAGATATCTCCATCCTCGACGATAAATGTTACTGGTCGGACTTTGCCGCCGCCGATGACAAACGAGCTATTGTCCATAGTAATACCCGCACTTCCGATAGAGATATTTTTTCCCTTAACAAGGAATACATCTCTTCCAGCTGGAATGTTCGTGAATTTCGGAGTACCAGTCCACTCGCTCCATCGAGCAACTCGAAGTTTGCTGTCTTCGACTGAATTTTGAACGATAGTTTTTTGGAACTTATCCTTTTCTCCAATTGGTAACTGAAATTCACAAAGGAGACTTGAGACATTTTTCACTGGATTTCTGTAATCTACCGGCTGTTTTGGATCGATCGTGTCTTCGTTACTTCGTTCACAAATCTTGTGAGTTGCATCGAAACCGTTCGCGTCCCCACCAGTTTTATTAAGGTCTTTTTCAACATCTTTCGGTGTAATGATGACATCGTCAGATGACTTCAAGTTTGAGCACTTGTTTATATCAACGAGTGGAATCTTGAGTCCAGATTCGAAGAGAACATCTCCACCAGCACGCGTGAGAACGTATGGGCAGATTGCAAGAACGACCGCCTTGTCCCATCCATAAATAGCAGCTCCTAGGCCCTGTGGACTGTTTCCAATTTTTGCAACACCACCGTACTCCCAATATTCTGCTTTGTTCGAGAAGCTTTCTCCGCAGCCATTTTTTGGACTCGCTTTTTTACAATCAAACTTTGAGTATACGTTACCAAAGTAGGTGATCATAATTGGCTTTGTCGCTCCGTAAATACTGATTTTTTTCTGTACTTTGATATTTCCTTTGTAACAAGGTCCTATCCATGATGATGGCTGATTTCCTGAGCATGGAGCTATATCCTTTGTCGTAGCTGCTGAGTTGCCAATTTCTGTTACTCGAATTTTGTGAGCTTGGAGATTGTCAGTATTGAGTACGACGTATCCACCCTCACTTCCTGTGATTTTTGCATTTGTTCCCCAGAGTTCATCTTGAATTTCCGTGTATGCAGTGAGGTTGTTTTTGATAACAGGCGTGTAGAGAATCTGGTATTTAAGTACCTTGAATCCCGTTCCAGTTCGACTGATATTGAGTGATTTCTTTCCTTCAACTCGTTTTTCAATATGGTAGTTGTATGGGCACTGTTCTGGCGTGCCTTTGAATTTAGTACAATCGATTGGTGGTATTCCAGATCCGCCTCCAGGCCCAGGTCCGCCGCCCCCAGGAGGACATCCAGGGGTTCCTGGTACGCATGGTCCACAACCTGGTGTTCCTGGAATACAAGGTGGGGTATCTTTTGTTTTGAGCGTAAATGTAGCGCTGCATCCAGCATATGTATTGTATGAGTCCTTTGTTGTTACTGTGATCGTTGTTTTATCTGGACCGCCTAAATATTTTACGGTCTTATTTTTTGTTGGAAATGCTGTGTCGAATGTTCCGCTTGATGCGGTCCATGTGAACTGAAGATCGTTAATATCTCCTGTTCCTTGAGTCTTTGGATTCACTGTAAATGTGATTGGAGTATTGGCATCGAGGCTCGAATTTGTTACCGTGAGTGACTGACAAAAGCCAGATGATGGAGGTGTTTTTGTAGGAGACCACGTGAGAACATCTTTACCAATATTGACCCATTTCCATGCGATTTTCTTTCCGGTTGGAGTTGTTCGGTCAATGATCGGAGTCCAGATAGAATCTTTTGCGTAGAACGGATCCCAGTTGGTTGTATTTTTTGGAATCGCAATATATTGATCAGCAATCAAGATTTTTGAGACACTTGTTGCAGACCAGTTTGCGAGTGGAGTGAGATCTTTTGAGAGAAGATTGACGATGTGATGATTTGCGTCAGCTGCAAAGAAACTTCGATTTTGGTAATCAGATGTTTTGTTTGCACAAATTTTTGCGTACATGTTGATCTGAGCCTGGGTGTTTGAAGTTGGCTTGTTGTTTGCAATCTTGCAGGCGATTGTATCGAGCGTCTCGCTTGCGGCAAGAATAGCCTGATAGTGATTTGCTTTTTCTGGAGTACCATCAGCGTAATCCATGGCGAACTGCCATCGAATCATCTTTGGATATTCTGCCTTTGATGGAGCGCTTGCGTCGTATTCCTTTTCTTCTTTTGAGGCGAGTGCGGTGTTATTTTCTTCAATTGATACTTTTGTTCCGTAGTAATTAGGGTCATTCTCCGTAGATGCTGTTGCATAATAGGTATTACATGACTCGAATTTCTTCGCATCTGGAAGCACACTTCCCTTTGTTCCTGCACAGATAATTTTTGCGAGGTCGGTGTTGCTGATAAGGTCGTTTGCGAGGTAAACACGAAACTCACGAATCAAACTTCGATAGATTTTGCTGTTATTCTCTACCGTGTTGTTGTAGTAGGTATGATCGTGATAACCTCGTGTTTCGTTAACTCCTGTGGTTGGATTTGTCGGATAATGAAGGTCTGTCTGACTGAAATCTTTTACAGGCGGAAACGTCACAGCACCAAGTGCTACCTGAGAGGTGAGCGTTGTTATAATGAGGGCAATGCCGAGGATTTTCGAGATGGAGTATTTGTTTTTCATAATGTTTTTATAATCCCTCTGTTGAGTTATTGATGTAGTAACCAGACGACTGAGAGGTTGTTTGTTTTTCATTTTCATTTTTTCCTGATTGCATGAGAATAACTCCTACGACGATGAGAATAACGAGAGTGGCGATGATGATAATTTTTGTTTTCATAGTTTATGAGTGATTAAATGCCTTCAGTACTTTGCGCTCCTTGATCTCCAGCGACCGATCCGCTTGATTGAGAGTTGTCTTGCTTTTCAGTTGCTGCGCCAGTATCAACGGTGCCAGTATGCCGAGTACTGACTGCTGGACGAGGTCTTTCGCCACCACCACCTCATTGTTCGATTTTTCGTTCGGTGACTCCTGTTGGAACGAATCCGAATGCGAGACCAAGTTCTCGGAATTTGGCTGTTAGACGGCTGTCTACACGTGCGTGCGTCTCACCACTTGCGCCTCCGAATACTGGACTTTCGACTGTGAATTGAAGGTCTTCTTTTCCCATAACAGTGAGATTCTGACATCTCTCTATAAGGCTTACGCTTGTACTGATGTCGAATTTTATCTGTACATTTCCGTAGTCTGGTCCTAGATCGATTCCGTTTGCGTCATCCTTCTTTTCTGCCTCACGAACTTTCTTCACGAGCTCTACAAATTTTTTGTAAAATGCAGAAAGCTTTGGATCTGAATCTGGATTTGCACCCTTCATAATGCTGATATATGAGTCTACATCTTCAGGTTTGAAGGCGAATGGAACGATCTTCGCGAGCTTGAGCGCGAGAGGGGATCGCATGAGTTTTTCCGGAGATGACGTATCGATAGGGCTTGCGATATCGAGAAGCATTCCCGCTGTTGCTGTGTATTCAGCAAGACCTGACTTGTTGTTAAACTCAATAGGATTGATTAATTTAAATCGTTCTCCGTCGTAGTCAGTACTTCGTCGTCCACCGACGATATGCTGTGTACCAACCATGGTAACTAACTGATCACCGTGAGTTGCTGGATCGATATCTACCCATTCACTTTTCTCGAATGTTGATTTCTCGAGATGACCCATGATAATTTCGATGGCCTTGTCCTTAAGATAATCATTTCTTTCTTTGCTTTCCGTCTGAGGAACTGAATCGAGCCATCCCTTGAATGTATCTTCGATCCATTTTCTATCGTGCTCAAAGAGTTTCTTTCGGCCTTCTGGTCCGAGTTTTCGAACATCACGGAAGGTGCTTGTGATCAATGCATTTCGGAAGTAGTTTCGCTCAAGAGAAGAAAGAGGGAGTTCCTTTTTCTTTCCGATATATTTTTCAAAGTCATCCAATATACTTCCGTAATCTACTGCGAGACCGGCATTAAATTCTGTTGTCATCTGCTTGAGTCTTGCTTTTTGGCTAGCATTGAGACTATTGTAAAATCCTTCTGTTAGTTTTCCGAGGTTTCTTCGAACTGGCAATTCACGTCCATCGATTGAGTCTTTAATTTCCGGTGTTGCGAGAAGTTTATCGACCGCATCTTTAAATGCCTTTTCGCTTGGAATTTCAAACTTGTCGATTTTTCCTTCTTTTTGCATTTGAAGGAATGTCTGATAATCGAGAATGTTATTTCCATCGAGCTTACCTTTTGTTCCAGATTCCTTGATAGCTTTTCCAACATTCTTTTCGAGCATGGCACTTTCTGTTTTTTCGAGTGTCTTTTCACTAACGGCATCTTTCTTGATGTAGATGCTTATTTCTCGATATGCACCATCTTTCATGTATGGATAACGAACATCTTTACGTGTGATCAAGAGATCTTGTCGGAAGTCGTAATTGAGAAAGAAATCTTTTGCGTCATGAATAAGTTGAGCATTCGTAAGCTCTGGATCGAGATGAATGTTGATATTTGCATTTCTTGAGCCTTCGATATTCATCTTCAAAAGTCCATCTCCATTTTGTTCAAATCGAACTCTTGCCTTGCTGATAGCCTCGTTCATTACTTCAAGATTTCCCCCTCCTTTTGTGTTGAATTTTACGGTCTTGTCCATCGTGACGGTATTTCTACCTTGTTTATCCATAGCCATTTTTCCACTCTTTCCGAGGTCGACAAATTCCTTATCTGGATTGCCGCTGAGCTCATCATTAAGTTGCTTGAAAAGTTCCTCATCGCTTACGTCCTGACTTGCTGCGTCGAGAAGTCGAAGAACTCGTACTTTCTTTCCAAGATTGATTGTGACGTATGGCATGACTGGCATAATCGATGTGCTGATCATGAGTCCACCTCCTGTAATAAGACCAGGATCGAGATTTTCTATTGCCTGAGCCTCAATATCATTTTTGATGGTGTCATAAATTTCGAATGCAATGGTCTGCTTGTACTCTTCGCTGAGCTTTTCGCCACGTGCACTCATGTCTCGATCGACAACAGCTAACGTTTCTGCAATTTGCTTTCCTATAACAGGGTGGGCGAGCAGCGCCTCATATTGATTTTCTGCTTTTTCTATTCCTGCAATTCCAGCCTTTTCGTATTTGTCGTTAACATCGTTTTCATATACACGTTCGATATTTTTATGAACACCGATGACGCCACCAGCACCAACTTGAAGTCGAATAGCGTCAACTCCAACGCTTGCTCCGAATACACCATCCCAGTCTTTGCTAATCTTTGTTTCTACGACAGCACCTGCTCCAACTCCGATCCCTGGAGTCCCATTTCCGGAACCTGGATTTCCAGAAACTCCGAGAGAGAATGTAATCTTTGTATCTTTCGTAATTTGAATTTTCTTGTGTGCGCCGAGAGCGCCGGTTGGTCCTGACTCCATACTTCCTCCGATACCCACAGAGAATGAGACCCCGTCTCCTACATCAAAACTCATACCGAAGGCTCCTGTTGGCGCTAAATTTCCATTTGCATCTCGAGTCGCTCCAATCATAACTCCAGCTGCGAGCTGTGAGTCGATTTTTCGACCCATGCGTCGAAGTTCTGTGTCAGTAATGTTTGGATTCTTACTCTTGAATTGATTGAGAAGTTCTACAACCTGTGGATTTTTTGAGTATTCTTTTGCGACTTCCATTCGTCGTGCCTTTTCGATGGCATACGTATTATGAAGATCGACAATGTATCCAACACGAATGAGAGCCTTTGCATCTTCGCTGATCTCTCCTGACTTCATCATGTCTTCGTTCACCTGATACTTACTAAGCTGATCTGATTTTCCAGTTTTAATAAGTGCAAGCTCGATGTAGTGATTGAACTTTGTTCCGAGACTTACTCGAGTGTTATCGCTGTTTTTTGTGTCGAGAACTCGTGATTCAACATCATCGTAGGCTGCTCCATATGAGCTCGTTCTTTCGAAATGACTCGTATCTTTTGTGAGTGCGTCTTGGCTTAAATCGAGCATCGTGACGACCTTTTTTGAATCTTCAATTGCCGGTCCCTTTGAGTTTTTCTCGAAGACACTGTTCAAAATGCCAAGTGTTTTTTGGTTTTCTGGACTGAGGGCATCTTCCGTTTCTGCAAGGTCTTCTTGCTTGTTGTAAAAGAATTTTTCTTTATCTCCGACAACTTGTATTAATTTCTTTCCACCGTTCATGATTCGCATAAGTCTCTCGAAATGAGGACGTGCTTTTTCAATCTTTGGTCGTCCTTCTTCGATTTCTTTTTTCTGCATTGCCATGATGGTTTCTAGCTCCGCAATTTCTTTCTGAAGCCCCTTCCATGCATCTGGTGTCATATCCTTCTCCGTGTAGTTTTTTCGTATTTCTAATTTTTCTGCATTTTGCACATAGAGACGTGCTCCACTGAGATAGACGTTGAAATCCCATCGGTAGCCATCGTAAAGCTTTGCCATTTCTGCTGAACTTTTATATCCAGCCTTTTTCGCAACACTATCCATGCTTAATTCTTTTCCGTTCATGACTTTCTTGAAGTCATCGAGACCGAACTGCATTTCCGATAAACTTTGGTATGCCTCATCTCTGCCTTTTGCGTTGATGTTGATCCAATTACTGTTGTCCGTAGATTTTTTCCACTGTTCGTATACTTCGTCATCCATCGTTACTTTTCGATCGAGGTCGGCACGAATTTCTTCGGGATTTCGTTTGTCACCATCGAAGAGTCGGATATCTTTTTTCATCGATTCTGTGTAGGCATCATCACGCTTTTCTCCGCTTTCCTTGAGCTTCTCCCATCGTCTACCTTCAGTTCGCTTACCTTCGATCTCTCCTCTGAGAGAGTCTCGTTCTGCTGCTCCTTTTCCTTTCACGGTTTCTTTTTCAAGTCCGCTTTTGAAGTTCAATGCATTGGCATCGAAAATCTTCCCATCTTTGATCTGGGTGCGCATGTATTTGAGAAGAAGTTCGTTTTGTTGAAGACTTCCCGAGTAAACGTCTTTTACATCTTTATCTTCCTTCTTGATGTCCTCTTTGCAATTATCCCAAAGTGCTTTTCGTGCCTCAACGCTTCGCTTGTCTCGCGAAACACCGAGTTTCGAAAGCAGGTCGATGAAGTACTTCGTTTTATTTACCGCGTCGATTTGTTTGGCGTGAATATTCTCACTGCCTGATTTTTCTGCACCCATAGGTATTGGTTTTTTATTTTTGGCTTCTTGTCATTATATCATTTTATGGCATTTTTTGCAACCTCAGCATGGGGGCAAGATCGGGTTCGGGAGCTACACTCCCTTCGGTCGTGCATATTCTCCTTTTCCAAGATTCCAAAAAGAGGTAGAGTTGTGACGTGAAATTTCCAGCTATTATTGTCAATTTTAAGGCCTACGAATCAGCTTTGGGTAAGGAGGCACACCTCTTGGCCCAGCTTCATGATCGTGTTGCCGCGAGTGAAGGCGTTGAGCTCGCTATTGCGGTCTCAGCACTCGATCTCGCAACGGTTGCTGGACTGGTGAATATTCCGGTCTTTATTCAGCATGTTGATCCTGTAGAGTATGGCGCCCGTACGGGTCATATTCCGCCAAGTGCTGCAAAAGCTGCTGGAGCCTTTGGAACACTTCTTAATCATGCCGAACATCGGATTCCTATGGATGTTCTTGCAAAAACAATTACTCTTTGTAAAGCTGCCGGTCTTTTTACGCTCGTTTGCGCAGAGAGTCCGGAAAAAGTTCAGGAGATTCTTCCTCTTGGGCCAGATGCTATTGCTTATGAACCACCAGAGCTTATTGGTGGAACGGTTTCGGTCTCACAGGCTCAACCGGACGTGATTGCGAAAGTTGTTCAGCTTGCAGGTAGCGTTCCTCTTCTCGTAGGTGCCGGCGTGAAAACTGAACAGGACGCTCGTGTTTCCGTACAGCTTGGAGCCCAGGGCGTTCTTCTTGCTTCTGGCGTGACCCTTTCTCCCGATCCGCAGGGTGTTCTCATGAACCTTATTAAAGGTACTCATTCATAAATATATCGTTCGCTTATTTTTTTAAATGAATTTTCTGTATGCAATTTCAACTTTTTTCAGAAGGCATTGAGCTCAACGACGAAGAAAAGGATTATATTCAGAAGAA
>Ga0172380_10009096_pt1 | contig 10664 bp, 7 predicted proteins | sample Leawe162metaG_FD_119747 | JGI IMG/M metagenome (GOLD analysis project Ga0172380, IMG submission 119747) | Leachate microbial communities from a municipal landfill in Southern Ontario, Canada - Leachate well 162 metaG | ecosystem: Engineered > Solid waste > Landfill > Unclassified | place...
GACGCAGCAGAATGCCGCCGCATCGGAGGAACTTGCCGCCACCGCCGAGGAAATGGGCGGCCAGGCCAGGCAGTTGCAGGATCTGATGGCCTTTTTCCGACTCGATCAGGGCCATAGCGCCGGTCCCTCTGCTCCGTCAGTGCGCGCTAATCCTGCGCTGCGTGGTGGCCGACCGGCAGCCAAGAGCCCGACCGCGCTCAGCGTCGGCCAGGATTTCGAGCGTTTCTGAACTAGGGGCTGGGCAAGCGGCCATTAGCGGCCACTGGCGCAGTACGACGAAGCAATGATGAGGCTGGCAAATCGCTATTCCCGGCAAGACCTGCCGAAGCTGATCGGCCTTGTCGCGCTGTATGTACTCCTGGCCAAATTGCTGCTATTGCTGTTCTCAAGCAATAGCCTGGTCGATTTCCTGTGGCCGGCCAGTGGCGTGGCGCTGATGGTCGTGCGGATAAATGGTTCGCGCTTCTTGCCGGCGGTATTGGTCTCTGCCCTGCTCGGGGGCTGGTTCGCTGGCTTGCCCATGCCCGCGGCGCTGCTCAGTGCCCTCATTCATAGCGCAGGTATTTTTCTCGGCACTTGGCTCTTGGACAGGCAGGGGAGCTTCGACCCGAGCGTGAGCCGGCTGGAGGATTACCTGAGGATTCTCGTCGTGGCTTGCGTCGTCGGCTTGTTTACGGCGACGGCTATTCAGATCTCGATTTCGCTTGGCTGGCCCAGCTTAGTCGGTGCGACTGAAACCCGTGGTTTCAATCAACACTGGGCCGGCAATGCGCTCGGCATCATCGTCGTGATGCCGCTGGCCCTGGTGTGGCGAAACCTGCCGCGCCAATGGGCAGCAGCGCGCACCGCTGGAGAAACCGTCCTGATACTCGGGCTGTCATTCCTGGCAGGGCAGGTGATCTTTCTCGACTGGCTGCACGACTCTGTGGGATTGGTCGCGCGCGGCTACTGGATGTACCTGTTGATTACCTGGGCTGCCCTGCGCCTTGGGCTGCACACAACCGTGCTTATTCTGGCGGTTACGAGCATCCAGGGCCTCGTCGGCGCTCAGCTGGGCATTGGTTTTTTCTTCGACGATATCGGCAAGACGCATTTGAGCAATTACCTGTTCTACATGCTCTGCCTTTCGGCGGCGGGCATGACGCTGGCCACCTATTTCACCGAGCGCAAGCTCGCCGAGGATCAGTTGCGCAAACTCTCCATGGTTGTGGAGCAAAGCCCGGAGAGCATCGTCATCACCAATCGTCGTGGCGAAATCGAATACGTAAACGAGGCCTTCGTGCGCGTTACGGGCTATAGCCGCGATGAGGTCTACGGCAAGAATCCGCACTTGCTGCAGTCGGGCAAGACACCGCCGGACACCTACGCTGCCCTGTGGGACAGATTGGCCAGTGGCCAAATCTGGCATGGCGAGTTCGAAAACCGGCGCAAGGACGGTCGTGAATACAGCGAATTCGCGGTCATCACACCCATACGGCAATACGACGGACGCATAACGCACTACGCCGCGATCAAGGAAGACATCAGCGAGAAGAAGCGTCTGGCCCGAGAGTTGGACCGCCACCGCAGCCATCTTGAAGAGCTGGTGCAGACGCGAACCCGCGAACTGGAGTGCGCCAAGGACGCTGCCCTGGACGCCAGCCGGGCCAAGTCGGAATTTCTCGCCAACATGAGCCATGAGATCCGCACTCCGATGAATGCCATCATCGGTCTTACCCATCTGCTGCGCCGTGGTGAACAGAGGCCCCAGGAAGCTGAACGACTGGACAAGATCGATACCGCTGCCACCCACCTCCTGTCCGTCATCAACGACATCCTCGACATCTCCAAGATCGAGTCCGGAAGGCTGGAGCTCGAACATGTCAACTTTTCTCTGGGCGCCGTCCTCGACCACGTCCGCTCGCTCATCGCCGAGCAATGCCGCGCCAAGGGACTGGCGATCGAGGTGGATCCCGGTCAAGTGCCGGCCTGGCTGAGGGGAGATCCGACGCGACTGCGTCAAGCGCTATTCAACTACACCAGCAATGCCATCAAGTTCTGCGAGCGCGGTTCGCTCAGCGTGCGTGCCATCCTGCTGGAGGAACGCGGCGACGAGCTTCTGGTGCGTTTCGAGGTGGAGGACACCGGCATAGGCATCGCACCGGACAAAATATCGAGAATATTTCACGCGTTTGAGCAGGCCGATACCTCGACCGCCCGCAAGTACGGCGGCACCGGCCTCGGACTGGCCATTACCCAGCGGCTGGCCGGGCTGATGGGAGGCGAGGTCGGGGTGGAGAGCGAACTCGGCAAGGGCAGCACATTCTGGTTTACCGCGCGGCTCAGCCGAGGCCATGGCACGATGCCGGCAACCGGCACCGGCATCGCGGGGAATGTCGAAGCCGAGTTGCGCCGGCGTCATGGGGGGGCACTCGTCTTGTTGGCGGAAGACAATGCCGTCAACCTCGAAGTGGCTACCGAACTGCTGCACGGCGCGGGTTTGGCCGTAGACACGGCTGCGGACGGAATCGAGGCAGTAGACAAAGCACGTGCCACCGCGTACGACCTGATTCTGATGGATATGCAGATGCCGCAGATGGACGGACTGGAGGCGACCCGGTTGATTCGCTGCATGCCGGGCAGGGCAGCGACGCCCATTCTGGCCATGACCGCCAATGCCTTCGATGACGACCGGCGCGCCTGCAAGGCAGCGGGAATGAACGACTTCGTGGCCAAACCGGTGAATCCGGATGTCCTCTACACGGCGCTGCTGAACTGGCTACCGCCGATCGAAGGCAACTCCCCGCGGACAAGCGCCTTGACTCCGGAGCTTGAACCGGTGGCAAAGGCGGTGCCTGATTCCAGCGATTTGGGACGGCGACTGGCCAGCGTTCCCGGGCTGGACTTTGAGCGGGGACTGGCTTTGGCGCGAGGAAACACCGCAAACTACGCACGGCTTCTCGCGCTCTTCGCAGAAAACGAAGCGCCGCACGCGATCAGCCTCGGCGTGAGCGCGGCCGCGATGGATGTCGCCAGCATCAAGAAATTGGCCCACAGCCTGAAGGGCTCTGCAGGCGCGATCGGCGCAACATCCCTGTCGGAGGCAGCGGGTCACCTGCAGTCCGCTATCGGTCGGGCCGGATTGGCGGAAATCAACAGCGGTGCCACCGCGCTGAACGCCGAACTGAAGATCCTGATCGAAGCTATTCAGGCGGCGTTGAGTGCGCAATAGGCCGTCTCGTTCGCTCGACAATCAACATCCCGTGCCACGCTCCAGTCTCGGCGCTGGCTGCGCCGGCCCTGCGCTTGGCAGCGTTTTCCCAGCCCGTTCAGGGAATACGTTCAGGCCGGCGGGTTACCCTCTTTGATTACGGTCTTCAGCATGCCGCGAAATTCGGGGCTGTCCTTGTGACCGTGAACTGCCACCGCATGCTGCACGGCGATCTCCAACAGTTCTTTCTCGCTGTCGGCGGAAATCGCTACCGTGCATTTGGAATCACTCGGCATTTGCCGGCAGTCTTGGGCTGGTCGTGGTCTATCCCAGGTCAGCTTCTCAGCGCCGGCAAGGCGTCGTTGACGGGGACGAAGCGCAGCGCCAGTCCGTTGTTGCAGTAGCGACGGCCGGTCGGCGGCGGGCCATCGTCGAAGATATGGCCCTGGTGTCCGCCGCAACGCGCGCAGTGGTATTCGGTGCGCGCGTATAGCAGCTTGTAATCGGTGCTGGTGCCTATGGCGCCTGGCCTGGCGTCCCAGAAGCTCGGCCAGCCGGTGCCGCTGTCGTATTTCTTCGCCGAGTCGAACAGCGGCAGATAGCAGGCGGCGCAGACGAAGGTGCCGCTGCGCTTTTCCTCGTTGAGCGGACTCGAAAAAGGCGGCTCGGTGTCTTCCTCGAACAGAACGGCGTAGCTGGCGGCCGGAAGCAGGGCCTTCCACGCCGATTTCGGTTTGCTGAGCTTGTTCACTTTGGTGGGCTCCTTGGCCTCGGCCGGGAACGAACTCGCCCACCCGGCCCATGCGGCCGATGCGGCCAGCCACAGCTTCGAGGCCTTGCGCAGAAACGAACGACGATCCATGGCGACTCCCGGGAATTCGTCATTTCGACCAGGGACCGGCGCTGCCGTTCCCTGTTGCAGCGAGCTTCTTCCCCGGCCTTGACTGCGGCATAATGACGTTCAATGAACAACAACAAGCGCCGCCTGGCCCTACGCCTGGCTCTGACCGCCGTGGTCATCGGCATCGCCGCCGCTGCCGTCTGGTATGCGACGCGGCCCAAGTCGTTGCTGGTGGCGGTGGCTGAGGCAGACCTGGGCCGGGTCGAGACCACCGTGGCCAATACCCGCGCCGGTTCGATCGCGGCCTGCCGCCGGGCAAAGCTGGCGCCCCCGGCCGGTGGCCGCATCGAGAGCCTCAAGGTGAAGGAGGGCGACCGGGTGCGCGCCGGACAATTGCTGCTCACCCTGTGGAACGAGGACCTCGCGGCGCGCGAGAAGGTGTCGCGCGAGCAGTTGCAGACGGCGCTCGCGCACAAGCGCGAGGTCTGCGAAATCGCGGCGGCGGCGGGCCGCGACGCCAAGCGGGCGCGGGAACTGCGCGCGCGCAACTTCGTGTCGCAGGAGGCGGTGGAACGCGCCGAGACGGATGCGGCGGCCAAGCAGGCTGGCTGCGATTCGGCCGCGACCCAGATCGGCGAGGCCGACGCGCGCATCCTCGCTTCTCGGGCCGACACCGCACGGACGGTGCTGCGCGCGCCCTTTGACGGCATCGTCGCCGAAGTCAATGGCGAGATCGGCGAATATCTGACGCCGTCGCCGCCAGGAATACCCACGCTGCCTGCGGTGGATCTGATCGACGATTCCTGCCTCTACGTGTCGGCCCCCATCGACGAGGTCGACGCCGCGCAATTGCGTGTCGGGATGACCGGCCGCGTCACCCTCGACGCCTATCGCGGCAAGCACTTCGCGGGGCGGGTGCGGCGCATCGCGCCCTACGTGCTGGCGGTGGAAAAGCAGGCGCGGACGGTCGAGGTCGAGGTCGAGTTCGATCAAGCGCAAGACACCCGACAACTGCTGGTCGGCTACAGCGCCGACATCGAAATTGTGGTTAGCGGCCGCGACGGGGTGCTGCGCATCCCGACCCCGGCCCTGATGCCCGGCAACCGTGTGCTGGTGCTCGGTGCCAGCGGCGCGCTGGAAGAACGCAAGATCGAGACCGGCCTCGCCAACTGGGAATACACCGAGGTCAGGAACGGCCTGGCGCGCGGTGACTCGGTTGTCACTTCGCTCGAGCGCGAGGGCGTCAAGGCGGGTGTCAAAGCGCGGGCCGAGCGGAAAGAGCCGCAGTCCAAAGCGCCGCCGACGCGATGATCCAGTTGAGCGGGATCGAGCGCAGTTTCCTCGTCGGCGACGAGACGGTGCATGCCCTGCGCGGCCTCAGCCTGGAAATCGCCGCTGGCGAGTACCTGTCCATCATGGGGCCTTCGGGCTCGGGCAAGTCGACCCTGCTCAACGTCATCGGCCTGCTCGACCGCCCGGATGCCGGCAGCTATTTGCTCGACGGGAGCAACGTCACCGGACTGGCCGAGGACGAGCTGGCGCGCGTGCGGCGGGAGAAGATGGGCTTCGTCTTCCAGTTCTTCCACCTGGTGCCGCGCCTGTCGGCGGCACAGAACATCGAGTTGCCGATGATGCTGGCCGGCATCGATCCGCTCGAACGCGGCCGTCGCCTGCAGCGGCTGCTCGCCGATTATGGCCTCGAAGACCGTGCCCGGCATCGGCCGGATCAGCTCTCGGGCGGTCAATGCCAGCGCGTGGCAATCGCCCGCGCCATGGCCATGAACCCGGCGGTGATCCTGGCCGACGAACCCACCGGCAACCTCGACCGGCACACCGGTCAGGAGGTGATGGCCGTTCTCGAGCGGGTGCATGACGCCGGTGGCAGCCTGATCCTGGTCACCCACGATCCGGAGATCGGCTCGCGTGCCCACCGCCGCCTGCGCATGCGCGACGGCGCCATCGTTGCCGACGAACGCGTCTGAGACGCCGTCGCGACGCCGATGAGACCCGCCGACCTGCTCGACTTCGCCTGGCAGGTGCTGCGCGGCAACCGCGCGCGCACCTTGCTGATCCTGCTGGCGCTGGCGATAGGAGTGGCCGCCGTGGTGGCGGTGACCTCGCTGGGGGAGGGCGCGCGCATCTATGTCCTCAATCAGTTCGGCTCGCTCGGCAGCAACCTGGTCATCGTCCTGCCCGGGCGCAGCGAGACCGCGGGCGCTTCGCCCGGCATGCTGGTGGGCAAGACGCCGCGAGACCTGACCCTGGACGACGCGCTGGCGCTGAAGAGCAGTCACGCCGTGCGCCGCATCGCGCCGCTGATCGTCGGCGCCGGCGAAGTGCATGCGGGGGGGCGGGTGCGCGAGACGCCGGTGCTCGGTTCGGTGGCCGAGTTGATGACGATACGCAGCATGGAACTGGCCCAGGGCCGATTTCTGCCGCAGGCGGATCCGCGGCAGATGCTCTCCGAGTGCGTAATCGGCGCCAAGGTCGCCGCCGAGCTGTTCGGCAGCCGGCAGGCGCTCGGCGAATGGCTGCGCATCGCCGATCGGCGCTTCCGCATCATCGGGGTGATGGCCCACCAGGGCGAATCGCTCGGCTTCAACACCGACGAGATCGTCATCCTGCCGCTGGCCGCGGCGCAGGCGCTGTTCAACACCGAGTCGCTGTTCCGCATCCTGATCGAGGCCAAGAGCCGCGACCAGATCCTGGCCGCCAAGGCGGATGCGGAAGAGATCCTGCGGCTGCGCCACGAGGGCGAACGCGACGTCACCGTCATCACCCAGGACGCGGTGCTCGCCACCTTCGACCGGATTCTCGGCACCCTGACCCTGGCGGTCGGCGGCATCGCGGCCATCAGCTTGGGAGTGGCGGGAATCCTGGTGATGAACGTGATGCTGATCGCGGTGACCCAGCGTCGCCGCGAAATCGGTTTGCTCAAGGCGCTGGGCGCCACCGGCCACCAGGTCCGTCTGATGTTCTTCACCGAGGCGGCGCTGCTCGCGGTCGCCGGCAGCGCGTTCGGTCTGGCGGGGGGGCAACTGGTGAGCCATGTGGCGCGCCAACTGTATCCCGACATACCCTTCCAGGCGCCGTGGTGGGCACTGGTCGCAGCGCCCGCCGTGGCCATGGCGACGGCCGTGTTGTTCACCGTGGCGCCGGCGCGCCGGGCGGCGCAGCTCGATCCGGTGCAGGCGCTCTCAAGGCGCTAGTCTCGTGCATCCAGGTGACTTCATCGTCTTCGTCTATGCGTCGCTGGCGGCGCATCGGCTGCGCACGCTGCTCACCGCGTTGGGCATCGCTGTCGGCATCGCCGCGGTGATCCTGCTGACCTCCATAGGCGAGGGGCTGCACCGCTTCATCATCGCCGAATTCAGCCAGTTCGGCACCAACATCATCGGCATCACGCCGGGGCGCATCCAGACCCACGGGGCATCGCTGGGCGCGGTGAACAGCGTGCGTCCCCTGTCCATAGACGACGCCCTGGCGCTGCGCCGGGCGCCCTACGTGCAGGTCGCCGATCCCCTGGTGCAGGGCAACGCCGACGTCAAGTACGAGGCCAGGAGCCGCCGCGTCACGCTCTACGGCGTCGGCCCGGACTTCGTGCACGCGCTCTCGCTGCGCGTGGCCAGCGGCGAGTTTCTTCCCGCCGATGATCCGCACAATGCACGCTCCCTGGTGGTGCTCGGCGCCAAGGTGGCGCGCGAAATGTTCGGCAACGACAATCCCCTGGGCCGCCACATGCGCATCGGCGGCGAGCGCTTCCGCATCGTCGGCGTCATGCAGTCCAAGGGCCAGATACTCGGCTTCGACCTCGATGACACCGTATACATCCCGGTGGCGCGGGCCCTGGAGATGTTCAACCGCGAGAGCCTGCAGGAGATTCACGTCACCTACGAGCCGACGGCACCGGTGGCCGAGGTGGAAGCTGCCATCAGGCGCGTCCTGATCGGACGCCATGGCGCCGAGGACTTCACCATCACCTCGCAGCAGAAGATGCTCGAAGTGTTCGGTACCGTGCTCGACGCGATCACCTTCGCGGTGGCGGCCATCGGCGCCATCTCGCTCCTGGTGGGCGGCGTCGGCATTCTCACCATCCTCACCATCGCAGTGGCCGAGCGCACTGGAGAGATCGGCCTGCTGCGCGCACTGGGGGCGACCCAAGGCGCGATCCTCGCGCTGTTCCTGGGCGAGGCGGCGCTGCTCTCGGCGATCGGCGGCACGGCAGGCCTCATCGCCGGTTGGGGCGCCGCGAACCTGCTGCAGCTGGCGGTGCCGGCGCTGCCGGTGCATACGCCGTGGAACTATGCGCTGCTGGCGGAAATCGTCGCCGTCGGCGTCGGGCTCATCGCCGGCATCATGCCGGCGCGGCGCGCAGCGCGTCTCGATCCCCTGGAGGCACTGCGCAGCGAGTAGCCGTCGAGGGCTTGGCCGCCCCTGGGCCCGGAGGCCCGCCAGCGGCCAATTCGTGCGCAGGATTGAACGCAACGGTGCGATGTTTGAATCCGCGACCGGGGCAGAGCGATCGTCGCGGCCGGTGCAAATTATGACAATTTCCTATTGCGGCCCCTATGTCTTTTGGCTAAGATGGGCATATAGAATAAGACAAAGCTAGCTTGCATGGACGCAGCGCGCAAGGCCCCGCCCCCTCCGCTCGATCTGAGGACCGATCGAATGCTGATCCGCTTTCTTTGGCTGGCGGCGGCGATCTTGACCGGGGATGGCATTGTGCAGCTAGCGAACTACTTGCGTGCCGACCCACTGCAGCCCTGGGGGGCGGCGATGGAGGCGGCGCTGATTGCCAACGGCCTCACAGCGCTCTCCCTGCTCTGGCGCAAGCGCTACGGTCCCGCCTTTCAGGTGATGATCTGGGGCGTCTGGCTGTTCATCTCTGCATTGACCCTCATCAGCGGTGTGCGTACGCCGAACTTGATGACCTATCCCTTGCTGATCTTCGGCTCCGGCTGGCTGCTGAACTTCCGCACCGCGGCGGTCATGGCCGGCCTGACCCTGATGGTCGTCTTCGCGTCCATCATCGCCGAGGCGACGGGCAGCCTGCTGGCTCTAGCATTCGAGCCGCCGACGGTGTTGGCCACATCGGTGGCGGTGCTAATCATAACGCCCACCCTGTTCACCTACTACACATTGGACGCCTACAAGAGGAGCTTGCGTGCGGCCAGCCAGCTGGGCGAGGCCCTGGGCGAGAGCGAGAACAAGCTCAGCTACGTGATGTCGGTGGCTGGCCAGTCGATCTGGCAGTGGGATATCGAAAAGGGCCGCATCAAACTCGGCCGCTACTGGTGCCAGTTGCTCGGGTTCGACGACAGCCATCTGGAGCAATCCGTCGCCGATTTCATCCTCCTGGTGCACGAGGACGACCGGGAGGCGGCAGGGGTGCGCGTGCAGTCCTGCCTCGAGGGGGGCGGACCCTATCACATTGAACATCGCATGCGCCGCATGGACGGCTCCGTGGTCTGGGTGGATGCCTACGGCGACGTCTTCGAGCGTGCCGCGGACGGGCGGCCGCTGCAGATGCTCGGCGGCGTCACCGACATCACTGGGCGCAAGCGGGCCGAGGAACAACTGGTCGCCGCCAAGGCCGAGGCGGAGCGGGCCAACCGGGCCAAGTCGCACTTTCTCGCGGCCGCCAGTCACGACCTGCGCCAGCCGCTCCTGGCGTTATCGCTCTATGTCGGTGTGCTGAAAAAGATGGCAGCGGAAGAGACGTGCCAGGTAACCGGCAAGATCGAGGAGTGCGCCGAACACCTGAGCGAGATGCTCACCGACCTGCTCGACGTGAGCAAGCTGGAAGCCGGGGTGGTCAAGCCCACGCTATCGGACTTCGCCGTCGATGAGCTGCTCATGACCCTGGCCTCGGTACATGCGGCGGAGGCGGAGATGAAGGGGCTGGAATTGCGTCTGCGCCGTTCCGGTGCCGTTGCCCACAGCGACCTGCAACTGTTTCGGCGCATCGTCGGCAACCTGGTGGCCAACGCGATTCGCTTCACCGATCGCGGCGGGGTGCTCATCGCCCACCGACGCTATCAGGGCAAGCAGTGGGTGGAGGTCTGGGATACGGGCATAGGCATCGCCCCGGAGCAGACCGGGATCATCTTCGAGGAGTTCAGGCAGCTGGATGCCTCGAGGAACCGGGGCACCGGCCTGGGCCTGGCGATCGCGGCCAGGACGGCGGCGCTGCTGGGGCTGGCGATCCGCGTCAAGTCGCGCCCCGGCCGCGGTTCGATGTTCGCCATTGAACTGCCGCCGGGGCGGGCGCCACTGGCCGCGGTGGGGGCAGCGGCAACTGCCGCCGCCAGGGGACTGAGGCTGGGGCTGGTGGAAGACAACGAGATGGTGCTGCAGGCGCTGGTAATGGCCTTGCAAAGCTCAGGCCACGAAGTGATTGCCGCCAGCAGCGGCAAGGAACTGGTGCAAGCCCTCGGCGCGCTGGCGCCGGACATGGTGATCTCGGATTACCGGCTGATGGCCGATGAGACCGGATACGACGCAATCGCGGCGGTGCGCGAGATTTTTGGCGAGGATCTGCCGGCGATCATCGTTACCGGGGACACCGATCCGGCGCTGCTGCGCCGCATGGCGACGCGGGGCATCGCAGTGCATTACAAGCCGCTGAAC
>Ga0172380_10009097_pt1 | contig 10662 bp, 4 predicted proteins | sample Leawe162metaG_FD_119747 | JGI IMG/M metagenome (GOLD analysis project Ga0172380, IMG submission 119747) | Leachate microbial communities from a municipal landfill in Southern Ontario, Canada - Leachate well 162 metaG | ecosystem: Engineered > Solid waste > Landfill > Unclassified | place...
AGCAAGCTGATTGTTATAACAGTGCAAATATGTTGCCTCTGGCGCGGATAAGGTAGCAAGCTGATTGTTGGAACAGTCCAAATATGTTACATTTGGCGCGGATAAGGTAGTAAGCTGATTGTTGGAACAGCACAATTCCGTTGCCTTTGGCGCGGATAAGGTAGTAAGCTGATTGTTGGAACAGTCCAAAGCCATTACAATAATATCTTCAAAATCCGGCAATTCACTATAGCCTAAACAACTTAAATCAAGCTCGGCTATAACTCCTAATCTCTTGTAAACCGGCAGGGCAACGTTAAAAAGCCAATTATAAACTCGTGCAGTCTCACGATGCAAATCAAACCATTGCGGATTGTTCTCGAACTTGATTTCCCAATCCTTCTCGTCTGTTGACATAAATTTTTTACCACGAGGATATACTTCAACTATTAAAAGCTCTTTTATTCCGGTATTAAAGTCTTTCAGTTTGAAAGTATCCTTAATCGCTTGGTGGCTGTTTGAGTTTTCGAGCCAGTAAACATCTAATTCCGTCATTGCACAACTTAGGCCTTTGCACATTTTTTTATCCTTAACAAAAACTAACATTACATCGGACATTTAATCACATAACTTTAGCCTGTCAACATAAAAATACCCCCACGAAGCAAAGATTTTTATAAACCAAAGAAAAATATATACTTATGGCATATAATTTATTTTATGTTAAAATATCCAAAAGTTAAGTAGGTAGTTAACAATTTGACCAAAACCGCCCAGAATGCCTCAGTTTGATTTTAGGGGTATATTCGCCCTGCCAGAAGAAGATAGCCCCCTGTTTTGGCTATCCTGTTAAGCCTATTGGCTTTGTAGGATTAAAAAGGCAGGACGGTTTTGCCGGAGCCTGCCTCGGAGGAAGGAAGATAAAGAAGTTATTTAAAAGGTCGAGAGCCACGCCCTTGCAAGTCGGGGCTGAATAGCTCCGATATAGGCATCCGCTAAACCATCGTTGTTCTTATCGACCCAGAGATTATATGTAGGTCTGAAATTGCCATTAGGAGCATCTGTAAATTGCGGGTCAACGTTAAGACCATTGGTTTCAGTATTCCCTGTATAGCAATTGTAATCGAAGTCGGTGCCTGTAGCCCCTGCCGTTTGAATATCTGTTATCGTGGTGCAGCCTGAAAAAGCATTATATTTAACAAAAGCAAAATATGTATCGTCTAAGTGGAATAACGCCCCGTTTGTCAGGCCGTAGAAGCTATTATTCTGGACATTGAGGCACTTGCCCTCTTTCGAGTATATCCCCCCTATAGTCATACCGGACGCTACAAAGGTACAACCTCTAAGTGTTAATCCGCCGTTCACATCGTGAACATAACCGAGCCACCTGCCAGTTCCGCTGAAATTACAGTTCTGCACAGTCAATTGTGTACCTGAATCTAAAACTGTTACTAAGCCCTGCATATCGCTATCGCCGTTGGTCGTTATATTGCCAATAATATTGCAATTGACTACCAAATTATTTGTAGCTCCGCCGTGGGTTAAAAGTGGAACAGGAATGGACCAAGAGTTCTTTAGAATACAGTTTTTAACGATATTATTTCTGCAACTTCCGCCATAGAAAGCTAATGATTGAGAGCCGTAATCGGCAGTGCAGTTACTAACTACACAACCGATAGCTTTGGCATATACAGATATACAATGCATAGTATGGTCGTAACTTATGCAGTTCTGTACCTTTACTCTGTTGCCGTTCAGGACTATACCGCCGAGATTGCTCCCTGTTTTGCCATTAGATTTGGTACAATAAAAGCCATCGACTGTAACATCGCTGGCCGTGCCTGTAATTGACGTTCCGCAAATAATATTTTCCGTTCTCTGGCCTGCCTCATACACGTTTGAATTGGCCGTAATATCGGTTCCGTCTTTGACGTATAGAACATTACTTGCCCAATACCAACCGCTATTAAGGCTTGTACTCGCAACAGAAGTTTGCTTTGTTAGCCTGACATCATCCTTCCAGACCATTTCAGCTTCTGTTGTTAAAGTGTACTGGTATAAGTTAGAATAAGTAACAGTGCTATATAATTCGCAGGAAGGCATTGACGCAGCTAAATATATAGTATCCGGATTAGTCTGCTGAGACTGGTCGCTTGCAGTCGTGTTGTAATAACCTGTTGAAGTCGTTCGGAACCTGAAATCGTTGTCGGTTGAGTAAATCGTTACGATATATTCAGTTCCGGCCACGACTGGAAAAGCAATTTCGTCTGATGTTACCGTCTGGCCTGCTGTTATAGTAACTCCATTACTACTCGAAAAAGTTATGCGGGTTATAGTTCCGGTCTCGTCAGTAGAGCCGACTCGCGCGCCGATACCTGCACCGACAATAGTCACATTAGAGACCGTAGATGCCCCCATCTTTATCTTGATTGTAGAAACCGATGAAGTAGGCGTAATAATAATTCTATAGTTTCTTGTTACGCCGCCGGACATATTATCATTACCGGTCGTACCGCCGATAGCAACATCTCCCGAGCCTTCTACAGCCGAGAAACTGGCATTAGTCAATATATCGGCACCGGAAATAATCGGTTTATCGCCTGTTCCATAAGTAGATATAGTAATCGGGCTGCTAACCGTACCGCTTGACGGAATCTTCATAGTCTCTCGCCAAGTATCGTCCTTATTGAAATAAACATTAGAACCTGCGGCGAAAGTAAGACCGTTAAACTTTGCTATAGTTTTATACGGAGTTTCGAGCGAACCATTACCGGTATCGTCATTTCCGGCCTGTGAAAAATAATAATTGGCCGCTAAACACTGCGAACACATAATCAAAACAACAATCAAAATCTTTTTCATTGTAATCTCCTAAATAATTTAATTTTTAACCTCAAAAATGGGCGGCTGTAAACCGCCCATAGGAGGAGCGCGCCCATACAGCGCGAGGAAGAAGTTCTAATGTATATTCAGTTTCCCATCCAACTTCGTTTGCGGCCCTGCAATCTGCTGCAAAATCTTATCAAACTTGTCAAGCTTGTCTTTTAATTCTTTATCGCCGTTAAAATTAGAAACGACTGATGTTAATAACCATATAATCGCAAAAATTACAGCGGCTATAGTTCTCCAGTCTTTAATAGAGCTTATAAAAGAGGTTTTCGAGCAAGTTATAATATGCGTTTCTATTTTTTTGTCGGTATGAGAATCCAATTCTTTAGCTAAGTCGACAAAACCGTCTCTCATTACATCTTTAAGCTCAAGTATCGCCTTAGCTATTTTTAAATCTACGACTGTTTCTTCTTTAATTTCATCTGACATCGGTTAATCCTTTAAGAGTAAATCATTAGTATTAATCCGCAATCTGAGTCCACGAACCCGGACTTCCGGCTGTCGTACAAAAAAAGTAATTCGGGTCTTCGTAGCTATAGCATCTCGACCCTTTACTCCAATAATTAGTCGTGGGCGCGGCGTTGGCGTCCATAACAAAAGCCCTGCCTGTCCAGTCCCGCCAATAACTGCCATTTACAACATTATCAGACATCTTTTCATTAATACCCCTTTTGATAGATATAGGGTCGTAAACGCCGCTCCATCCGGTAGCGGGGACAGATATAATATTTCCTATGGCTATAAAAGAATGGTTCGTTTTCGTTGTGGCGTCCCATACTACTAATCCTGCCGTGCCTGTAATGTTAGTTATCGCAATTATATTATTACTGAAAACTTTATGCCTGTGATACGCAGAGCGAATATAAATGGGTGGTGCGGTCGAATTACAGGTAGTCGCCGTAAACTGATTATTCATAAACGACAAGTCGTAATAATTGCCCGCTGTTCCGCTTCCGAGGCTCGGGCCGCCTGAATAAAACGCCGAGATTGTGCCGCAGCTTATAATATTATTCGAGAATGTTGCGCTTGCATAAGACAAACCAAGTAAATCATCTGCCAGTGGAAACGCCATGCCTGCCGTTTTATTAAAGTTTGTTATATTGTTCCCATTTATCACGAACGTAGTCGGAGTTTCATTAGGTCCCCTCCCCGCATAAGCTCCTATACGAATCCCATACATACCTGATGTCGGCAGTTCGTTTGCGTAATTCATATCCTTAATTTCATTGTTCGAGATAATCCAATTCCCATTGATATTATTTTCAACATAAATGCCGTAAATCTTATTTCCCGAAACAATGTTGTTTACGATAGTTCCGTTTTGACCGGCGTGAAAATCAATGCCTTTTCGATAATTATTGAAAGACCGATTATTTGTAATGAGCGTATTTTTAGGATATTTCGCAGACCAACCGGCAAACCCGTAACCAGCATCGTAATTGCCTGCCAGACCGTTTTCTGCTAAAGTGCAGTTTTCTACTATGCCCCTATCGGTATTGCCAAATAAGATACCGGCAACCCTATTACCGTGAATGAAACAATCTTTTACAACAGGATAATACGAATAATCGCTTACGGCTGCTACCGTAGAAATACTGATACCCGCCCGATTAAAGCCATAAATTTCGAGATTTTTGGCAGTGAAATTATTTGAATCCTCGACCTGAATGCCCGATATGTACCCTGCCAGAGACGAGCCTTCATCGAAAGTACCTGTATATTCCAGAATTAATCCGTCAATGGTTACATTATTTGCGCCATTAACATAAAAAAGACTTTCAGTATAAGCAGGTATAACCTGCTCGAAAGTATACTTTATCTTAGCTCCATTTCCCCAGATTTTAGTCCCCGATTCGCTTATTGTTAATGTTGACGATACTATGTATGTATTATTAGAATCGCCAAAAAATATCGACCTGCCAGCCGCTATGGCCGCTGCGATAGCATTGGTATCATCAGTAACGCCATCGCCTTTTGCGCCATAGTCTTTAACATTACGATAGTAATTAGCGTCAACTATTGTAATTGTACCGCCTGTTATCGTATTAGCGTCAACTATTGTAATTGTACCGCCTGTTATCGTATTGGTAGATTCTGATATAATAGATAATCCACCATCTATATTGGCGGTTCCATCGGTCATATTTATAACGTTTGCGTAAATATTAACATCGCCTATGTCAGTCAAATCGGCAACGGTTAGATTGCCGTTGGAATCAAAAATAGGTATCATACTCGCTCTGACTTTTGGAATAACTAAAGTAGCATCATCATCTCCTGCCCCCAAATGAATAGTTCTTTCCCATTTATTCTGTAACTCCTGAATCAACCTCATAACTTTATCGTCTGCGGCAACGCCGGTAGTAGCATTAAAAGATGCCGGAGGCGTAGATTGTGTTTTAATCAAATCTCTGACAATAACTATTTCATAATCAGTAGAAAGTGCCGGACTAATCGTTACTACGCCGCCCTCCTGATAACTTGAACCAGTATAGGCTATGGTATAGTTTACGTCCTTTATAAGCAACACAGGTTCACCAGTGCCGTCCGCAAGCCTTTGATATACTTTGTAATCGCTTGCCGAATAGCCTTTACTGGTAAACGTATAAGTAGTTCCACCGGTACAGGCAAAAGATTCCCGTATGGTTTCACCAGCCGAAACTGTCGCAAAAGATACCGTTGCGAATAAAAGTACAACCAATATTACTAAGATTTTTTTCATTTTCAAAGTTCCTTTAATTTTCAATAATCCTTGTAACGCCAGTATTCCCTTTTTTATTTTCTTCTTTTTTATCTGCCATCCTACCAAAGATAACATATTGCATTTTATTTATCAAACCTTTATCGTTAAATTTATAAGCGTTTGGCCTCATTTTGTAATCTTCATCTAATACCTCTCGTATCCTTCTTAATATTTGTCTGTCAATATATTTAGTATCGGCTACCGCCTCTAATGTCCTTATTGTATGATTGTAAAATGGAATAAGCAAACCTGCCGTCTTTGGGATTAATACAGCGATTTGGTTTAATAATTGATTCCTGCGTTTTCCATCGGCATAAGCCAATTCTGTCGTAGCGGAATATAAATCTGCCAAAGTATTAAGACCGCCGCTATACAAACCGCCAAATCTAAAATTAATGATATTTAATGGATTATAAGGATTCGTATCTATTCCTGTAATTTTAGAAATGACACTACCAACAACTATTCCACCTACAATAGTAGCAACTATTATTTTAGAGTTTCTTAGCCTTGCTTCATCGGTAGCTTTATCATCCATTACAACTTTAGCGGCATTAACTAATTTTTCCGTGTATGCGCGAGGGAACAGCAATAGATTTCCACCGACCTTGCCAATAGACCCCATTTCAACAGGCGACCGTTGAGAACGGCTATAAAGAAAATGAGTATTAGCGACATAGCATCTTGCAAGGTATCGAGCCATAGCGTCCATTCCGTCTTTTGCCAGAATTGCAATCGCCTGTTTTTGTTCTATCGGCTGAAAATCGTCAAACTTCGCAAGAGACATCATTTGTTCAGGCGTTTCAGCGTTTTTAAAAGCCTGTTTAATCTGATACATTTTCCCGTAAAAACCCATAGTACGGCTGGCAACGTCAGAATGAGAAGTTAGACTAATATATTTTGCAAGTTCATTTAAAGGCTTAAGCCATTCAAATAAGGGTTCTTCGTTTATTAGATAAAACTCTTCCATTAAAGCACGCTGTTGCTGAACATAAGTTTCCAGATATGCTTCATCTTCGGGAGTCAATTCAAATCCTTCTGTCTTTGCGACAAAAGACAATGTTTTATCGGGAGAAAAAGCAAGTTCTTCAAACAAATTATATAAAAATATAGTAGGGGAATTCTCCAAGACAGATTGTGCAATTTGCGAATAAATCTTATTAGCCCAAATCATTAAGGGGTGAGTGTCAATATTATATCCCTTGAGTTCGTTTAGATACAACTCAATGTTAGTTTTAACGCCGGAAACAGGAACATTTACCCCCAATACTTTTTTAGATGAATTTTCCCAGTTATCAAATTTGTCCGCATTGTCCTCCGCAAGCTGAACGAAAGCATTTATCATTGGGAGCATTCGCGTAATATTATTCATTTGCTTTAAATAACTCGCCAACCTTTGTATTATATTTTTTTCTTGCGGTTGATATTCTATTGATTCCGAAATTTTTATATGACTTTTTCCTATTGCCCGCATCGGTATTTTGTATTGCTGAATTTTTCTAAGTATCATTTCTTTGGGGTCGTAACCGGACTTTATAACGCCCCAAGTTTGTGTTTTTAAATATTCGACTAATTCGTCAAGTCCCTGCGTATCGTAAATATCTACTGCCTTGCGTATTGATTTCTCGTTAGGCTGAAAATCGGCTATCGCGCCATCTCCGGCAAGAGGCATTTCCATTTCATACCATCGTAAAAACTTACCTATTCTTGCGTCAAGCTCTCTATTCTTTAAGATATTCTCTATTACTTGCGCGACTTTTCTTTCAGAATCCGTAATATCTTTTGGGCTTTCAGGTTTATTTTCTAAATGGCTTTTCGAGTCTATATAATCGGCGACCCTCTTTAGCGAAACTTCGTCTTTAACGATTTTTTCATAAATATCTTCCCCAACGGCAGTCTTTAATTGCTGCATTTCAGCCATCAAAGACATATGATTTTCCGAATGAATATCAGTTAATGCCTGAAAAACCTGATAAAAAGGCGCACCTGTTTTTTTCTGCATATTCATCGAATAATATCTCATTGATTGCAAAAAATGCGGGTCTTTCGGGTCAGGTTCTATATAGATAGTTTTATTAAGATTATTAACAATGTTTCGTAAATCAGGGTCATTATTTAATGCCGCCTCATAACCATTAGTCAATTTTAATAAAGTGGCAATATTGTGTATACGTCTTAGGATAGCACGACCCTGCGGCTGTGTAATAAATTTTTTGGCGTTTATATACTTCGGCTCAATCCCTTTTGTTTCACGATTAAGAATATCCTGCCAAGCAACATCCGTCATTTGTCCTTTTACAAAAAGATTGTTTTTTAATGTATCAATCTGTTTTTCGGTCTTTTTAGTTATAACCTGTTTATAGTCAACTCGTTTTGGCCTTATCTTTTTAATTGCCTCATAAATATCATCGAGTTTATCTAAGCCGATATTTTTTCTCTTGCCAATAAGCTTTCTCTGGCCGCCATATTTCAATTTTAAATCTGATAACGCGCTCTGAGCCATACCCTTATTGGCCGCCAGAATCGCTATTTTAGACCGCATTTTCTTTTCTTGTTGTATAACATCTGCCTGTTCTGATGAGGAAAGTTCAATACCAGCCTCAGATGTTATCAGTTCCCCCTGTATATCATTTTCTGATATGTCATAATCTTTAGCCCACTTGATTATATTATTATTTATTTCATTAGTAGTTAATCCGTTTTGTAACCATTCTAATTTGTTTGCTTCAAGTTCTATACCTATATCGCCACTTCGCCTTGCTTTATCCAAAGCCTCAATATTTAGTTTTCCTTTTGTCTGTTTGCTTTCATAAGCATTTTTAACACGGCTAACAAATTCACCTATATCAATTTCTTTTCCTGCTTCGTAGTCTCTTGCCGCTAAAGACCAATCGATAGCTCCTACTGCAGAGTCAAAAGTAAACATTCTTTGCAATGCGGTTTTTCGACCTTTACCTACAATTCCCTCAACTTCTCCTCTCAAATTTTTGGGTACATAATATGTCCCTACGTCTATTTCTAAAGTTTGCTGTTCAATAGCGTTTATTTCAGTTAGGTAAATATCATTATTTTGTATGTTCTCAGTAGTTTCCTTTATTAATCGTTTTCGTTGCATCTCTGGCAATTCAACGGGTTTTTCTCCCTGTGTTAATTGTTCAGGTGATAACTGCCCCGCATCGGGGGCGGGCGGGTTAAAAGAGGATTGCTGCTTTGTGCCGTTTAAATTAATTATTTCCTGTGTGATAGTTACGGTTTTGCCTTGATTCTGAACTTGTGAAGTTGTAATTATTCCATCATAACCGTCTGCTTTTATTGCCTCGGTTAATTTTGTTCCTTTTTTGCCGCCGTACATACTCGACAAATCTGTTTTCCAGCCACCGTGAGTAGTTGTTTTATGCTCTATTACCAATGGATTTTGAAAAGTAATATTCCCAGTTTCAGAATTGGCAGGCGGCTCAAATTTAAGCGAACTATAATTCATATATTCGCCCTTTGGTTCTATGTCTTGAGCGAATCTTTTTCCCATATTTGGGCGTTTAGTTTTGCTTGTAACATAAGTTAATGTAACCGCTTCCCCTGTTTTTACAGAATCTCCCTCTTTGTATATTTTTGTATCAATCCCCTTTCCCGCTTCGGCTGTGTCTTGAGGGGATATGTTATCGCGGGCAGCCTGTTTTTCTGTCATTGCGGGGATTGTAGCAGATTGAGAAGTTTTTTCAAGGTCTGTTTGCATAGGCGGCATTACCGGCTCAATCGGACTAACAGTATTAGGCAAAAAACCTTTAATCTGAATATCAGCCGGTTTTTCTTTTGCGTAAACAATATCTACAGTAGGATTTTTAACATAATTATTCCAAGTGCGAAAATCATTTTTCTGCCATTCTCTCGCAAAATGACGAGACATTAATTCTTGTTCAGGAGTAAAGTTTTCAGGCGTTATATTAGTACGGTTTTTTATCCATTCATTTGCCTTATTTTGATATTCTTCTATAGGTAACGGCCTGATTTTATCTGCAAACTTTGGATAATTTTTAGTGAAATCTAATATTGCCTTATCGTATGCCTCTACTATATTTTTGCCAATAGTCGTATCGGCAACCTTACTAAGACCAAAGCCAGCAAGAGAACTTGCTACGCTAAAACCGTACATTATTCCCATATCTTTAAGAACGCCTAATGCGCCTTCGTATTGATAATCTGTTGATGGGTCTATTTGGTCGGCAGTAAACTTTGATAACTCCCTGCCGGTCTTTGATAATCCGGCAGTCAACGAAGCCATATTTGCTTTTTGCCATACAGAGGGTATCCGATATTTAATCGCAGTGCCTTGAGGGATATTAGGTTTTAACATTGCAGAAGCAGTTTTGTATCCACCTATAAACTCAGATATATCACCGATAGACTTTACAAAGCCGGACGGATTATAATCCATAGCCCTGTCCATTGCTTGCTCTAATGTCAAGTTAGAATATTCGTTATCCTCATTGAATAAATCTGGCATTGACTTTTTTAAAATAGCAAATCCAACGTCAGGAGTTTGTAACATTCTGCCAAACGAATGTTTTAGAAAAGTCCTAACCACCGGCCTGCCTATTTTTTTAGTCCAATAATCAACTTGCTCTTGTATTCCTATCGGAGTATAATCTTCGCCCTCTCCAGCAAACCATCGTTTAATTTTTTGACCTACAGTTAAATCTAAAGCACTCATTGACGGTATAACTGCTTTAGTATCGTTTATGGCCGTATCACTACTAATTCCAAGCCAATATGAAGCGTCATAAATTCGTTTCATTTCGTCAGGTGTACTATCTGCTTTTTGCATATTGTTATACGCAAAATCATTTTGTTTTTGAACTTCCTCTAATGGAAGAATATTTCTATCATCAACAGGCTCTAAATCCAAAACAGGTTGTAAATCAAGTTTATTCGGCAAGTGTATATCCTTGTTTCAATGCTTCATCTAATTGTTCTTTTGGCAGATTAAACTTTTTACCATCTTTTGTAACAGTAATTTTACCTTCTATTTGTAGTATGGTTTTGTCCTTATTGTA
>Ga0172380_10009098_pt1 | contig 10661 bp, 12 predicted proteins | sample Leawe162metaG_FD_119747 | JGI IMG/M metagenome (GOLD analysis project Ga0172380, IMG submission 119747) | Leachate microbial communities from a municipal landfill in Southern Ontario, Canada - Leachate well 162 metaG | ecosystem: Engineered > Solid waste > Landfill > Unclassified | place...
TCTGTATTTCGCCTGGGCTATCGGCAGGTAGACTCTGAAGTAATAGTGAGGTAGGCGGATGCGTTCTTTAGTTCCGCAGAGGTTTCGTCAAGTTCACCACCAGAGATAATCTTAGTGGGTGCTTCTATTTTGATATATGATTCTGGAATGCCATTCTGAACGAGTGAGTGTTTTAGTTTTGCGATACGTGTCGTGGCGGATGCCTTGTCGTCATTGGGTGTGTAGCCTCCGCTGATCGTTATGACAACCGATGTGTCTTTTGAATGCTGGGCGAAAAAGCGGCCGAGGTTCTTAATAATTGACAAGCTCTCGGCTTTAGTCGCACCTGTAAAGTCGGAGCTACCATTTCCGTATGTAAAGGAAGCGGTGTAGAAGCTCTCTGTCGCAGAGAGTTGGCTGTCTGCCGTCTTGCCCGTAAGAGATTTGTAATCATTACTTGTAAGGCACGCACCGACGGAAGAGGAGGTAAGGGTAAACAGTGCATAGACTGCTACGCTAAGGATTAGGAGGACAGAGCCAGCTACTAAGAAGATGACTTTACGACTGCGGGGCGGTTTAACGCTGGGTTCAGTGGGTGCTATATCTGGGGAAGGAAGCTCATTAAACCAGTCATTAGTTGATGTATCACTCGGCTGGTTGGGTTCATCGGAGGGGTTCATTATCTTATGCTCCAAACTTTTTCTTTATTGTGCTCAGGTCACCATCTGATAGTCCAATATGTTTGAGATAGCCTATGACAGATCCGTATTGCGAGCGTGCTTCTTGAAGACCATGGTTGAGCCATTCTCGTTTTACGCCACCGGGAAAATCTTCACTGCTTTTTAGATATTCTTTCATGACTTGCTGATCGTTAGCGCCGACGGCATACATGATCATGGCGACCATCCAGCCGGTACGATCCTTGCCTGCGACACAGTGAATATAAACCGGACCGTCGCTATGTGCCGCCGTCTTCAGCGCTTTTGCCAGTTGGGCGCTTCGTGTCGGGTCGGTGACCATCGGAGCTGTATCAAGGATGCCGCCAATTGGTATATTGACTCTTCTGACACCATCAACAGGCTTGTCCGGCGCTTCATTCCGGCCGTGATCTGTACGAAGATCAATGATTGTTCCGCCCGCAAGCAGCTCTGATAAGGTACTGGCATCTTTATTGTTGAGTCGGTCCATTTGTGCTGAGCGGTATAGGACACCCGGCTTGAGGACGTCACCGCCACTTGTACTACTCGCATCACGAATATTGTTGACTGAAGTCACCGTTGTGATATCTGCTCTGGCATCACTTGTATCATCCGATCCTGTGCCTGTTCCCGGCCCTGAGCCTGGCCCGGAACCGCCAGAATGACTTGGACTATCCGAGGCAACGGGCAGGGTATAGCTTCTGTCAAATACCCCTCCCGGCACGATAAACTGGAGTAATGCATACATCGCCACGTAGGCAATAATACCAATGATGACATTACGAATAATCTCTTTGGCTTGTTTGACTTGGCCTTCGTTATCCCCGGCAGTCGTGTACATGATAGAGCCATAGATAATACCGCCAACCGCCGCAATACCCACACCTGCTGTTAGGATGTTTATCGCCATCAAGAGGAGGGCCCAAACGCCATTATTGTCAGTGCCGTCACTGCTCTTGGCGTCACATTTGATAATGGCTGTATCAACCCCCGCACAGTCACCTTTATTTGTCTCGGCTGGCGTTGCGCCGTTATCTTCTTCGCTCTTGCGATCATCGGCACCCTTATTTGCTCCATCTTTACAAGCGTCTCGCATATTTTGAGTGGCCGTATCCACAAGGTTATTACAATAGCTCATTCCCTGTATATACCCAAAGGTGCAGGTAGTACGGGGCTTATCATTCGTATATTTCTTGCAGTACTCCGCAGCCCTGGCAGCAATGGGCTCTGCACCTACCGAACGTGAGACTCCTACTGATATGAGAAACGAGGATATGATTATGAGTCCAACGAGCACAATGAGCTGAAAAGTTGAGAAGGTGGATATTTTTTGTTTTAACGTCATACTACTTATAAAAATACGATAAACACCCCGAAAGCACAAGTAATTCTACTCGGGCAGTATGCATAGATACAGGGCTTTAATCGCATTTTAGGGAGTTATAGCATTATCCCAAGAGTAGTCCCGATAGTGCTGGGCTATTTTATGCTAAAATCATAAGCAAGATGAAGCAAAGAGCATTTACGATTGTCGAACTACTTATCGTGATTGTTGTTATCGGTATTCTCGCAGCAATTACGATTGTTGCATACAATGGCATTCAAAACAGAGGTAATGATGCTGCTATTCAGGCAGATTTAAATAGCTTCGCGAAGCTTATAGAGATTCAGAAAGCTGACCTTGGAACATATCCAGCTACGCTTACGTCTACTATGGGATTTAAATTTAGTAAGAATGCTTACGGTAGGGATGCTCAGAACTTGAACGTGAGGTATTGCTACAACAGCGCCAACGATACTTATGTGCTTATGGCCAACTCAAAGTCGGGTAACTATTTTAAGGTGCAAAATTCGGTCGTTCAGGCGGCCGTGAATGGTACGTACGGCTATAGTATTTGTAGCCTATTGGGGCTTAGTAACACCAACCCAAGTCAAAACGGATATTACAGTGCGGGCTCTCCACAGTGGGATGCGTGGACAAACTGACGATTTACCCAAACGTTTGGCATTTTTGCTATAATAAGGGGCAAGAAGAAAGCGAGACCTATGTTTGACACGGATGACTACGAATTAAAAATGACCAGCGCGCTGGAGCACTTTGAAGACGAGCTCAAGAAAGTTCGGACGGGCCGAGCCCACCCCGGTATGCTTGAGGGAATCATGGTAGAAGTGTACGGTACCAAACTACCGCTCAACCAAGCGGCTAATATCACGGCACCAGAGCCGCAACTACTGCAGATTACGCCGTTTGACCCTGGTAATATTGCCGCCATCTCGGCAGCTATTCGTGACGATCAAGCGCTTGGATTTAACCCGAGTGACGACGGCCGTATCGTGCGCGTACCGGTACCACCACTCACGGAGGAGCGCCGTCACCAAATGGTCAAGCAAGCCGCTGAGAAGGTAGAGGAAGCCCGCATTACACTCCGTAATATCCGACAGGATGCACTGAAGGATGCCAAGCGCAAGAAAGACGCCAAAGAGCTGTCCGAGGATGATGTGCGCCGAGTTGAAAAAGAAATTGATCATCTGATGAGTGAATATAACCAAAAACTTGGGGTGGCTCTGAAGAACAAAGAGAAAGATATCTTAACAATCTAATGTCTGATCTTTCCATCCCGACTCACATTGGGTATATCGTCGACGGCAATCGCCGCTGGGCCAAAAAACACGGCATTCCGGTGTATGAAGGTCACCTTGCGGGTTACAATGCGATTCAAGACGTCGCCAAAGCGACATTTGAGGCAGGCGTGCAGTATATGAGCGCGTACATTTTTAGTACTGAGAATTGGAAGCGTAGCGAAGACGAAGTAGGCAAGCTGATGGGGCTGGTTTTGCGCCTCGTATCGTCCGACCTTCATTTATTTGATGAAAATAATATTAAGCTGGTAGTGCTTGGATCCCGCGAAAACGTCAGCGACAAGATCATTAAAGCCATCGAGAAGGCCGAGGCCCAAACCGCCAGTAACACCGGTGGCACACTGGGACTATGCTTCAATTACGGTGGCCAGCTCGAGATTGCTGATGCGGTTAAAAAAATTGTTCAGTCGGATGTGAAGGCAGAGGATATCACGTCCGAACTGATTGCCGCAAATCTGTACAAGCCGGAAGTTCCACCTGTCGATCTCGTGGTGCGAACCAGCGGCGAACAGCGCTTGTCGAACTTCATGCTGTGGCGTACGGCCTACAGTGAATTTCTCTTTCTCGATAAGCTTTGGCCCGACATGACAAAAGAGGACGTGGCCGCTATAATAGAAGAATATTCACGTCGCGATAGGCGCATTGGAGGGTAAATGGAGCTAATTTTCGGTATTGTCATAGGGCTTATAATTCTTGTCCTTTTGGTCGTGGTGCACGAGCTGGGCCATGCCATTGTGGCGCATCGTAACGGCGTGGTGGTGGAAGAATTTGGTATTGGTTTCCCGCCCAAAGCGTGGGGCAAGAAGCTCAAAAATGGTGTGCTATTTACGCTCAACTGGCTTCCCTTAGGCGGTTTTGTGAAGCTCCAAGGTGAAAATGACGCCGCGAGGAAAAAGGGAGACTACGGCGCCTCGACCTTTTGGGTAAAGACTAAGATCTTGCTGGCGGGTGCGCTGGTCAACTGGGTGGTGGCAGCGCTTATCCTGACCGTTCTTGCTATTACCGGTTTACCGAAGATTTTGCCGAATCAATTCTCGGTCACGAATGACACAACTGTTACTCGCGAACCGGTCCGACTCATGAATTTAACCGATAACTACCCAGCCGAAAAAGCTGGCTTTCAGGTATACGATGAGATTATTCGTTTTGAGGGCAAGGCCGTTAAGACCGAGCAGCAGCTAATCGACTTCACAGCGCAGTACCGCGGCAAGACCGTCGATATCGTCTATTTGCGTAATGGGGTCGAGGCCACCAAGACGGTAACGCTGAAGGATAACAAAAAAGGTAACTTTGGCGCTGCATTATCGCAACAAGAGCGCATGAGGGCCACCTGGTCGGCGCCGGTCGTTGGTGTGGCGACTACCGGTCAGTTTACCTGGGTAACCCTGCAAGGGCTTGGCGACCTTGTGGTCAATCTCACCAAAGGCGTCGTTTCGCAGTTGAGCCCGGATAGTGCCGTGCGTAAATCGGGTGGGGAAGACCTGCAAACGGTTAGCTCCAGCGTGGCCGGCCCAGTCGGTATCCTAGGGGTTATTTTCCCATCGGCGGCCAAAGCTGGCCCGACTGAACTCCTCTTTTTGACAGCGATTATCTCACTGACCCTGGCGGTCATGAATGTGCTACCGATCCCGGCGCTCGATGGCGGCCGCTGGTTCCTAATGGCGCTCTTCCGACTCCGTAAAAAGGAGCTGACCAAAGAAAAAGAAGAAAAAATTGTCGGTATTAGCTTTATGATTTTAATAGGACTGGTGGTCCTGGTAACGATTGCAGATGTCGCAAAATTCGGTCAGTAAGCAGGCGCCCCAGTTTCAAAAACCGCGACACATGAAGCGTCTTGATTGGCGCTATATCGTCGGGATTCCCGCCTGGGTGGCTGCCAGCTTTATTGCCGCCAACATCATTGTGGTAGTGGGGTTACTGCTTCTTAAGGTGACGATAAAATACACACCTGTCGATACCGACCCCGTCTTTAATACCGTGCTGGCTGCTGTTGTATACACGCTCACGCTCGCTTTCGTCATTGGCGTGCCGTGGCTGCTGCGCCGTCGCCTGACGACTACGGCGGATATCGGATTGCAACGGTTGCCGCGTTGGACGGATATCTTGCTGGCACCGGCGGGGGCGATCATCTATCTGCTGCTGAGTGCGCTGCTCATTACGTTGGCAGGTATCGTGTTTCCGCAGATCGATCTGCAGCAGGCTCAAGAGATTGGCTTTCGTAATCTGGCCGACTATAGCCAGTATTTACTGGCATTCTTGACGCTGGTCGTGGTGGCGCCGTTGGCGGAAGAAATCCTGTTTCGGGGGTATCTATACGGTAAACTTCGTAAGCACGCACCGCTGTGGCTGGCGATGCTGGTCACCAGTGGGCTCTTCGGACTCGCCCACGGGCAGTGGAACGTTGCCATCGACACCTTTGCCCTCAGCGCGGTAATGTGTAGCCTGCGCGAGGTAACAGGCAGTATTTGGGCTGGCGTGCTGCTTCACATGCTGAAAAATGGCTTGGCCTTTTATCTCCTCTTTATTAATCCATCGTTATTGAATACAATAGGTGGGTAAATGCAACGATCTATTGACCAGTTATTTATCCCCGTCACTCCGGCCTGCCGGTAGATTACTAATACTCAGCAATTATTGACATACGTTAGACACCGCCACAAGGAGTGAAGACCATGAGAGTTTCAAATTTATTTACCAAAACCAGCAAGACCGCGCCAGCCGACGAAGTGGCCAAAAACGCCCAGCTGCTGATTCGGGCCGGCTTTATCCATAAAGAAATGGCCGGGGTGTACGCCTATTTGCCGCTCGGGCTGCGGGTGCTTGAAAATATCAAGGCGATTGTGCGCGAAGAGATGAACGCTATCGGCGGCCAAGAGGTGGCGATGACGACGCTGCAACCACGTGATATTTGGGAAAAGACCGACCGCTGGGATGATGCTAAAGTCGATAACTGGTTCAAGACCAAACTCGCCAATGGTACCGAACTTGGCGTAGGCCTTACTCACGAAGAGCCGATTGTTGATGCCATCAGTGCCTATCTGAATTCATACAAGGACATGCCATTCTATGTCTACCAGATACAAAACAAATTTCGTAATGAGCTACGTGCCAAGAGCGGACTGCTTCGTGGCCGCGAGTTCCTTATGAAAGACATGTACTCATTTAGCCCCAACCAAGAGGTACACGAGGCCGCCTATGAAAAGGTGGTGCAGGCGTATTACCGTGTGTATGATCGCTTGGGCCTCGGTGCTATTACATACCGTACCTATGCCGACGGGGGGATATTCACACCTCGTTTTAGCGATGAATTCCAGACACTTAGCGAGGTAGGGGAAGACACGATCTATGTCGATGAAGCCAAGAAAATCGCTATCAACGAAGAGGTCTATACTGATGAGAACTTGGCTAAGCTCGGTCTCGACAAGGCCTCGCTGGTTGAGAAAAAGGGCGTGGAAGTCGGTAACACTTTCCACCTCGAGTCCAAGTACACCGATGCTCTCGGGGTGTATTATGCGGATGAAATGGGCACCCAGCAGTCAATCATTATGGGCTGTTATGGTATTGGGGTTAGCCGGCTGATGGGGGTCGTTGCCGAGCACTTTAGTGACGAGAAAGGCCTTGTGTGGCCAGAAAACATAGCTCCTTTTAAGGTGTATCTCATCTCGATCGGGGATAATGGTAAGAGCCAAGCCGATGTCTTGTACGATCAGCTGACTGCCAAAGGGATCGAGGTCTTATACGATGACCGCGACGAACGCCCGGGCGCTAAATTTGCCGATGCCGAGCTTATGGGTATTCCATACCGCGTCACGGTGAGTGACCGCCTGATAGCCGAAGAGAAATACGAATTCACGACCCGCCAGAGTGGCGAGACGAAGTTGTTGACACACACCGAGCTGCTTGATACACTAGGGTAATCGCTAACGTCTTGTAGGTAAAAACACCAGATATAGCGTTTGTTGTGTTTAAACAAACACCACATATGAATAAAGGACACAATTATGAATAAAATTTATCAGATAACCAAAGAAGGCAAAAAAGAGCTCGAGGCAGAACTCGAGAAGCTCAAAGGCCGCCGCGGCGAAATCGCCGACAAGATCGCCGAAGCCCGCGATTACGGCGACCTCAGCGAAAACGCCGAGTACGACGCCGCCCGTGAAGACCAAGGATTGGTCGAGAGCCGCATTGCCGAGATCGAAGACATTCTCTTGAACGCCGACATTATTAAGGTTGGCAAAAAGTCCAGCATTAGCCTCGGTAGCAAAGTCGAGCTCAAAAACGGCCGCAAAACCATTACCTACACTGTAGTAGGCCCTGTCGAAGCCAACCCATTAGAGGGCAAGATCAGCAACGAATCACCAATCGGTGTGGCGCTGTTTGGTAAAAAAGTCGGCGAAAAAGCCACGGTGACTACTCCAAAGGGTACGATCAACTACGAAGTCGTTGCGATTAGCTAAGCTCTTCGAACCGCTGCTCTAATACGCGCGCGTAAGCAGGATCCACTCCTTCAAGGGCCGCCATACCCGCGCTCCGTACATAGCCTTCAGGTAGCGAACGGGCGGTCATGTATGTTTCAAATCGGGCAATACCTCTCGATGTAATATCGAGCACTGCTTTACCCATAGTTCGACCCCCGTGGGCGGCCCGCTCTACTACTTCTCCCAAACTATTTCTATAAGTTGGTCGTTCGAGTGCATGTGTTCCGCTCATAGGTAAGTCCTTGTTTGTTTTAATTACTGCGTCTGTTTCGCATTTAACCACAAACGGTATCAAAAAACAAGAAAATTTCATAATAATTTTCTTCAACACCATAGAAAAAGCATGCCGAACTCTGTTATACTGGCATTTGCAATGCAGTGGCTTAATACAATCATTGAGGAATTAGTGCGCCGACACCCGGATGGAGTGATTACGGTCAGTTCGGGTGTATCACCGAGCGGTACCTATCATTTAGGCACGCTACGTGAGGTTCTGACGGCAGAAGTAACTGCCCGCGAGCTACGTCGTCGTGGCCGCGAAGCGCGGCACCTCCACATTGTGGATGATCTCGATGTCTTTCGCAAAGTACCGGTTAATATCGACGAGTCGTTTAGTCAATACCTTGGCCGTCCGCTGTGCGACGTACCAGCGCCCGACGGCAGCGACCAGAGTTATGCCGATTACTTCCTAGCCGATCTTATCGAAGCTATCGATATTATGGGTCTTAACGTCGAAGTCATTCGCGCGAATGAGCGCTACCGGGCTGGGTTTTATGTTCCGGCCATCGAAAAGACTGTTGAAAATATCGAGAGTATCAAATCGATTCTGGAAGAGATCTCGGGTCGTAAGCTCGACCCCAGCTGGACACCAATCCAGATCGTGGAAGATGGACGGGTCAAAAACCGCCAGTTTACATCTATTGATACCGATCAAAAAACGATTACCTATACAAACAAAGATGACCAGCCAGCTGTCGCTCACTATGACACGGGCGAAGTAACACTCAGTTGGCGCGTCGACTGGCCAGCGCGCTGGTGGCTACTTGGTGTGGATGCCGAGCCATTTGGCCGTGATCACGCCACCAAAGGTGGCTCGTACGACACCGGTAAACTGATTGCTACAGACGTCTTTGGTATCGAACCACCACTGCCTGTGCCATATAACTTCATCAACCGCGTGGGTGATACCAAAAAGATGAGCAAAAGCGCTGGTGACGTCGTGACAGCCAAGCAGCTACTGAGTATTTTGCCACCAGAAATCGTGTGGTTCTTTTTGCTGCGCTCCAGCCCAGACAAGCTGCTCTTCTTTGGGGAAGGCGAGACACTTCTACGGCTATTTGATGATTTTGCTGAGCTCTTGGCCAAAGACAACAGGGAACCATGGGAGCAAGAACTCGTCGAGCTCTGTCTTGATGGTATCGACGAGCCAACCGTCAGCAATATTCCATTCTCACATCTGGTTTCGAGCTACCAGGCAGCCCTGCGTGATGCCGATAAGACTATTGAGGTGCTGGCTCGTACCGAGCACATGGAAATGGCCCACAAACAAAAGGCAATTATCGAAAAAGAGCTGCGCTTCATCGACAAATGGCTCGATACTTGGGCACCAGACGACCTGAAATTCTCGCTACGTGAAGACGTTGATATGTCAGAATTTTCAGATGCTGAGCGTGCGTATTTTGCAGCTCTTGGTGAAAAAGCCGCTACTGCACCAGCCGATGCCGATGGTGCATGGTTCCATGAAGCCATCTATAGCCTCAAAGACGAAGTTGATATCCCGCCAAAAGAGCTATTTGGCAGTCTCTACCGCCTGTTGATTGGCAAAACATCTGGCCCTCGTGCTGGGTGGTTCCTGAGTATTTTGCCACGAGAATGGCTTATAATTCGGCTTGAGGGTAAAGAAGCAATATGATATTGTGTATGCATAACAAAAATCTGAAATTATTTATCTGAACTCAAATCATAAATTGTAAGATCAAGGGATAATGCAGTGGTTGCTACCGAACTGTACGATAGATTAGTCAAAAGCCAGGGTGACCTCACTAAAAAAGTCCTAGTGATTGACTGTGGCCATTTTGACAGCGTGATTGGTGTGGATGACTTCTCATTGAATACGACAGACCTAGCGATAGATATCTTCAATAACGCTGAGCGAGAGAGGAGAAACGGACTAAAGATTGTTTTCTCTGTACTGATTGATGATGTGGGAGTGCTTTGTAATGAGGATGCCATGATATGTATCCCTAAAGACCTAGCGGATGCAGCACCACCGCCTTCAGGGGTTCCGTCTCAGATTTTGGAAAAGTTATCAGAGACGGTCGGGTATAGAGAGAATCGGGTAAAGTTATTTTCTGAAAAGACCGCCCGGAATAGAGGGATTCAATTCTTTAGAAAAAGAGTAAAGGCAGGCGCGATTGACGCGCCTTTTTTCATAAAGAATAATCAATTATCAAAAAAAGACCAGCTGTTATGCCGCCTGGTTGATGGTAACGAAGTTTTAATGGCGGATATGAACGATGCAATCTGGTCGGGGCACTGCCCTCTGCTTATGGGTATGCACTATAGGGACATAGCCCATTGGGCATCTGGCCTTTTCCCAAACAAAACCGATGTGGAAATAATAGACTTTTCGCTGAATAGCGACAAAGGAAAAGTAAATGCTGGTGCTCAAGTAGCTCTGGGTTCAATGAATCGCTCAAAGATGGCACTAAGAATTACGAATGTATGTTTCCCCGACGAAGATGTGGACCTATACACACTTAATACATATGGGGAGCTAGCCTACAATGATATATCTTGATAATCATGCGACCACACCGTTAGATGGGCGAGTACTAGACGCCATGATGCCATATTTAACGGATCA
>Ga0172380_10009099_pt1 | contig 10661 bp, 9 predicted proteins | sample Leawe162metaG_FD_119747 | JGI IMG/M metagenome (GOLD analysis project Ga0172380, IMG submission 119747) | Leachate microbial communities from a municipal landfill in Southern Ontario, Canada - Leachate well 162 metaG | ecosystem: Engineered > Solid waste > Landfill > Unclassified | place...
AGTGACAATAACCGTACAAATGGAATTTTTGACGGATTAACTATTGACATAAACACAATAAGCGGCAATTGGGGGGGAATTGAAGAACCTATTCAATTTTCTATTTCGCCTTCCTGCTATCAGTACAAAATACTTGATACAAATACAACAAAAATCGCCAAAAATATTTCTTCCTCTTGCGCTCCAGCAAACTACAAAAGAATTGATATAAATATTTTGCTAAACACAGGCGATGATTATAATGTTCTTTTTTGTTCTCAAGACTCCTGCCAAAATACCCCCTACTCGGATTTGAATAGCAACCCTTATTTTTCAATTAACATTGATGCTGATCAATGCAAAACAACTTGTCCAAACATTACTCCAAAAACAATTCAAGCACATTTTGATCCAACCAGCACATTTACTCTAACACTTAGCTGTAGCGGGATTAATTGCACTTCCACTCCAATAACTATTTCCCAAAAAAACACGGATTGGAATTTTACCCACGCTGGAGGAAGAATTGAAACTATTAACACCCAAATTAAATTCAACACCCAACTAACAGGATTTATCCTTCCAGACACCAATATTTCGGTTAATTCTCAAGCGGAAGGGATCAAAAAATCAAATTAGGAAAGAATTTAAGCTTAGAAGCATTAATATTGTTAAAAATGGTTGATTAAAAATGGATAAAACAAATAATTTGAAAATAGCTAATACAAACACTACCCCCCTGCCTAAATCAACAGAAATGGTTCAAAAAGAAAAGACTTCAATCTTAACAAAAATATTAAGACTTCTTAAGGGAGTTAAAAATATCCCCTCCAAATTAGGAGCAAAAAAAACAATTGCTCCCGCCCCCATTAATCAAAAAACTTTAGTGCCTCAATTGAAATCAACTAAAAACAAGCAAAAAAATAAATCAAAATCCACTAAAAGAAAACTTAAGAGAAAAACGCAAAAAAAATTAAAGATGAAAAATAAAAAAAACCCTGCAAAAAAAATAAAAAAAAGTTCTAAGAAGATTAAAATTAAAACAAAAGTCTCTCGGATCAAAAAACCAATAAAAACAACCCCGCAGCTCATCACTCCGGCAGAAACTCAGCCCTATTCTTCAACAGAGTCTTTCACTGAGCTTGAGGAAGAAGCATTAAAAGCAAAAAAAGAAAGTGAACTAAAAGAAGAAGCAAAAAATGTAGTTAAAGAAAAAGAAATGATTAAAGAACTTGGAGAAAAAATTGCACAAAATGTCAAAGAAACAGATTTTGATAGGGTACTTAAATCTGTACAAAAATATGGGAAAGTGGAAGCAGAAAAACTAAGAAAAGAACTCAATATCCCCCAAAAGCAGTTTGAAATGTGTTATTCTATTCTTCAAAAAAATGAGGAAATAAAATTAGAGTATCCTTTAGTGGGAAGAATGAAACTTGTGGCAGTAAATAAAAAGAAAAATGAAGAATAGAGGGTGAATTTTGTGGCGATGGACAAAAAAGAACAATTCGTTGTTAAAAAAGAGTTTAAGGAAATCAAAACTCCAACTAATGCAAAAGAAACCTTGCCAAAAGGCTTTGATCTCTCACTAATCCAACATTTTTATGAAACATACACTATTGAAGCGGATGGAGTAAAAGCAGATGTTAATATTATTGAAGAAAAAAAATCTTTTGTAAAAGAATATTTTCTAAACTTTCCAAATTACGGCGAAGGAACTGAATCTCTTTTAAAAAATTTAAAAAATACTTTAATAATGGAAACCTCAATTCAAACAGAAAATCTTGCTGATCAAAAGCACTTGGAGTTAATGAAAGAACGACTTTCAATTCGTGCACAAATCCTTCTTTCAAAAGAACTTCCTTCAATGAGCGAGGAAGAGAAAAAAACTTTAATTGGATTACTTTTACAGGAAATGCTTGGAATTGGAAAAATAGAGTTTTTAATTGCGGATGGTAATTTAGAAGAAATTGTAATTAATACAAGTAAAGAAACTGCTTGGGTTTATCACAAAAAGTATGGCTGGCTTGCGACAAATGTTTCAATTCCTACTGAAGCAGATATACAAAACTACAGTAGTATTATTGCAAGAAGAGTAGGAAAACAAATTACTACACTTACCCCTTTACTTGATGCACACTTAACTAGCGGGGATAGAGTTAACGCAACATTATTTCCAATTTCAAATAAAGGAAACACTCTCACTATTAGAAGATTTAGAAGAGATCCTTGGACAGTAACTGATTTAATAGAAAATAATACAGTTAGCGCAGAAATGATGGCTTTAATTTGGGAAGCAATGGAATATGAATTAAATATTATTTTCTCTGGAGGTACTGCTTCAGGAAAAACAACAATTTTAGGTATTTGCTTACCTTTTATTCAAGCAAATAATAGAATATTAAGTATTGAAGATACTAGAGAACTTCAAGCCCCAGATTTTTTGCACTGGGTTCCACTTACTACAAGAGAAGCTAATCCAGAAGGTAAAGGAGCTGTAACAATGCTTGATCTCTTAGTTAACTCCCTAAGAATGAGACCGGATAGAATAATTGTAGGAGAAATTAGAAGAAAAGAGGAAGCAGAAGTAATGTTTGAAGGAATGCACACAGGACACAGTGTTTATACCACTGTTCACGCTAATACTGCTGAAGAAACAATAACAAGACTAACAAATCCCCCAGTAAATATCCCAGTTAACATGCTTGATTCCGTGCACCTAAATATTGTAATGTTTAGAAATAGAAGACTCGGGGTTAGAAGAGTACTTCAAGTTGCTGAATTCATTTTAGAAAAGAGAGGAGGAAATGACCAAACAGTAAGAGCAAATGTTTTGTTTAGATGGAGAGGAAGTGATGATAAAATTGTAAAAGCAAATGAAAGTGTTAGATTAATGGATGAATTAACTCTCCACACTGGACTCTCAAAAGAAAAGGTTCTTTCCCAAATAAATGAAAAACAAAAAATATTAGAGTGGATGGTTAAATTCAAAATTAGGGCAGTTAATGATGTTGGAAAAGTTGTTGCTCAGTACTATAAGGATCCTGAGAGTATTCTTTCTTTTGTAAGAAACAATAAACCTTTGGAGGAATTGTAAAAATGGAAGTTGTTCCGTTTCTCCCTTTGCCTTTTCCTGCTGCAAAAAAAATATCAAGACCGTTCATGGGGCTTGGAGAGAGAGTTTCAAAACTTTTTCCAGGACTTTACACAAATCTTGATCAAGCAGAAATTGATTCCTCAGTGGATGAATATTGCTCAATAATGGTATTTAGTTTTTTTATTTATTTTATCTTGTTTTGGATTATTTCTGCATTAGTTATTGGTAAATTAGTATTTACTTCATTTTCTGTTTTAGGAGTACTAGTTCCTCAATCACTAATTATCGGGCTAATAATTGGTTTAATTTTAGGGCTTCTTATTTTTGTTCAAATGGCAGCCTACCCAAAAATAAAAATTAAGAAAAAAGTGCGTGCAATTGATTCAAATTTAATTTATGCATTAAGAACAATGCTTGTTCAACTAAAAAGTGGGGTTAGTTTATTTGATTCACTTTGCATGATTGCTTATTCAAAAAGATATGGTCAATTAGGAAATGAAATAAGAAAAGCCGTGGATAATATAACTTCAGGAACCCCTCAAGACCAAGCACTAGCAGAACTTGGAGAAAAAAACCCAAGTGTTTACTTAAAGAAAGTCCTATGGCAAATTGTAAACGGAATGAAAGCAGGTGCAGATGTTACTGATATTTTAGCAGAAAGTGTTTCGTCGATTACAAGAGAACAACAAATAGATATTGAAAAATATGGAAATAGTCTTAGAATTTTGTCTTTAATGTACTTAATGATAGGCGTAATTATCCCTGCTCTCGGATTAACTTTTCTAATAGTAATTGGTTCTTTTCCACGAATACAAATAACTGAAATAACTTTTTGGTTTCTTTTAGGCGGGGTTTTACTAGCTGAATTTATGTTCATGGGAATTATGAAATCAAAAAGACCAAGTTTAATGAGTAATTAGTGATAAATATGATAACAATAATTTCAACAGAAGTATTAGAAAATAGAACGAGGAACTGTTTATGATTTACGAGCGAATTTCACTATTAGTCCCAAAAAAAATAAAGACTTGGATAGATACCCAATTGGGATATTCAAATATTGATATCCCCACAGAAAGATTCACTGGGTTTATTGTAGGAATATCTTTTGCGGCAAGTATTCTTGCAAGTGCACTTGCATTTATATTACTAAAAACAAACCCTCTTCTAGTACTAGTTCTAGTTTTTTTTATTATTCTTGGAGCAATTCTTTTTCTTTTAACAAATTCTGCTGATGCAGAAGGAAAAATTGTTGAACATATTTTGCCTGATGCACTTGAACTAATTGCAACTAATATTAAATCCGGACTTACAACTGAACGCGCACTTCTTGTTAGTGCACGTCCTGAGTTTGGAGCTTTGAGTAAAGAACTAAAATATGCAAGTAAAAGCATTTTGAGTGGAGAAAGAATTGAAGATGCACTTCTTGCAATTTCCAAAAAAATAAAAAGTAATGTACTCGACAGAACACTTTGGCTAATAGCTGAAGGAATTCGAAATGGAGGACAAATAGCTAATTTGCTTGTTCAATTGAGTAATGACCTTAGAGAGGAAAATGCATTAAAATCAGAAGTTGGCGCAAACATTAGTATGTATGTGATGCTTATTTTCTTTTCAGCAGCTTTTGGGGCACCAATACTTTTTGGAATAAGTAGTTTTATTGTAGGAATACTCTCCGAACAAACCGCACATTCAAGCATGCCAACAAATTTAACTCAAGAACTTTCAGCAAAAAGTCCCGCACTCGGGTTACTTGGAAATTCACAAAGTAGTATAACTGAAGCTTTTATAGTTTATTTTGTCGAAGTTACTCTATTTCTCACCTGTATTTTTGCATCAATAATCTTGGGAATAATCAATACAGGAAATGAAAAAGGAGGAGTAAAGTATTTTATTCCGATTTTAGTTATTTCTTTTGCACTCTTTTTCTTAACAAGAATAATTATTGCTTCAATGTTTGGCGGCATGATAAGATAAGGATCGCCAAATAAAAGAAATTATATTGAAGATACTTTGTCACAGAATTGTGAAAGAGTGTCAATAAATTCTTTGCTTGTTGAGTCTGTTGCAAGAAAAATTCCTTGAATTTCCCAGTCTCCAATCTTTTGTGAAAGCGCATGAGTAAACTTTTCAACCGATTCTTCGTTGTTGTAAACTAAAAGAGTTGTTAGCGAATCAACTATGACAAATTTTTTTCCAATCCCTAACTTTTTTACCGCTTTTTCAATTGCAATACTTAAATCAACTAAATCGCTAGGGGATTCAAGGTATACTGCTTGTTTTCCTTTTAGTTTAACACTATCAATCATTTCAGTTACTGCATCAACATATACTAAATTTTCTCTTTCTATTCCTTCTCTGTCCAAAACTTTGTCCAAATCGAAACTACTTTTGTTCACAGTAACACAAACTCCTTTTTCCCCATTATTCAAAAAGTGTTTTACTAATCTTGCATACCTTAATTCATATTGATCTTTTGGCATCAAAAGTATTGCACTAAATGGTTTATCAAATCCGTCAAGTGCTTCTTCAATCTTTAAATCAATGTGCCTTTTTGGGCTCAATAGTTCCATTATTTCTAGTTCTTGCTCTTCGCTCTCAGAAAGAATCTTTTTTGGCTCAGAAGGAACATTTTCTTTTATTGTTGGTTTTGGCATACAGAATCCCTACAAAATTAATATTATAAACAAAAGTTAAACTTTCTCCAATAAACTATTCATAAACTTCGTGTTTTGAAAGCACTTCAATTCCTTTTTTTGTAATTATTATTGGGTGTGATTGTTCACTTATTTTTGTGCTCCTCATTTTTAGAACTGCAATACTTCTAACAAACTGATCTTTTATTTTTTTGTGATATAGCAAAACTACTCCATCTGCAACATATTCTTCAAGCCCGAACAAATCGTTTCCTCCAGCCCCTGCCGAGGATTCATTAGTAATTATAGCAGTACACCCTGTGGCTTTAATCATTTTTCCTAATCCCAAAATTTGTTTTCTTGCTTCTAGTTCTTCTTTGAAATATAATCTAAAAATTACCCCCGGATCAATAACAAGTCTTTTTGCTCCAATTCTTGTTATAGCGTCTTGGATTAAATCTTTTAATTTATCAAAATCATATAAATCTACCGCAATAATTTCTACTTTTTTTGCTTTAATTAAGTCATTAAACTCCCAACCCATTAAAGAGGACATTTTTAGAACATCTTCTTTTGTTTCTTCAAGCGAAATAAATACTCCGGGTTCATCAAACTTTTTTGCTCCAAAATAAATAAATGACATACACATTATTGTTTTGCCTGACCCGGGGTCCCCGCTAATTACAACTAGATTTTCTCTAGGAATTCCCCCATTTAATAGAGCGTCAAGCCCGGGAATCCCTGTTTTTACTCTGTCTACATCTTCCATTTAAGTTCACTCAGTAATATATATGAAAAATACTCTAAGTGCTTTTAAAACGTTGGATTTTAATAACTACTAAAAACCACTACTTTTTCTGCCAAAGGAATATTTTTAAAGGAGAAACTACTAATACTTGCAACTGCTTAACTCCCTTTAAGGGACAAGAGCACAACTTTAAGGGAGGTATAAACATGTTTGACAATAAAGCACAATCAGCTTTGGAATACTTAATGACCTACGGGTGGGCTCTAATCGTAATCGCAATAGTAATCGGAGTATTAATCTTCGTAACAAGCGGAGCAACTGGAGGAGTAACATGCCAAAGTCAATCAACTGCAATTCAGGTAACTGAATGGGCTGTTAAATCAGGAGCTGGAGACAACAACGGTGTTGGATTAACTCTTAGAAATGCAACTGGAGGAACAATAACTCCAACAGGAGCACTAGGATCTGGATCATTCACCGATACTAATAACGTAGCACTAGCTACCACTGTAGCAAAGAATTTAACTTTCACAGTAACTGGAGTTAATGGACCTACAACAAGTACTACATTAACAAACGCAACAGTAACAGTAGATTATGTTACTCAAGGCGGGCTAGCAGCAAGCGCAACAATCGTTTGTAACGGAACAGCATAAAAATAATAATTTAATTTGGAGTGGCAATATGCCACTTCCAAATTCTTTTTTTAATTTGATTTAACCAATAGCTGGTTAACTTAACGCTTTCAACAATAAAATTATTTCTTTTTGCATTTTGGGCAATCAATTATTTCGCATTTTCCACCAACATCGTCAGTTGGAACTTTGCTTCCGCACTTAATTCAAACGTTTTGTCCTTTAACTAAAGTATCTAATTTAGCTTTTTTCTTTTCACCCATGCAAAAAATTAGAAAGTGCAAGTATTAAATTTACACTTTTAAGAGGGTTTGAATTTATAGCCAAAATTTTTATTTACCTTAATTAAAAGAGCTATCGCCTTTCGGGAGAAGGTATTTTTATATCGAAGCGTTTCATGAGCTGCGCATATAACTTAGGAGAAAGGTTAATTCCTTTTACATTCTCTCCCTCAAAGGCCTTTCTTATTCTATCCAACTCTTCAAATTCTTTTTGATGCGCTTCATTTCCAATATATGTACTTTCCACATGGGGCATGCCGGGGGTATATAATTGAAATTCATTTTTCCGTCCTTCACTAATCAACCTTTGGGCACTTTCATTAAAACTAGGGTCAGTTCGAAGAATATGGACCATTCTTTTTGTTAGTGCATCATAAACCGGATCTTTTTTTAGTCGCTCAAATCTTTGTGCATCCACCATATTAAGGTGCTTTCGCATTGCAGACTTCTCGAGCGCATTTCTTCTTTCCAAATACGCCCGAATTTTATCAGCGGCTGCTAAAACACTATTAATATGAGCAGCTTTTCCTTTACTAGTCTTTAAAGTTCGCATTTTTTTTATTGGAGTAATAGTTGGCATAATTAACTAAAGTAACTTTGGGATATAAAAAGATTCCTTCAAGGGGATTTTACACTAGAAATTTTAACCTTTCAAGTGCCTGCACTACCCACAATTAAAACAATTCTTTTTCACTACTTCAATTAATAAAGTACTTTTTCGTAGTGCCTGCACTACTTCAATTAAAATAGTTCTTTTTCGTAGTGACCGCGAGTAAATGCAGAAAACTTTTTAGGCATTTTTCGCCCTTCAAGTTTTGAAGAAAAGTATTCAATTGCAAATAATGCATTTTGTTCAGGAACTGCGCGTAAATCAATCCCCACATAAAAGAAATCGCTAAACTTATCAATTTCATAAAGCATGTCCACAGGGTCTGGATTATAGATTCTTAATAACCCACTAGAATCAAAAGTTACTTTGTATTCAAACCCTTTTCTATCAACTAATTTGTGTTCTCCTTCTTTTATTTCTCCACTCTTAGAGTATGCTTTGGAAGTCATTAATAAAGGATAAAAATAAACAAGCGGAATTAATTTTTCCTTAAGAGAGGAATTATTCAATTGGGAAAGAGATTGTTCAACTGAAGGAATTATCTTCTCGGCACCTAAATCCAAAAACAATTTTTCTGTTAAGGAATTATACGCATTAAGTTCTTGTCCAACCCAAAATACTTTTTCTTTGTTCTTTTTCTTTTCTTGTACACACTGCCAAAGTACTCCCAGGTTTGCAGCAACAATATTCTCGCTTCGAACTACTTGCAAAAAGTTTCCCAAATCTGTTGATGACTGAATATTAGGGGATTTAATTAGAACTTTTTTTGTTGGAAATAATTTCTTTAATGATACTACCCTTTCTTTTCCTGAACAATACAAAACAACTGTGTTTGCTCCAGCACAATTATTTATTGAGGATATTATTTTTTCATTTAAGTCTTCAGCAAAAACAACAATCTCTGCTTTTTTTGATTTATCATAAGGGGCTGGGGAGGTTTCTTTTAAAATTGAGAGCATCTCACCTAACTTGTCCAGGAATTTGAGTTCATCAATTTCTTTTCTATTTTTTTCAAATAAAGTTTCAGCAAGTTTTTCTTGAATTGCATTTTTAAATTCCTTTAATTTACTTAACGGAACAAATGGTTTTCCCTTTACTTCACAAGAAAACTCTCCCGGCTCAAAAAACTCCCCTGATTTGAAAACTTTTTCTTCAATAAGCCCAGAAGTTGTTTCTGAAGTTTTGCTTTCTTCAATCATAAAATTAGAATTTACTTTTACTTTTAATCCATCAACTTCCGCAATCGCAGATAATTCTTGACCACTAACTGCAAATACACGCAAATCATATTTAATTTGAGTAGTGTTTTTTAGTGAAGAGAACGCCATATTTGCAAGCGCAGTGCTTGAAGTAAAATATAGTTCTTGATCAATTGTGACAAAAGGTCTTTTCCCAGTTTCAATAAAAACAAATTGCCCCATAAATGCTTCTCGTACTTCTCGCTCACCAATAAAGATTTTTTTTACTTCAAACTCTTCTTTTCCATCCCGATGAATTGCAGTTAATTTATCCCATTGTCTTAAATCACTCAACAAATGTAGTTTTAACTTTCCCTGGTTAAATGCAGTTACTTTTGCGGCTAAAATTCCTTTATGCACAGGAGTATTTTCATTAACCATTTTTTTCTCATTAAATAAATATCCTCTTGTTGGTTCGCGTAAAAAAGCAACTTTCATTAAAGCTTCGTCGTTCTCTGTAAATTTTTTATCTTTTGCATTTCCTACAAAGCAATCATCAATTGCTTTTCGGTAAGCTCTTGCAACTGCTGCAACGTAACTAATCCCTTTTAATCTTCCTTCCACTTTAAATGAATCCACCCCTGCCTTAACAAGCTCAGGCACTTCATGAATTGTGTTCAAATCCTTCATTGAAAGCAAAAATTTTGAATGCCCTTGTATATTACTTCCTTTTTCGCGAAGTTCATAATTTAACCTGCAAGGTTGTAAACACATTCCACGATTTCCAGATTTGTTAAACACAAATGAACTGAATAAACACTGACCAGAATAAGCAAAACAAAGCGCACCATGAACAAATATTTCAATTTGTACTCCCCTTTTTCCCATTGCTTTTTTTATTTCTTCAACTTCAACAATACTTAATTCTCTTGCAAGAACAATTTTTTTTGCACCCAAATCTGCAAGCATTTCTGCGCCCTCAACACTTGTGCAAGTACACTGAGTAGAAGCATGTAATTCAAGCTCTGGGAGAAGAACATGAATGGCTTTCATTAAACCCAAATCTTGTACAATTACCGCATCCACTCCAAAACAATACGCTTTTTTTGCGAGTTCTATTGCCTCTTTAAGTTCAGAATCTTTTATTAAAATATTAATTGTCATATAAACTTTTTTTCCATAAAAATGTGCAAAATCTACTGCCTGCTTTATTTCTTCATCATCAAAATTATTTGCAGGAATTCTTGCATTAAATTTTTTTGATCCAAAATAAACCGCGTCCGCCCCATTTAGTACAGCGGCCTTTAGCATATCCATTGTACCAGCGGGAAGAATTAATTCAGGTTTATTCATAAAATTCACTAAACAAAATATAAAACAAAGGAATTAAAAGTTAAAAAAAATTGATTTTAAAATAAATGTTGAACTTAAAATCTGTCCGACAAATTGTGAACGCACGCCTTGACCGGGATTCGAACCCGGGTCTCATCCGTGACAGGG
>Ga0172380_10009100_pt1 | contig 10658 bp, 17 predicted proteins | sample Leawe162metaG_FD_119747 | JGI IMG/M metagenome (GOLD analysis project Ga0172380, IMG submission 119747) | Leachate microbial communities from a municipal landfill in Southern Ontario, Canada - Leachate well 162 metaG | ecosystem: Engineered > Solid waste > Landfill > Unclassified | place...
AATGCACAATTTTATCTTCGTACTACCTGACGCTGTGGTTGATAAGACTGAAGGTGGAATAATCCTTAGTGATTTCTCAAAGAAACGACCAAGTTCAGGAACAGTGTTAGCTGTTGGACCAGAAGTAAAAAGCATAAAAGTTGGTGATAGAATAATCTATGGAGAGTTTTCAGGAGCTAAGGAAATCATGGAATATAGGAAGAAAGACACTGAAATATTTCTTATGTCTGAGTTTGATGTATTAGCCACACTTGAAGATGAAAAGAAATAAGTTATCAATCATAGTACCAGTCTATAACGAAGATGAGAATGTACTCAACTTTGTATTGAAAGGTTTGCGTGAAATACTTGACAGCGAAATTATCGTTGTTGATGATGGTTCAACATACCCTGTATGGAACGCAACAGTAATGAGAAGAAGAAATAAAGGATATGGCAATGCTATAAAAGCAGGGATACGTAAAGCTAAAGGTGATTATATTGCAATTATTGACGCAGATGCTCAATATGATGTACAAGACTTGCAAAGAATGTGGAGAGAATTAGACACGGAGGATATGCTCATAGGAAAACGTATCTGTCACCAAGGTAACTTTAAACGTGCTATTGCAAGAATATCAGCCAAGATTGTAGCTTCGATAGCTTGTATGCGCTATATACCTGACCTTAATTCAGGACTACGTATATTCAGGAAAGGATTAGCCAAGAGTTATTCATCAATACTTTGTGATGAGTTCAGTTTCAGCACTTCACTTACCATGTGTTTTGTGCTTGACGGATTAAAAGTAAAGTGGACACCGATAGGTTTTTACCCACGACAAGGGAACAACAGTACAGTCAAAATGTTAAGGCATGGGCTTATCATGTTATATCAAATAATCTATTTAACCGTAGGATTACGTACAAGGAAATTACGAGCATGGTTAAGAAGCAAATAAATTTAGAGTTTTCTCCAAGACCTTCTACGATACATTTGTTGATAAACAAAGGTACTGGTCTGGTCGGAGTAGAACTTGGTGTAGATAAAGGATACAACGCCTTTTCACTCTATACTCTTCTTCAACCAAAAGAATTATACCTTGTTGATTGTTGGGATAACTTTATAGACTATGATTCAGGAGAAATTATCGGAGAAGCTCAATATCAAACTGCACTTTCAATATTAAAAACATTACCTAATATTCATATCATACGTAAAAAGTCATCGGAAGCAGTAAAACAGTTTGAAGATAATAGTTTAGACTTTGTGTATATTGATGCTGGACACCAATATGAAATGGTAAGGCAGGATTTAGAACTATGGTATCAGAAAGTAAAAAACGGTGGATTTTTCTGTGGTCACGATTTTGATATTAACGCAGGTTCAGGAGGTGTAGTAAAAGCATTACATGAGTTTGTTGATAAAATACAGAAGAACGCAAAAATAGTACAGACCGATTGGATAATAAATAAATGAGAATACTTTTGGTAAATCCAAGTGGAGTTAATATGCTTGTAGGGAATAATCCCCAATTTCTTGATGAGAACAGGGGATGTAATTTTCCTATCGGTCTTGGCTATCTTGCTTCCTCAATACTCCACAATAGCCGTCATTTCGTTAAACTCATAGACCTTCAGACTGATATTGAGCAACTTAACTTTGAGTTATCGTTTGGTAACTATGATGTGGTAGGGATAACGACAACAACCTTTACGTTGCTCGAAACACAGCAGATTATAGAGACTATTCATCAGTATAGCCCACGAAGTAGGATTATAGTAGGAGGTGTACACGCTACACTCTATCCTATTGAGACTATCAATCTTGGTGTTAATGCGGTTATCCAAGGAGAAGGTGAAGAGGTATTTACCAATATTATAGATGATGTTTTTAGAAAGCAAGTAACCATAGAGAAAAGTGGGCTTATTAAAGATTTAGATACCTTGAGTTTTCCTTTACGGATGAACATACAACGGTATAACTCAGTATTCTCTGATGGTTTATCTACCATTATTATTACCAGTAGAGGTTGTCCGTTTAAGTGTAAGTTTTGTTACCGTGCAGTATTTGGCAAGACTGTACGGTTTAGAAGCCCTGATAATGTTATTGATGAAATAAAACAATGTTATGAACAGGGAATTAAAAACTTCCTATTCTATGACGATACATTCACTATCAATAGAGAAAGAGTAGTGAAGATATGCAACCTTATAATCAGTAACAAGCTCAAGATAAAGTTCGATGTCAGAAGCCGTGTTGATATGATTGACTTTGACTTGCTAAAGCTCCTAAAGAAAGCGGGTATGCTCCAAATACACTTAGGCGTTGAAAGCGGGGTGCAATCAGTTTTAGACAGAATGGAGAAGGGTATCACTCTAACTCAGGTAGAGCAGGCTTTTAAGTGGTGCGGTCGGCTCGGCATACGCACGCTCGCTTATATCATGATAGGTTGTCCTTCTGAAACAAGAGGTGATATTGCAGCCACGGTTAACTTTGTTAAACAGCTTAAACCCGATTACTTGCACGCTACTATATTCACTCCACTTCCAGGGTCGGTGTTCTACGATGAATGGGTAGCGCACACCAAGAAAGATGTGTGGAAGGAGTATGCCAATGAACCTACACGTTCGTTTGTACCGCCAGTCTGGGGGGATATACCAAGGGAGGAATTGGAAGTGGTGTTAGACGGGCTCTACCGTGAGTTCTATCTAAGACCTACCTACATTGGTAAGAGATTGTTGGAAGTTCGTAGTCTTGGTAGGTTAGGAAAGTATTTTAAAGCAGGGTGGAGGTTGCTTAAACGATGACAAGACACATTGGAGCGTTCATTCAAAATACGGTTAAACCGATGATTGAGGAACTTGATAAGGTTTTAGGCAAGTGTGAAAACCTTAAAATTGACAAGGAAGAATTACAGAAGATATTTGCTAACTTACTTGTCTTTGAAATGTTTAAAACTGTGGTTTATTGCGCTACCTATGTTTTCTTAGGTTTAAAACTATGTCAAACTCTATTGCGTATCTTATTATAATTCTCTATTGGCTCTTCTTCTACAAGCGGGTACTATTCCAACCATTCTACTACGCCTCATCTGAAGCATTGGATTGTGACTTTCCAACCTTCCATTTATGCGGTGAATACTGGCGTAGGTTAAAGATACCTCAAGACCCCTACTATTTCAAATACCTTATAGGTTCACGTACTGGAACTTTCTATCCATTAAACATCTTCTTTAGTTGGCTCTCCTCATTCTTTGGCATTGACGCAGCTTGGAGGATTTATGTATTCAATATTGTTCTGCATGGGCTTCTTACTACTCTTTTTGCTTATGGCTTGTTTAGTGTATATGGCAACCCTCTTATAGCACTCTTTGGCGCATTAGCATGGGGATTTGCGGGGTATCATATCAAGTTCACTCTTTGGTGGGTACAGACATTCACGTGGATTACTGCAACCCTTTGGGCGTTTGATGCACACCACTACACACTGTGCGGTATATCCTATGGGATGTTGTTTCTCGCTGGACACCCACCTTTGGTTTTGTACTTTACCTACCTTTTTGGAGGATTATGCTTGGTTCGGGGGGTTTTCCCCTTACAGACTTTTCTAACTACCTTTGCGATTGGAGGATACCAGATTTACGCTTATTGGAAATACGCCAAGGTTTCAGTGCGCCAGCTTTACACTACAGAGGATAAGGTAGCGAAGGGAAAGACACCCTTATGGATGTACTTATTCACGTTCATTCCGTTTGCGTACAAAGACTTTATTGATGGAGTTGAGTACACCGACTATGCTTATTATGTTACACCCTTGGTAGTATTTTTCTGTTTCTTTGGTATTGGACATTCTTGGCTATTACTTATTCCTGCAATAATACTTTCTCTTGGTGGTAGAACATTTAAGTTTCTTGGTAGGTTTATGTCACGCTATCCTTGCCGTTGGGGATACTTTGCAATGTTAGCGATACTGCTTATTGGAGTGAATGGTCTATACAATCTTGAACTTAACAACATACAATTAGTAGTGATAGATGTTCTCTTAATGATCCTACTGTTACCCAATATGTCATTGATACCAAACTATCCATTTAACCAATGGTCTAAGAAACCTTCTGAGTATTTTGAAACATCACTACTTAAATATCTTGAAGAGTTTGCGAAAGGATTTAGAGTAAATAATTTACCTTATCCTGTTTATAGTGGACAAATAAACCATATTGAAACACTTGGATACACAGGAGGTAATCATTTAATTGAAAACTATTATTTTCTTAAATTGCCAAAAGAAGGAGTAGCACCTTATAATTGGTTTGATTATAACGATGATAATGTTTTAGTTGAGAAAGTTAGAATAAAATACCACATTGGTGATAGACCAAGTAACAATCCAAAATGGGAAAAAGTAATAGGTTTTGATAATCTATGGAAAAACAATCTTCTTTAAATGCTGAAGGAATTTCACGTTTAGGTACAGCCATCTTATCAAAATGTATAAGTTGTGCATTTGTAGTTCTAACCAGTTCATACACTTGTTCTCCTGCTATGGTAGAAGAATACAAAAGTTCATTGGTAATCATACAAGGTTCTGGACTTGATAATATGGTAAGTATGTTTGGTATTAGCATCAACACTCAAAAACTAAGGGAAGGTATTTATGACAGAGCAGATGAACATAGAGGAAAGAAAACAACTTAGATTAAATGTTATCAAGAAATCTTTTGAGTATTACTTTCTTACTCACAAGGTACAAAGGATTAACCGATTTGGTGAATTAGTTTCAAGAAATTATACCATGACTGACCTTGCGAAAGACATGGGTATTCACTACATATCTATCAAGCGTTGGATGGAAAGAGGAATGATACGAAAGAGTAACCTACAACAACTTATCAAAATGGGTATCTTACCAGAAGGGTTTAAATGAAAATATTCAATAAATACGCAGATTATTACAATATTATCTATCGTGATAAACCATACAAACAAGAAGCAGAGTTTGTCTATAGGTGGTTAGGTAATCCTTGTCTTATTGTTGATATAGGTTGTGGTACTGGTCAGCACGCAAAGTATTGGAGTAAGAAAACAAAAGTGATTGGTGTTGAAAAATCAAAAGACATGCTTGCTCGTGCGTATAAACACAAAAACATACAGTATTGTGAGAAGTTACCAAAGGGTAATAAGTATGTTTACTTTACCGCAATGTTCAATGTTGTAGGGTATCTTTGGCTCGATACACTCCTTAAATACTTACCAATAGAAAAGGGTGGTTTTTTTGTGTTTGATTGTTGGGATACTAATAAGATTAAACAAAAACTACCAAAGATACAGTTGAAAAAATTCAAAAAGTTTCAACGGCTTATGATACCTGAAATACCATTTTATCCTTTTATTGGGTTTCACATTGTCATTATGGGAAAAGATATACTCTATGACGAGTATCACGATTTGCAATCATATTCGTTTAAAAGGATAGAACAACTATGCGAATTGTATGAGTACAAGATTATAGCGGTGAAGGATACTTCCACATGGACACGGTGGTACAAAATACAGAAGGTGTAGATGTTTAGCATAATAATTCCAGTTTACAATGGTGAAGAAACAATCAGTGAAAATATACAGAAGGTTTATGTTCTGTTTAAATCACTCAAGTATCTTTTTGAAATTATAGTAGTAGATGATGGTTCAACCGATGATACTTATCTTAGGCTCAAAGAGATAACCCTACCGATTAAGATTTATCAGAAACCAGTTAACCAAGGAAAAGGAGCTGCGCTTAAGACTGGTTATAAACTAATCAGCAAAGACACAGATTACATCATCTTTATGGATGCTGACTTACAAGTAGAACCAAGTGATATAACTTGTTTTATTAAACAAATGGCTCACTTTAACGCTGACGGAGTAGTAGGAAATAAACACCATATTTATAGTAATACCACTTATTCATTAAGAAGAAAAGTATTGAGTGATTGTTACTCGTTGTTTTGCAGAATATTGTTTGGAGTGTCATTACGAGATACTCAATGCGGGTTTAAACTGTTCAAGCGTAAAGTGATTGATTTAGTATTCCAGCGTGTACTTGGTAAGCGATTTGCGTTTGACTTAGAATTAATCGTAGCATTACGAGAAAACAAGATAAGGATTATTGACTCACCTGTGTATGTGTATGGATTACAAAAAAGTACCGTCAAGCCCAATACGATAATGGACATATTCATAGACACCTGTGCGGTGTGGTACAGACAGAAGAAAGGGTGGTATAAGGTATGAGAATACTCTATCTTCCAAATAGCTCATGTCAGCAAAGACAGTTTGAAAAACCAAACTTTCAGGCTTATCCAGTTTTAATGGCTATGGAAGCGGAGTGGTATAGAAAACAAGGACATATTGTTTATTGGGATGCTGCAAAAGAAGGTTATAGTTATAAATTTGTTGATACTGCTAAGGGACATACTGTATATCGTGAAGAATGGAAATGGGATAAAATTATAACCAAACCAGAAGGTCTACCTTTCTTAGCCTTACCACACTCCGATAGAATATTTACCAAAGCTAAAGACAAAATCTATCAACAAAATGGTAACTTCAAATACCACCCTGGAACATATATTCAAGCGGCTAATGGTTGTTGGCATGGCAAGTGTACTTACTGCATAGAGCAACATAACAAATGGGAAGTAAGAGAGGTAGATGATGTTATATCAGAAATCGAAGAATGTAAAGCAATGGGCTTCAAGGAAATATTCGATGATAGCGGAACTTTTCCGACAGGTAATTGGCTTTACTCTTTCGCTTCTAAACTCAATGGTATCCATTTTAGTTGCAATATGCGTGCTGTCGATTTGGATTATAAATACCTTCACAGTAGGGGTTTTCGTATGTTGCTCATGGGGGTTGAATCAGCTAACCAGAAAACATTAGACCGTATCAACAAAGGTACAAAGGAGGAAGATGTCAAGTATATCATCAAAGCAGCGAAAGCAGGAATTGAACCACACGTGGCAGTTATGTTTGGCTACCCATGGGAAACCGACAAGGAAGCTGAAAACACTCTCAGGTTGGTACACTATTTGCTTAGAAAAGGGTATTGTAAAACAGCTCAAGCCTCTTACTATACACCAAATGATGGAACAGGAAATAATGAAAGCCAAAGAAGATATATTAAAAGAATTTATAATATCTCTTGGTATGCCGATTTCTGGTTCAACCAACTCAAAGACATCAAAGACGTAGATGATATTAAATATCTATGGAATAAAATAAAGGCAGGTTTATGGAGAAAGTAACCATTATTGTAGCACACCACACAGGAAATTTAATCTACAAATGTCTTGCATCTTTATCAAACCTTAATATTGAGAAAATAGTAATAACCTCGGATTTAAACTTTGTACTCAATGGAACAAGTCAAACTTTACAAAACACTTATTAACGAGCCAACTTTTAAACGCAACTACGCTGCCAAACAAGCACATGGTAAGTACCTTGCGTTCTTTGATGACGATATTGAAGTGTTTCCTTGCTGTGTAGATAAAATGGCAGGATACTTGGACAAGCATCAAGATGTAGGAATGGTATATGCACTTCTTTATCGTATGGGTACAAAGGAGTATGATACGACTGGATGTTTTCTTTCGTGGACAGGATTTCTCTATGAAACTTATACCAAACCTAAACATCCTATTCCTGTCATGGCTTCCAAATCAGCGTGTTGCATGATACGCAGAGATTTATTCTTTAAACTCGGAGGATTTGATAAAGATTTTGTAATCTACGGGGAAGAAACTGACCTTTCTTGGAGGGTGTGGTTAGCCGGATATAAAGTGATGATGTTACCCCAAGCTAAAGCCTTTCACGCTTTTGAAACACAGTTTAAACCAAGGTCTTACTATAATAATTATTATATTCACTACCATGGTTCAAAAAACTATGTGACTATGTTGATTAAGAACTTAGGGTGGTCAAGAATGTGGATAGCAAATATTAATTGGAACATTTGGCTTGTCATGGGTATCGCAATGTGGTTTAAAAACAGGAAAGCTAGTAAGTGGATACTTCAAGGGTGTTGGTACAATGTAACACACTTAGGTTATATTCTCAGCAAGAGAAGAAGGACACAGGAGTTAAGGAAGGTAAAGGATAGGCAGTTGTTTAGTCAGTTCTTTAAAAACCCACCTGTTAGATATTACTTCCAAAGGTTTTTTGAATATCTTACGCATCAGTTGCATGGATAATTTTCATTACTCACAATTTTTACTTTTAAAAATACTAAGCACAACCAATATCCACAATATAAAAAATAACCAATCAGGAGCAGTCCAAAAATTAGCCCATTTAAAAATGTAAAGCAATAATAGCCAATCGAATGAACTCACTCCCCACCTCCCAAAACTTTAAGGACGTCATCTAATTTTATAACCATTAATCCAGTACCATCATTTTCAGCTAAGAGTTTCACCACCTCCCTAATCTCCTTGAGGGCTTGGTCTATATTAAATGCGCCAAACTCGGTGATTGCACTGTCGGTTTCATCTATAAGTGTTTTTAAAATCTCCCCCGGCGTCTTCTTACCACAAAAATTCATCAACAGTTTATATTTCTTATCTTTCACTTTTTTAAATGGCTGCAGATGATTTTTAATCCACCGTGCTTTTGACATTGTCTTAATATCAAAGTTAAACACATTCATCCCCCCACCCCCTTGATGATTGCTTGGGCTGTGGTTTTTAAATCATTGGTCATCCACCAACCGTCATCTTCTTCCTGAATCAAAACTTTATTCAAGATTAGTATCAACTTCCCCTCCCCCAGATTTTCAAGGATGCGGAGGATGGTGTAAAGTGTTTCTACTTTATTTATAAGTTCGAGTTCTTTTACAGAATTATCCTCAATACATACTTGTGATTTTATCGAGAATTGTACTTTTTTTAAAGCTTCAAAGAATTGTTTCTGTATTTCTTTCACCACCCTAATCTCATTTTCAAAGGTCATCCCCCACCCCCTTTTGGTTGTTTGCCTACTACAATCCTCTTTGTACCCAATAACAATAAGTTATAGAAAAACATGTAGGGTTTGAAGTATCCCCATAACCAACATAAGCGATATAATCGTTCATGATTTTCTAACCCTCCCCACAAGTGCGTCTGCAAACCATTTACATTTTTCTAACTCCCATTGATTAGCACCAGCAGAATAGTTGCGACTTAGTTGTGCCAATAATACAGTCAATTCCCCCCTATCCGCCACCTCCCCAATCTCACCCTTAGCGTAGGAGAGGGCCGGGAGGAAGGTGCCGAGGAGTAATACTTTGTCTATCACTTCAACACCTCCAAAACATCGTCTATTTCTTCACCTTAAAATTTATTATCCTAAACTCACTAATATAAAATTCTCCATTACCCATATCCTTAATGTTAAAATCTACAGTATGCCACTTTCCTTTTTCAAGAACTCCAGTTCTTACTGTTGCTAAACCTATTACTTCAAGCCAAGTCATATTTACACACTTTGCTTCAATACTCTGTTGTCCGAAACTATGAATCTTCCCCTTCGTCTTAGTCTTTGGTTTCATTGAGCCTCCTTGAGCTTCAATTCTGGACATTTCTTGCAGAACCAAGCTCCTCCGTTCTTTGTTTTAATCCATTCAAAATCGTGTTCTTCGTTATTCAAGTTGATGCTTACAATACGGGCAAGTTATTTCTTCTTCACAATGAGCTTCTGCTCTTTCCATCACACCCCCCTTAGTTGGTTTATGGCACGGATAACTTCGTTGATTTTTTCTATAACTATTCCTAACGACTCTCCATCTCTTGTAATTACTTTTTCTCCGCCAATAAGTTTAGTACAAAAAACTTCTCCTAATTGCAACTCCCCAATCTCACCCTTGGCGTAGGAGGAGAGGAGGTCATTGATAAATTTATGATGGGTTTGATAACGGTCACTGCTCACATAATCATTAAAATATCTTAATGCTTCCTCCGCCTGTTTTTGTTTTGGGGTCATTTTGTTATTGCCCACATTCATCTTGAACCTCCTTGGGGTTAACATTCTGGAGTGTTTAACATTATTCTTGCTAATACGTTAAATTCTTTAATTGTAAAATTGTGGGGACTGTGTATTCTTCCTTTTCTATACTGCTCTATCATTTGTTTAAATCTATTCTTAAAAATTAAATCGTATCCTTTCTTATAGGGTTTGTTTTCACGTTCTACAATACACCTTGAACACATATCTCTATATACGGCTGAAGCACAATATGCCGAACCAAATTTACGCATTAATTGTTTTTCAATGTTATTCAGAAGTATGAAAATTACTGTTCTCTTTTTTATGCAAAGATGTAGTTTTTGAGCCTCTGTTTGAGATATATCTATGTTGAGAAATTTAAACCTTTTTTTATTATTCACTTCCTCCCCTCCCCCACCCTGCTTCCGTCAGGTTGCGCTTTGAGTTCGTGTTTTATACACCATAGTAGTCGGGGCATAGCTTTCCTAAACAATACCTATCTCGTTCTGTACAATAAGCAACTCTATCTACAACCTCTCTCTTATTACAACAAACTCTCTTGCCGAATTTTTTCCTTTTTTTAGCTTGTCTTTTCCTCATCTCCCCTCCTTCCTGATTTTATCCTTACCGTCCTGAACACCTTTCATGTATGCCACAGTCAAAGCGTC
>Ga0172380_10009101_pt1 | contig 10658 bp, 11 predicted proteins | sample Leawe162metaG_FD_119747 | JGI IMG/M metagenome (GOLD analysis project Ga0172380, IMG submission 119747) | Leachate microbial communities from a municipal landfill in Southern Ontario, Canada - Leachate well 162 metaG | ecosystem: Engineered > Solid waste > Landfill > Unclassified | place...
CATTATCATCATAATAATCGGATTGCTGATGACAATTTATACGGGATTCGATTATGTAACTAAAGAGAAAGTGGTTGATATTGGAAGCGTTGAGATCACAGCAGATAAGGAGCATTCCGCTAATTGGTCTCCATTTATCGGTATCGGGACAATGATAATAGGCGGAGTCCTCTTCATTTCAGGCAGGAAGAAATAGTTCTGTCTCAGTGCGGATTTTTTTCCATATGAAAGAAGCCGGATGATTAATGTTTCTTAGCACAACATTAATCATAAACCGGAGAAATATCGTCTGACTCGGGACAATTCAAAACGAAAGAGATTATTATTGATATATTCTGGAATAATTACAAATCCCAGGCAATTGCTGAGACACTTCACCATTGCAACCATTGGGCTTATCGGATTAATTCTTGTTTTCCTTCTTACAAATCAAAGTGGCGCAGGTATAACTCCCGATTCTGTTGCATATATTTCCGCAGCTAGAAATTTAGCCGAAGGCAATGGATTGCTTACTTATAACGGATTATATCTGGTTGTTCAGCCTCCTTTATATCCAATTCTGCTTGCCATAATAAAAACAATTACATTAACAGATCCCATGATTTCGGCTGGCTATGTGAATGGGGTTCTCTTTGGTCTCATAGTGTATTTATCGGGTTTATTTTTATTTCGCATTCTGAATTCATTTTTTCTAACATTTTTAGGAACAGTATCGGTCCTTATTTCATTCACACTTATACAATCTTCCGTGATGGCGTTGTCGGAACTGCTTTTTATATTACTCCTGCTTCTGTTTTTATATTTTTTCGGTTCTTATCAAAAAAAGCGGGATCAGTTTTCCCTATTCCTCTTTTCAGCATCGGCGGCGTTATCATGCCTCACCCGTTATACTGGAATCGTGATTATTTGCACAGGGATGGCCGGTATTATATTTATGATTGGAGACAGCAGAAAAAAAAAGATCCTGAATTCTATTGTTTTTCTGTTAATAACAATAATCCCAATCTCTATTTGGATAGTCAGAAATTATTTTATCTCCGGAACGCTTGTTGGAATAAGAGCTGCCTCTTCTTATTCATTAGTGGAGAATTCGGAATTTTTCATTAGCACTATCCTCCACTGGTTTACAGCTTCGCAATCATTATTCGCCTATTCATTACTCATTCTTTCAATACCAATGATTTGGATCGTCTTTGGATTTGTCAGCGGCAAATCAGCAATGAAAGAATCAGTGAATCTTATAGGCCCCTGTTTTCTCTTTTTAATCCTCTATGCCGGCACCATCATCATTTCTTCAACGACAACCGCCTACGACAGGATAGGTGAACGGCTGCTTTCTCCTATATATATTCCGGCAATATTGATCTCATTTTTTATTATCGACAAAATTCAATTATGGCTGACGAGTTTTTCCTCCCGAAAATTAGTTGCCCTGTCATTAGTCAGTTGCATCGCATTGCTGATGATATACCCGGTTGAGAAGACGCTTGCCTTTCTTACAGAGTATTTTACTCTTCACGGGTCCGGGTACAATAGCAAATCGTGGCGGGAAAGTGAAACCATAGAATATCTTTTGCAGCATGACTTGCCCGGAAATCATTACTCTGTCTATAGTAACGAACCCGAAGCTGTATATATTTTTACGAATGTAAGGTCAAAGCGCAGTCCGGCAAAAAAATTCTATAACTCTCCCCAGCTTTATAATACAGCTTTAAATCAAAGCAATGGCTGGCAACACGGCGAAAATGTTTGTCTGATCTGGTTTAATAAAAATGACCGGAGTTTTCTTTTTACTATTAAAGAACTTAAAATTCAGGTTAATATGACTCAGATCGCGCATCTGCGTGATGGAGAGATCTATACTTTTTCCCAGAACCGATAAAATCCTCTTATGTTTTCAGATATAGGCAATCTTAATTACTCATCCCTTTTTCATCCCTTTGGTCTATTGTCAGATCATTCATTTATTACTATTATCCTACAACAAAGTTGCTCCTAAAGCAGGATAACAAATGACATTTAGAAAAAGTACTACTGTCCGGCAATTTGCAATTTCCACACCTTCAATGAAGGAAAAATGGGATATCAGGAAAGCAAAGCTCAAAAAAAAATATCCCAGTTTAACCGATAGCGACTTGCGCTATGATGAAGGGAAAAGAGGAGTTATGTGGGAAAAAATTCAGGTAAAACTAAATTTGAGTAAAGAAGAATTACAGAAGATAATCTCGGCAAGTTAAGACTCAACAGCATAAACAGTATATTATATAAAGGAGAAGGTAATGAGTAAGGGACAGGACAGCAAAAAGGGTTCCAAAAAAGAACCAGCCAAGACGATGAAAGAGAAAAAAGCCGCTAAAAGAGATAAGAAGAACGAAAAGATGAATCACAGTATTCTAAATCAATGACAATTCTGATAATTGCAGATTATCGCACCTTCGATTATTACTATATATAATAGATAGTAAATTGCAGAATAATTCAGCACGGACAGGAATCAAATTCGTAATCAATTTGCCGAAATATATGAAGAGCATCCGGTACGCTCAAATCTGTTGAAACTATGCTCCGGATTCCTAACCTCCCGCCGAAGCTTTCAATCCGTAAGATTCGAAATGGGATATTATCTGCCCAAGGTTTTCTTTCCCCGGTTCTTCAAGATTATCAGCATTAAACTCAATACCCAGTTTTTTATATTTCTGCTGGGCGATATTGTGATAAGGAAGAATGTTGATTTTTTTCCTTCCGCCTGAAAGAGAGCTTATGAACCGGGCAGTCTGATCTATATTCTTCGGATTGTCGTTAACTCCGGCGATAAGTGGAATTCGTATATTTATTTCGCTTCCGTTTTCAGAGAGTGTCCTAAGATTGGAGAGAATAAGTTCATTGCTTACTCCCGTCCATCGCTTGTGAAGATCCGGATCCATCATTTTGAGATCATACAGGAACAAGTCCGTTCTTTTAGCGGCTTCGAGTAAAACCTCAGTTTTCACAAAACCCGCAGTATCAATTGCGCGGTGAATTCCTTTTTTACCGCATTCATCTAATAGTTCAAATAAAAATTTCGGCTGAAGCAGGGGTTCTCCTCCCGAGAAAGTCACACCCCCCTCGGATGAATCCATAAACACCGTTTCTCTAAGGATTATTTTAACGATATTTTCTGATGTCTCTATTCGTCCCGACATCTCTGTGGCTGTAGTAGGGCAAACATCCGCGCATTTTCCGCAGACTTTGCATTTAGAATTATCTGTAACAATTCCTTCTTCAGTCAGTATGCATGCTTTCTCCGGGCAATTTTCAACGCAGGCGCTGCAGCCGATGCATCTGTTCTCAGAATATAGTTTCTGAACTTTGTGCGAGATACTTTCGGGATTATGACACCAGGCGCATTGCAGGTTACATCCCTTGAAGAATACGGTTACACGGATCCCCGGACCGTCATTTATAGAGTATCTCTTTATATCGAAAATAAAACCTGATTCCATTTAAACTTCCCTATTCAAGAATAATCACGCCATCACAAATATTAAAATTCGTCGTTCTCAGTCCTTTCAATTACCTCCTGCTGCAAATCCGGATTCATATCGTTGAAATAGTCGCTGTATCCGGCCATTCTAACCAGCAGATCCTTATAATCTTCTGGAGTCTGCTGAGCGGCGATTAATGTGGCGGTGTCCACAATATTGAATTGAACATGATGACCGCCTAGAGAGAAGTAGCTCCGTATCAGTTTGCCTAATTTTTTAATGTCCTCCTCTTTTTTCAGAAGACTCGGCAGAAACCGGATATTAAGAAGCGTGCCGCCGGATTTAGTCTGATCAAGTTTCGCTAATGATCTGACAACTGATGATGGACCATGTGTATCGGCACCGTGCGAGGGAGATGTACCATCGGAGATCGATTTGCCTCTGAGCCGGCCGTTGGGAGTTGCGCCCAGGACTTTTCCGAAATAAATATGGCAGGTAGTAGAGAGCATGTTAAGATGGAATGTCTCCCCTTTAATGTTTGGTTTACCGTCAATTGTTTTTAAGAGGTCATTATAAACTTTCACTGCAATTTCATCCGCGTACTGATCATCATTGCCGAAAAATGGAGTTCTGTTCAGGATTGTCTGTCTGAGAAATTCATCCCCTTCAAAATTGCCCGATACCGATTCAAGCAACCGTTCCATTGAAAATGTTTTCTCTTCAAAAACATGCTTTTTAATCACAGAGAGACTATCCGTAACCGTAGCTAATCCCGTGCATTGTATATAATTCGTATTATACCGGGGACCTCCGTCATAATAGTCTTTTCCCTTTGTGATGCAATCCTCTATCAATACAGAAAGGAATGGCGCCGGGGCATATTTTGCAAACATCCGGTCAATATAATTACTGACCGAAATTTTCAGATTGACTATATACTCGAGTTGCTTCATAAAAGCCGAGTAGAGTGTTTCATAACTGATAAATGTTCTTGGATCTCCGGTTTCAATTCCGACTTTCATTCCCGTCATCGGATCAATTCCGTTATTCAGAGTCACTTCAAGTATTTTCGGAACATTAAGATATCCGGTCAGGATGTAGGCCTCTTTTCCAAAAGCCCCTACCTCAATGCAGCCGCTGCATCCACCTTCACGTGCATCCTTAAGAGATTTCCCCTGAACCAGTAATTCCTGAATGTAGATATCTGGATTAAAGACAGACGGGTAGCCGTGTCCCTGTCTTATTACTCTTGCGGCAGCATGTAAAAAATTATCAGGTGTTTTAGAACTAATATGAACAGAGTTTCCCGGCTGCAGAATATGAAGTTCCTCAATCACTTCAAGAAGCATGAATGAAACTTCGCTTACCCCGTCGCTTCCTTCAGGTCTAACGCCGCCAATATTTATGTTGGTGAAATCATTGTAAGTCCCGCTCTCTTTTGCCGTAATACCTACTTTTGGAGGAGCCGGATGATTATTAACTTTGATCCAGAAACATGAGAGAAGTTCTTTAGCTTCATCTCTTGATAAAGTTCCTTCAGCAATTTCTTTCTCATAGAAAGGAGCCAGATGCTGATCAAAATGGCCGGGATTCATAGCATCCCATCCGTTCAGCTCTGTTATTGTTCCTAAATGAACAAACCAGTACATCTGAATTGCCTCCCAAAAATTTCTCGGGGCATTTTCAGGAACCCGGCGGCAGACCTCCGCAATTTTTTTCAATTCATCACGCCGTTTCGGATCTCTTACAGCTTCAGCTAATTGTTCGGCATATTCAGCGTGTCTTCTGGCAAAAAGTATCGCAGCATCACACGAAATCTGCATCGCCTTCAGTTCATCCGCCTTATCCGTGGCTTCAGGATCGTTCAGGTAATCGAGTCTCGATAAGTGTTCCGCTATCTCCTTCTTGAAATCGTCCATTCCCTTTTTATAGATCTTGCCGTCTAAAGCAGTGTGCCCGGGAGCTCTCTGCTCCATAAACTCTGTGAAGATACCGGCCTCGTATGCAAGGCGCCATTCTTCCGGAACATGATTAAAGATTCTTTCTCTCTGCGTTTTTCCTTTCCAGAATGGAATTATCTCTTCCTCGTATATCTTAATGTCCTTTTCATCCACGGCGTAGCGCTGCATTTCTCTTGTGTTCAGCACATTAAGATCTTCGACGCTGTGGCAGGTCAATTCCGGAAATGTCGGAACCGCTTTTGGTTTGGGTCCTCGTTCACCCACTATCAGTTCATCGTCGCCAATATAGATTGTCTTCTTCTCACAGTGATCCAAAAACTGCAGTGCCCTTAATATAGGGGTCGGATACTTTCCATAGTTCTCCTTATAGAAATCAGTCTGATGAATCGCTCTTTCTATGGAGATTGATGGTTCCGTTTCAAAACTGAGTTTCCGCAATCTCCGTACCCTCTCGTTCATACCCGGACCTCCTTTTTTCTCGGCCGGCTGATAAAAATTCCCTTCGGAAGAAGCTGTTCTCTCAGGCACTTCGGAGTGTTTTATTATTTTCTCAAACATTTTAGTAGCCCTTTTAGATTGGCAAATTACTCTTTATTTAAAAAGAAGATGCGGTTCTGATTTTCCAGAACTGCGCAAAAGGGAAATAATGAGAATTTAATTATAGAACATCAGACAGGCGTATAAGCGTCTGTAGTTTTTGAGGAAGCTGGGGTGGATCTCTTCTATTTCTGTATACTTCATTTTCATATGTATGAAATGTACGTTTTAACCGTAATATTTTCAATCCCATTTTTAATTAGTACTTTCTGCCGAATTAATCCGGTGATATTAAGCAATTATCTCTTCCATGAAAGTGAATTTCCCTCCGCTGACAATGCAATAAATTGAATAAATCTTCTTTTCCTTATGTGGAAGTTTTTGTCAATTAATTTTTTTTCGCCTCTTCGAATTGGGTCATAAAGACCAACTTCTTCTTGACAATTCGAATTTTTGGATTTAGATTTTAACTAATTAACTTAAAACCCTTCTATTCCATTAGTGGAATTTTTCTTCTTATCCGGTAAAATATATTTCCGTTTCCGCCTGTTCCAGAATTGAGTCTACGGAAAATTCCGATTCGGAATTTTTCTTATCCGGCATTAAAAACACGGGAGTGATTATGTCAATTCAAATTAATTTTTCCGGAATTACTTTTCCAATTTTAACAACCTTTCTAATATTTACAATGTCAAGCATTATTCGTCCTCAGCAGATAGGGGAGGATTTGACTGGCAGATTCTATTTCACACTGCAAGGCAATAGAATTTCGGGCGCGGAATACCCCAATCTCTTTAATGCATATAAGGCCACCGGTCCGGCGGCACACAATTCTTATTACGTCGGAACGCTCGACGCCCCCAGCGGAAGCATCGGTTTCGGAGGGGCCCTCGGATATAACGCCGGTCCCGGAATTATTACCTTTGGATATGAACTGGAATTCTCATACATAAAACATCCCGACGCAAAAGAGATGCTTGAAGAGGATCTTTTTGACGGCTCAAATTTTAACATGGAGCATTACTCGACTCAGTTTACGCAGACAGGAAGGCAAAATACTGCACTGCTGGCAAGCGGTTTTTTCGGAATGTTCCCTTTCAGTGATTTTCAACTCGGTTTTTATATCTCGGCGGGAGTGGGTTACGGCTGGCAGTCGTTTAATTCTGCTGCCACTCAATATGCAGGGAGTAAGGGCTATAACACCAATACCGCAGGTGAAAGCGACTGGTTCGATCTGGGCAACTATGAAGGGAACGGTGATTACAGTCGCGGTTCTGTAATTTATTTCGTAGGTCTCGCCTCCGAATTTTACATAATGAAAAATATCAGTCTGAAACTGGATTATAAATATATCGCCAGTTCCTACACGAAGGAGAATGTTTTAATCAGCAGCGGCGCTGTTAATGTGTATCAGAATTCAAAAAGTTATGAATACACTTTTGCAAGCAAATTAGCACTGGGTGTTTCTTATTACTTTGATTAGTAGATGAGGAAATCCTGGGCGTAAATAGTTTATATCAGATTTTCAGGAGATCCGGTGATAATTATAAGGATGCACCCGGTTTTTCTAAAATATTTTCCTCTCTTCCCGACGTCAATTTATATTGAGGAGCATTTATGAAATTTTCAAAAATCTTTGATCTCAGACCTGTCGCAATTTTATTCTTATTGTCGATAATAATTTTTAATTGCAAGGGAACCGATTCCGAAAATCCCGCCGAGCCGGCAGCTGCCAATTATTCCGGAACCTGGGCGGGAACCATAACTTCCAATATGATTTCAACGCCCGCGCCTATATCAATCACAATTTTCCACACGAACAATTCTATAACTGGAAGCTATGAAGTGATAACCGGAGCTTCGGGCACAGTAGCCGGCTCCGTAAATAAAAACGCTATAACATTCACTTTGACTCAGACTACCCAGGGATGTACGGGAAGTTTTTCCGGTCAGGGAACATTCAACGGCACATCAATGATATTTACTTATTCGGGAAATGACTGCTGGGGGACTCATTCCAACGGAAACGGAAATGTTACGAAGTATGAAGTATCAGCCGATGTTATCTGCCCTCTCTACGTAGGTCAAAGCTGGCGTTATATCGATTCGAATTTTTCCTCAACCGGGGCTTTTACTGGAGCCGATTCAAGCAAATTAGGAATAATTGCGAAAGGCACCTACAGTGTTCAGGGACAAAATGTTGAATTATATCATTGGAACTGGATAAATCCTAAAACCAATAAACCGCAGGCTTATTCCTGGCTGGAAAGAAACAACAGCGACGGACTCAGTTTATACGGCGGATATTTCAGAAACAGCGCTCAACTCTTCCCAAAAATGTTAAGTATTAAATTCCCCGTCAACGCTGGCGATACGTGGAATTCACCCCGTTGCGTTTTTAATGTGAATGATTCAACATTCAAAATAGCGGATACAGTAAAATATACCAGCACGTCTGTAAGCGAAAATTTTCAAACTCCCGCAGGAGTATTTAATTGTTATGCATATAATTACCAGCGTAGCTATACGAGCGCCGGTCAGACAATGACCGATAATATCTACTCTTATTACGCGAAGAATAAAGGTTATCTCGGGATGATTGTAAAGACAAACGGGATCGTCAGATTTAAGAAAGTTCTTAAAAAATAATCGGTTGCGCGGCTATTTTTCAGGGATTCCCGGTTTTGTTGAATTATCGAAATCCCTTCAGCATAATTAATTTTGAATTCTTCCCCCGCATCCTTATATTTCGGTCATCAACGAAATGAAATATGACGGAATCAACAAATATATTTAAAGCCCTCTCTGATAAGAACAGGCTGCGCATATTAAAGATGCTGCAGATAAAGCCTCTTTGTGTCTGCGAAATAACGGATGTCCTGCAGTTGGCAGCATCTACAGTCTCTCAACATCTAAGCATTTTAAAGAAAGAAGGATTCATTTTAGAAGATAGAGACGGTAAATGGGTGAACTATCTGATCAACCAAAGACCTGGAGACCAGAGAGTATCTGCTATTATGAGCCAGCTGGATTTCTGGCTGGGAGATAGTCAGTTGATCGAATCAGACAAGCAGAAAGTTAAAGTAGTGGACCGTTTTAAAGTTTGCGGTATATAGTTTTTTTTGCTCGAACAATTCGGTGAATGACGAATTAATGGAAAGGGACAACCATTTGAAAAATAAAATATTAATACTCTGTACAGGCAACAGCTGCAGGAGCCAGATGGCTGAAGGATTTCTGAAATCATTTGACTCCCGGCTTGAAGTTTTTTCGGCAGGAACAAAGCCATCGAACCTGGTCCATCCAAAGGCAGTGCAGGTAATGAAGGAAGAAGGAATTGACCTCTCCTCGAATTATCCTAAGAATGCCGATCTTTTCTTGAATGAAAAAATCGACTTCGTAATTACTGTCTGCGATAACGCAAAAGAATCCTGCCCCCTCTTTACGGGAAAAGTGGGAAAGCGGCTCCACATAGGCTTCGAAGATCCGGCAGAAGCAACCGGGACGGAGGAGGAAATTCTGGTTGAATTCAGAAGAATTAGAGATGAGATTAAAAAAGATTTTTTCAGTTTCTATAACGAAAATTTAAGGAGTTAAATAATGATGAATATTAAAGTTCTGGGCTCGGGCTGTACAAATTGCAAGAATCTGGAAAACCTATGTAAAGAAGTCGTTGCTGAAAATAATATAGATGCGGCAATAGAAAAAGTAACTGATTTAAAAGAGATAATGGGTTACGGCGTGATGAGCACACCGGGACTTGTAGTAAATGGAAAAGTGATTCATACCGGAAAGCTCCCCACAAAATCAACTTTGAAGCACTGGTTAATTGATGAGCCGGGAAAAGGATAATCATTACTGAAGAAGCAAAATGTTTAAGAATGAAGGGATCATAATAAACGGAATCAGACATCTTTCGCCCAGAGAGGTATTGGCAGAATGCTTGAATGGCGCGCTCCTGATTGATTTGAGAAGAGATTTCGAATATCATTATAAATCATTCGACGTTCCCGATGTTGTTTGCCTAAGACCCGATATATTAAAAGAGAAAATTGAGGATGTTCCAAAAGATATACCGATCATCATTGCAGATAACGCCGGGTTGAGAAGCCGTGAGATGGTTGAATTCCTGATAGAAAAAGGCTTCGAAAATGTGGCTAATCTGATCGGCGGGATGTTTGAGTGGGATAAATACGGCTTACCTTTATTGATCAACAATAAAGAGATGCTTAGCGGGTCCTGTCTGTGCGTCTTAAGAAAGAAAAAATAATTTGTCAGAGATAAGGAGATAATGTGAGTTCAATTACAAAAAAACTTTCATTCCTTGACAGATATTTAACATTGTGGATATTTCTTGCAATGTTCATCGGAGTACTCTCCGGTTATCTGTATCCGGGAATCGCCAAATTCTGGGAATCATTAAAATCGTCGCCGGAAAGCACTACCAATATTCCAATTGCAATTGGATTGATTTTAATGATGTATCCCCCGCTGGCCAAAGTTAAGTATGAAGAGCTCGGAGATGTATTTAAAAATGTAAAAATACTTTCTCTTTCACTTGTCCAGAACTGGATTATTGGACCAATTCTTATGTTCTTTCTTGCCGTTATATTTTTGCAAGACTATCCGGAATATATGGCTGGCTTGATTATGATAGGACTTGCAAGATGTATTGCAATGGTTATTGTGTGGAATG